>OLSO01000853.1_pt1 | contig 27187 bp, 9 predicted proteins | sample 1672441 | NCBI WGS metagenome assembly OLSO01 (sample SAMEA3136686, study PRJEB25190) | human gut metagenome | biome: human gut; feature: human-associated habitat; material: faeces | place: Austria | collected 2013 | reverse complement strand
TATTTTTATGAATGATAAAAGAGATCAGAGTGAAAAAATGGCGGGCTTTTCTGATTTTACAATTCGAAAATTGAAACAGAATTATTCAAAATATATGTTTGAAACAGGACTGATATCTGGAAAGACTTCTGAAAAGAAGATTGAACGTCCTTACATAGATACAGATATCAGGGATATTTTGTTAAGAAATCAGATGGAAAAGTATTATTATGCACTTACAGGAGAAATGTGATGGAATTTCAGGATAAATTAGACGGTATCTGGAAGCGAATATCAGATGAAGAGTTCCTTGCAAACCGAGGAACAGGAGGCGAAGTACGCTATTATGTATTTGATTACGATGCCTCTATGGAATTGATAGTACGGGATAAAATAAGACAGTTACGAAAACAGAATAATCCGGAAGCAGATGGATTTGAGATTGTTGAGTATGATTTATATCAGATGGTACTGGACATTTTAAATGAAAAGGGATATCTGGAAAAATGTATTAAATTCGAAAAAACAAAAGGGCGGGACTACCTTTATACTGCAGTGGCAAAATTATTGCGACTTACATCAGATAATAATTTGATTGTTAATAGAATTGTGCAGCAGACACCAGAACATGCTGTGGTTTTTTTGACTGGCGTAGGAAAGGTTTTCCCATTTGTCAGATCACATAATGTTTTAAATAATCTTCATCAGATTCTTGATTCATCTCCGGTTGTTATGTTCTATCCGGGAAGATGGAGTGGTGAATCGTTAAGTTTGTTTGGAACAATAAATGATGGTAATTACTACAGAGCATTTCCGCTTATCGTATAGGAGGACAAAGCAATATGAAAATCAAAGATATGTTTTACAAAGAGATTGACCGTGATATTAAAGGTGTAATTAAAGTCGGTCAGGCAGACGATGAGAATGTATACCAGGAATTAGATGAATACGTTGTAACATCAGAGCTAGAATCCTATATGATGAAGTTTTTTCAGGCATACATAAACGGATTAGAAAATAGAACGGATAAAATGGGCGTATGGATTTCCGGTTTCTTTGGTAGTGGTAAATCACATTTCCTGAAAATTTTATCTTATCTTCTGGATAATAAGCAGGTATATGACGAGGAGGGTAAATTACATAATGCAACCAGTTTCTTTACCGAAGGCGTAAAGGTTCAGAATACTGATTTGAAGAAAGAAATTCAAACAATTGCAGATTACAGCAATGATGTGGATGTCATTTTATTTAATATAGACTCTAAAAGTGAAAGCGATTCCAAGATGAACAAAGAAGCTATTCGTGATGTATTTATGAAAGTTTTCAATGATTATCTTGGATATTGTGGCTCTATCCCATTTCTTGCAGAATTCGAACGGAAGCTGGATGCCGATGGTGTATATGAATCTTTTAAAACGAAATTTGAAGAAATAAATGGTTCTTCTTGGGTAGATACAAGAGAAGACTTCTATTTCATTCAGGATGAAATTATTGAAACGGTAACTGAATTGGGAATCATGAGTGAAAAAGAAGCAAATAACTGGGCAGAAAATGCTCAGAATACATATAGTATGTCTGTTGAAAAATTTGCTCAGTGTGTACACAGTTATTGTGCAAGCAAAGGGAAAAACCATCATGTGGTATTTCTGGTTGATGAGATTGGACAGTATATTGCAGATGATAGCCAATTGATGGTAAATCTCCAGACAGTGGCAGAAGATTTAGGAATAGCTTGTAAGGGTAAAGCCTGGATCGTAGTTACAAGTCAGCAGGATATAGATTCAATTACAAAAACGATGGGTAATGATTTTTCTAAAATCCAGGGGCGTTTTGACACAAGAATCGCTTTGTCTTCTGCGAACGTGGATGAAGTTATCCGTAAGCGTATCCTTTACAAAAAAGAGATTGCAGCTGCTATTTTAAGAGATTTATATGAAGATTCTGAAGCAGTTTTAAAAGGCATGATTACATTCAGCGAAGGAACACCGGATATGCCTTTATATAAAGATGCAGAAGATTTTGCGGAAGTATATCCATTTATTCCATATCAGTTCAAATTACTTGGAAATGTATTGACATCAGTCAGACAGTATAGTTCCAGTGGTAAACATCTGGCAGACGGTGAGAGATCTATGCTGGCTTTGTTTAAAGAAGCTGCTGAAAAATATGAAAATGAACGTGAAGGAATTTTGGTACCATTTAATGCTTTTTACAGTGCACTGGATGATTTTATTGATCATACTCATAGGATTGTTATTTCACAGGCATCCAGAAATAGTCGTTTAAATCCTTTTGATGTTGAAGTACTGAAAGTTCTTTTCATGATCAAACATGTTAATAACTTCAAAAGTAATGTGGAAAATGTTGCTACATTGATGATATCCAGTATGACAGAAGATATTTTGGAACTTCGGAAAAAAGTGGATGCGTCTTTCCGAGTCCTGGCAAATGAAGGCGTAGTACAGAAAAATGGTGACGAATATACATTCCTTACTAACGAAGAACAGGACGCAGAAAATGTAATTCGTACCATAAATATTGATCCAAAAGATACTGTTAATTATGTTGCATCTGTTGCCTTTGAAGAGGCAATCGCATTGACCAATAATAAATATAAATATAACAATCGGTACCAATTTGGGTTTAATCAGCAGATTGATGATCGAGTAATTCGAAGCAATCCGGCAAATCATCTGACCTTGCATCTTTTAACAGCGTATTGTGGTAAAGATGACGATCTCAGTCTTGGATTGCTTTCAGCGGATGAAAAGAGTGTTGTTGTCCGTATGTCTGATGATTATGCATATCTGACAGAAACAGAAAGCATGAAAAAAGTAGAGGCATTTTTAGGAAAACCAGACCTTGCTAATTTGACAAATTATGAAGTCATTCGGATTAATAAGCAAAAGGAACGTAATGACAGAGTAAAGAGAATCAGTGATTATGTGCGTATGGCACTGGAGTCAGCAGACATCTATGTGCGTGGCGAAAAAGTTACGACGAAAGCAAAAGATGTAGTTGCACGAATTAATGAAGCTTTTGGAAAGTTGGTTGCCAGCGAGTTCAGTAAGCTTGGGGATATGGAAACTGCTCCGGAAGCATCTGATATCCAAAATATGCTTAAAAAGACAAAAGCTCAAATGACATTAAATCTTCCTGGTATGAGAGAAGAAAATGCGGATGCACTTCGGGAACTTTTGACGAAAGTACAGGAAGCAGAGCGTTACGGAAGAATTTATTCTATTAAACAGGCATTAACAGATTTTGAAGATGCACCATATGGATATACAGAACTAGATGTGGAATATCTGATTGCAACATTGTACAAAAAAGGTCAGATTGCATTGAAAATGAATAGTGTGATTTACAGTCCGGCAAGCACTAATCCAGATGATGCATATAAATATATTACGAAAAAGGAATATCGGGAAAAAATCAGTCTTGCAATGAAAGAAATTCCGAAGACTCAGTGGATAAAGTCAGTGAAAACGGTTATTACAGACTTTTTGGGACGAACAGTAGTAACAGATGATACAGATGTGTTGATGCGTGATTTCAGAGGATATGCACAGACAAAGAAAGCTTCCATGCAGATATTACTTCGTGAAGAATACCAAAAAAATGAAAAACTGCCTGGGAAAAAACTGTTGGAGAAGTCAGTTCGCCTGATTGATGATGTACTGCAGATTAATGATCCGATGACCTTTTATAAGAGAGTAGACGAGCTTTATGGAGATTTTGATGAAGCGGCAGAAGGACTTACAGAGCTTACGGCATTTTTAGAAGGAGCACAGAAGGACAAATTTAATAAAGCATGTTTTGTTTTATCCATCTTCAAAAAAAGTGAAAATTATATTTCAGATGCAGACGTGATTGGATATGCAAAGCAAGTGGAAAGACTGATCAATTTGCCTGAACCATATAACTTTATCAATAAACTAGAGGAATTTGCAATCAAATTACAGAATGCAATTACAGAGCTATTGGAGAAAGATGCGAAGAGAATAGAACCAGATGTGTACGCAGATCGAAAAATAGCTATGGAAGCGGTGTTAGAAGACCGCCCATATGCAGATATTGTGAGTAAGAAAATTAACCAGAAGTTTGAGGCATTACTGGATAAACTGAAACGAACAAATGATATTGCTGCATTAAATGGAATTCCATCTGAAAGCAATGCTTTGTTGGAGAATTGTTTAGCAGACATCAAAAATGAAGAGTCAGCGTACCAAAGAGCAAAGGTTCAGCAACAACCTTCAGGAGATAAAACAAAGGAACAACCAGATGTAACGCCTGTAAAAGTAATTCATACAGAACCGATTACTATGCGTACATTAACCAGAGGAAAATCATATTCTATTAAAGATAGCAATGATGTAGAAGCATTTTTACAGGAAATCAGGAGAGAACTGATGGCGAAGCTTGGAGATGACAAGGTTATTAAACTGAGTTAAAAAGGAAAAGTAAAATGGAAAAAACAGCGATAAAGAATTTTGCAATAGAAGCCAGAAAAATTCTAATGCGATCAGCAGAAGTACAAGCAGGGCTTTATGGTGTTACTAAAGATGGATGTGCTAATCCGATTCAGAAAGGAGCTGGATTTGAAGTCTATCAGACAGTAGCTGGTACAGAGAATAGAATCTATGGAGATGATATCAGCAAACGGCGAGATCTTGTAGATGCCGTTAACGAAATTGGCTTCGCCCAGGTGATGGAAAAAGCAGCCTATACATGGTTTAATCGACTGATTGCTATTCGTTTTATGGAAGTGAACGATTACCTGCCTACTCGTACAAGAGTACTGTCTTCAGCAACTGGAAGTAAAACACCAGATATAGTGATGGAATATAGGGAAGTTAATCTGAATTTGACCGATGAGGATTTGGAAAAAGTTCAGATGCGTATTAAAGAAAATAAATACGACGATGCATTTGAATATCTTTTTGTAAAACAGTGCAAGGAATTAAAACGTGTCCTTCCAAAGTTATTTAAAAAGACAGATGACTACATGGAACTATTGTTGAAACTTTCATATATCAATGATGGTGTGGTTCGTATGCTAGTAGATACTATTCCTGAACGCAATTTTAATGTACAAGATGAAGGACAGGTTGAAATCATCGGTTGGATGTATCAGTATTACAATACCGAGCCTAAAAGTGCAGCATTTGGAAAAAAAGGTAAAATTACAAAAGAGGAGATTCCTGCAGTTACACAGTTATTCACACCAGACTGGATTGTACGGTATATGGTCGAAAACAGTCTGGGACGTTTATGGGTAGAAGGTCATCCAGATACGTGGGAATTGCTGAAAGATAACTGGAAGTATTATCTGGAAGAAGCACAGCAAGAACCAGAAGTGCAGTTGCAGCTTGCAGAGATTCGCAAAGAATATGCACAGTTAAATCCGGAAGATCTGACATTTATGGATTGCTGTATGGGAAGTGGACATATTCTTGTCTATGCTTTTGATGTACTGGTACAGGTATATGAGAGCATGGGATATTCAAGAAGAATGGCTGTACAGGAAATTTTGAAACATAATTTGTACGGATTGGATATTGACGATCGTGCAGCACAGTTATCATATTTTGCTGTGATGATGAAAGCATTGGAATATGATAAAAGATTTTTCAACAGAGATGAACAGCCACAACCACAGGTATATGCCATTCAGGAAAGCAATACTGTAAAAAGAGAACAGTTAAAATATTTCGGAGCTGGATTGTCCGAGGCAGAAAAAGCAACTGCGTTGGAACAGATGAATGGATTACTGGATACATTTACAGATGGTAAAGAGTATGGATCGATTCTTACAGTGGAGAGTTACGACTGGGAACTGCTGAGCAGATTTGCAGGGAATATGGAAACACTGGGGCAGATGAATTTTGATTCATACGATATTCTTGAGACACAGAAGAAAATGCTTAGTCTTATTGAAATCGGAAAAGTCATGGCTCAAAAGTATTGGGTGGTTTCTACAAATCCGCCATATGCCGGAACAAGTAACTTAAGTGCTAAAGTCAAGAATTTTGTGAAGAAAAATTATCCGGATAGTAAAGCTGATTTATTTGCTGTGTTCATTGAACGATGTGAGCAAATGATACGAAAAAATGGGTATCAGGCAATGATTACAATGCATTCATGGATGTTTTTGGCTAGTTTTGAAAAATTACGAGCAAAAATGTTACTGACTGATATCATAAATATGGCACATTTGGGGCCAAGAGCATTTGAAGAGATTGGTGGAGAAGTAGTACAAACGACGGCCTTTGTTAAAAGCAAACGACAATTGTTAGATTATGTTGGTGTATATTGCCGTTTAGTGGAAGCGAACACACAACAGGGAAAGGCTGAATTGTTTGTTGAAGGAAAAAATCGGTATACTGTAAATCAAAGAGTTTTTGTACAAATACCAGGTAGTGCGATTGCATATTGGGCTAGCTCTAATGTGATAAAAAAGTTCTCAGAAAAACCAATAGGTGAAGTTGCATTATTGTGCCAAGGATTAACAACTACTGATAATGAAAAATATGTTCGGCAGTGGCAGGAGGTAAACATTAAAAAAATTGGCTTTGGGATGAATGCTGAAGAAGCTGCTGATTCGGATAGAAAATGGTTTCCTTTTAATAAAGGGGGATCATATTGTAAATGGTATGGAAATAATGATTTAGTTGTAAATTATGAAAATGATGGAATGGCAATAAAAGCAGATGTATTGAGAAAATATACATATTTAAAGACTCCTGATTTTGTAGTAAAAAATTCAAAGACATACTTTAAAGAAGGATTAACTTGGTCAGCTTTAAGTAATGATTTTTCAATAAGATGGTTTCCTAAGGGAGCTATATGTGCAGACAAAGGGCAAGGATTGTTCGCTGATGAAAAAGTTGCATTATTTTCTTGTGGTTTATTAAATAGTGTTGTAGCAAAATTATATTTAAAATTGATTTCATCTACATTAGACTTCAATTGTGGATATGTTCGGAAAGTGCCCTTTGTTTTTTCGGCAAATAGGGCTGAAACAGTTATTGACATAGTTAATAGTAATATTGGGCTTGCTGAATGTGATTGGGATTCCTATGAAAAATCATGGGATTTTGCTGAACATCCTATAGTTCGTTGGCGTAAGAAAACAATGGAGGTAGCAAATATTCCAGATTTGTTCGCCAAGTATTATAATAAATCACCAAATGTACATTGTTCTTTGGAATTATGTTTCCTTCTTTGGCAAGGAGAGTGTCAAAAGCGATTTGAACAATTAAAAGCTAATGAAGAAGAATTAAATCAAATCTTTATTGATATCTATGGGTTACAGGAAGAATTGGTAGCAGATGTAGAGGAAAAAGATATTACTGTTAGAAAAGCAGATTTAAAACGTGACATTCGAAGCTTAATTTCCTATGCTGTTGGTTGTATGTTTGGTCGTTATTCTCTTGATGTTGAAGGATTAGCATATGCTGGCGGAGAGTGGGATAGTAGTAGGTATAAGACATTTATTCCGGACGATGATAATTGCATTCCGATTACAGATGAAGAATATTTTGACGATGACATTGTTGGAAGATTCTGTGAGTTCTTAAAGGTTGTATTTGGAGAAGAATCTTTAGAAGAAAATCTGAATTACGTGGCACAAGCTCTTGGTAATAAGGGAAACACCAGTAGAGAAATCATACGAAATTATTTCTTAAATGATTTCTTCAAAGACCATTGCAGTACCTATTCTGTAACAGGATCCGGTAAACGTCCGATTTACTGGTTATTTGATGCTGGTAAACAAAATGGATTCAAGTGTCTGATTTATATGCACAGATACGATAAAGACACGGTTAACCGAGTTCGATCAGAATATTTGAAGAAAATGCAGGATGCTATTGAAGGTGCATTGAAAAATGCAGAATATGCAGTAGATAATTCTTCCAGTGCTGTAGACCGGGCAGCAGCGACCAGAAAACGAGATAAATATATTAAGCAGTTGAATGAAATCAGAGCGTATTATCCGGCACTCTCACATATGGCTTTACAGAGAGTAGAAATTGATCTGGATGATGGTGTAAAAACAAACTATGCAAAATTCCAGGGTATTGAAACAGTAGATGAAAATGGAAAGAAACAAAAGGTTGATTTACTGGCAAAGATATAGGTGATCATTTGGATATTGAAAAACTTGCAACAAGTGCAATAACAAATTGTATAGCGGGGACAGATTTTCTGTCCCCTTGGATTAGTGAAGGAGATAGAGAACCATCATGGGATGGATTTATCTATGCTTATTCCAATAAGAATCAGGCAAAGAAAAATCTGACGGGTCGTGCAGCAGTTCAGGTAAAGGGGAAACAGGTGAAGAATGTAAAAAAGAAAAGCATTCAATATCCGGTATCCATGGTTGATTTGGAAAATTATCGAAATGATGGCGGAACGATATTTTTTGTTGTTGGAATAACTTCTGAACTGGAAGAGAAGATATATTATTTAGCATTGCCGCCGTTTAAGATAAATCAGTATCTGAAAATTTACAAAGGAAAGAAAACTCCTAGTTTAACATTTTCAGAGTTACCAGCGAAGAAAAATGATATTGAGAACATTGTTATCAATTTCGTAAACGATAGTAGAAAGCAGGCAATAGCTCAAAATGGAAAAAATTGGACAATTCCTGAAGTCGAAAAACTCGTTGGAATTGAAAATATGTGTTTGAATTTTTCTGTTACATGTATCGGGTACGACAGGAATGATCCATTTCCGTATCTGAAGAATAATGAGTTTTATATGTATGCTGGAAATAAAGATAATTCGATACAATTTCCTGTTGAACATATTGAAAACATAGAAGTTGTCACCTGTGAACGTGAATGTATAATATCTGCTCAAAATAAAAAGTTTTATGACAGAATAAGAGTAGAGCGTCACAGAGATGGGACAATAACGGTTTATATCGGGAAAAGCATTTATATTAAATATGAGAAAAACGGAAAGGGAACTTTTAAATATACATTAAAAGGAAATCTGGATGAGAGAATCATAACGATTGAGTTTATGCTTGCCATGTATGAGGATGCGGGATTTTATCTGGATGGAACCAAATTTGGCTTTGAACAAATACAGGAGAAACTGGATGCAGATGAACACAGAGGTAAATTACAATATCTTAATCTTGTAAAAGAGCTGTTGGACAAGTTTGGTGTAAATAAACCGTTAGAAGCTGATAATCTTTCTGAGAAAAATGAAAAAGATATCAGGATGTTGATAGATACACAATTGTATGGCAAAAGAGCGTCGTTTCAAGAAAATGATGACATACCAGATGTTGGATATATAAGTATTGGAAATATAAATCTCTTGATAATGTGCACGAAAATGGAAGATGGTACATATTTGCTGGAAGATTTTTTCAGAAAAGAGATATCTTGCACCATGGATAAAACTCCAAACACACAGACATCGCAGTATTCATTAATGAGTGTTGAAGATTACCTTAAAGCTGATAATTTTTCCAAAGAGATGGTTGAAGAATCTTTTAAAAAGCATAAAAACATAAGCCATTATTCACAAACTAATTTTAGTATATTAAATATACTTAATGCTTATGATCGGGATAATTCAAGAAATGATTTGCTCGATTTGGCTGAACATTTATATGAATGGTTAATCAGCGAACAACCAGATGAAGATATATATCAGATAAATTTAATACAATGTCATAAACGTAGAGGAATACTGGCAGATGAAGATGTTTTAAAATTGAATGAGATTGGAAGAAAAGCAGATATTACCAATGCTTTATTGGCAGGGATACAGATTTTGCTTGAGAATTATCAGCTTGCAACAATCTATTTAGAACAGTTGGATGAATTGGACAGAAAAGAATTTGAAAACTACCCAATTTATAATTTGATGAAACAGGAGACATGAACATGGAATTACAAGACATTCAAAATAAACTAAATATTTTACTTTCTGGAACAGATCGGAAAATTGTCTTCTGGTATGATGATGATGCGGCTTATGAAGAGGACATAGAACAGTTGGAACTGGATCCCGGAAATAAGAAGTGGATACTCACGACAGATAATTGGTTCGAGACAAAACTACTTTTAGAAGTGCAGGACACAACATCCAACTACCTAGTTTATGCTCCGTTTTCAAGACCGGAAGACAAAGAAAATTTTTTGGCAGATATTTATTATTATTCGGAACATTTTTATTCGGATAAGATGATTCAGTTATGTGGTGATCTTGGAATACCAGTGGATTGTCAGGATGAAGTAAAGCGATTCAAAAAGTTTTGGACGGCAACAAATACAGGAAAATTCCAGAAATTACAGATTGCAGAGTATACAATTACCAGTATAGATCTTGGCATTATGTGTGTACTTGCAGGTGTGAAAAGCTGTAATTTTGAAGAGCTAATGCGAAAAATTCTGCTTGGTGGGGTAGAAGATAATCCGATCCTAAAGAAGTTTAAGACGAATAAGATAGATATGGTGTTCTGGCAGATGTGTGAGAAACAATATGGATATAAAGATACATCACCATCTATTCAGAAATTTCTGGTTACGATGATTATGACATATACCGATACTGTGGCAGAGGGAAATATACCAAAAGCATGGAAGATTTTCCTTTCCGGTAAACAAAATGATGTGATCGTATTTGTGAAGAACCTGATGAATAATGAGGAAACAAAGTCGTTCTATGACATTACAGCATCTAATATAGCTAAAGAGCTGGAATTGGAGAAGCACATTATACAGATACCGCTTGATAATATTGTAGTAAGTGATGCCTTCGAATATTTTGACAAAAACATTATTTCGTGGATTATTGCCAAACTTGAAGATGGAATGTTGGATGAAAAAATCGGTGGAATGACAATTCCTGAAATATGTGAGAATCGACGGAAGAGTTGTTATCATTATGCCTTGCAATTTGATATGACATATCAGATGCTTTACAATGGGTATAAGATTTTGAAGGAAGTTCCGGCTCACCAGTACCAGCCAACACTGGAAGAAGTTATACGAGATTATACCGAGAATACTTATCAGATTGATACCTGGTATCGAAAGTTTTATTATTGTCTGGACAGAGTTGGCATGTCCGAAAATGTAGAGAAAATCCGTGATTTAGTTGAGAATATGTATACCAATAAATATCTTGGAAGTTATGCGTATAAGTGGAATCAAAGTCTTACACCGGATATATATCAAAATTATACAGGAACACGTCAGGAAGATTTTTATAGTCGATTTGTAACACCGTTTCTGCGGGAAGGCGGCAGGGAAGGACGAGTTATTGTAATCATCTCAGACGCATTTCGTTATGAATGTGCAAAAGAATTACAGAGGAATCTGGATCTGGATGAAAAATGTGATGCTAAAATGAATCATATGCTTAGTGTACTTCCTTCAGAAACAACATTAGGAATGGCTTCGTTATTACCGCACCGGGAAATAGTAGTTCAATCTGGGTTGGATGTAGTGGTTGACGATATGAAATGTGGAAATAGCATGGCAGATCGTCGAAAAATACTGCAAAACTCAGTGAAGAGAGCGGATTGCTATGATTTTGATATTATAAAAAATGCAAAACAAGCAGAAGTCCGGGAAATGCTGCAGGATAAAGATGTAGTCTACATTTATCAGAATCAGATTGATGACCGTGGTGAAAGTAAAAAATCAGAGAATGAAGTATTTAATGCATGCCAGGAGGCTATAGATGAGATCCAGAAGTTGATTCGTAAGCTGACAGGATATGTATCTGCTACAAGATTTCTAATTACAGCGGATCATGGATTCATATATAAGAGAGATAGATTGCAGGAATATGATAAGATTTCCATGGATAAAGAGCAGATTTCACTTGTAAATAAAAGATATTTGTTGTCATTGGAACCAGTGAAAAACGAAGCATTGGTAAGTAGAGCAATGACATATCTTGGAAAACTTAATCAGTTTTATGTGACAACACCTATGGGCGTGGATATTATTAAGGCTCCAGGCGGTGGACAGAACTATGTACATGGCGGATCATCGTTGCAGGAAATGATTATTCCAGTTGTGAAGGTAATCACTTACAAGGGAAAACAGGATACCAGTGCTGTTAATGTTGAATTATCATATAGTTCAAACCGCATTACAGATATTATGGTATATCTGGATTTCATGCAGATGGAAGCAGTGACTGATACAATGAAACCTAGAAAACTGATTGCATTTTTTGTAGATGAGAATGGGACCAGAATATCATATGATGTGCCGATCATAGCAGATAGTACGGAAACAGATCCAAGAAAACGTATGATGAGAGAAAAATTCATTCTTAAGAGTGGCAACTATAGTAGAGGCAAAAATTATTATCTGGTTTTAGCAGATATGGAGAATGAGGAGAAAGAACATCAGAGATACAGATTTGAGATTGATATTGCAGGAACCCTGTAATAAATGAGGGAACAAGAGATGAATGATAGCTATATTATAAGCAAAATGAATGAATATATGTTCCAGTTAAATCAGAAAATGGGGAAATGGCTTGATAAGAGCCTTCCCCAGATTACAAATAACTGGTGGCAGGAGCTTGTATTGAACAATCTAAGTTCGCTGCAAAAGGACAAGGTTGAAAAGAGTAATATTCGTAATGTTGCTGGTCTTGATCTTGCTTCTCTTTTGCGTGTTTTTGAACGTAACTGGTTTGTGATTACAAGCTCTTTTTTCGTGAATAATAAGGAACGAGAAAAAATCAGAAGAATGCAGGAAATCAGAAATGACTGGGCGCACATCACACCGCAGGATATCAATAAGAAAAAAGTAATTGATGATGTAAATGTTATTATTGAATTGATGCAGACCTTTGATGCAACGATGAAAGAAACCAGAGATATGGAAAATTTTATTTTCGATATTGAGGATGATAAAGAACTTAAAATTGAACCAGAAAAGAAAACTGAACATAAAAGACAGGAAAAGGCAGTAGGGGGAAGCAATATTATTCAGGTTGGAAGCCCTGTTACTCTTGCAAATGATGATACAGCAATCGGCGCAGTAATAGCAAAAGATGGAAATAAGTATACAGTTCTGATTAATAATAAATTTGAAACATATTATGAAGAACAGATTAAGCTTGTTCAGGAAAAAAAGAAAAACTCACATGTATCTCTTTCAAGGGTGAGAACTGCATTGACAGCTTATCAGATTAGTAATCCTGGTTCCAGCAATTTGTATTCTTTGAATTCAGCAAGAATTGATTTTGTTCCATACCAGTTTCGACCGGCATTGAAGATGATTAAGGCTGACAGTCCAAGACTTCTGGTAGCGGATGATGTAGGTGTAGGTAAAACTATTGAGGCGGGATTGATTCTGAAAGAATTAGAAGCACGTTCCAGTATTAATTCAGTTCTGATTATTTGTCCTAGACCATTGGTTGCCGAACGAAAATGGGAATTGGAGATGAAACGATTCGATGAGAATTTCACACAGATGGATGGAAAAGCTTTAATAGAAGCTATTTCAGAAACTGATCGAGACGGAGCATGGCCTGAGCGACATAGCAAGACGATTATTCCATATTCTTTGTTCAGCGAAGATATGATTATGGGCACTCAGTCAAAATCTGCAAAAAGGAAAAAAGCAATGGGATTGAGTGAACTGGATCCGATTCCACACTTTGACCTTGTGATCGTAGACGAGGCACATAATATTAGAAATTCTAATACATGGATGTATAAGGGTGTTGAAATTTTCTGCCGAAATGCAGATGCAGTTATATTCCTGACAGCAACACCATTACAGAACAGTAATAATGACTTATATACGTTGTTAAACCTTTTGCGTCCGGATATTGTTATTGACAAGGATATTTTCAAGACTATGGCAGAACCGAATGCGTATATTAATAGCTTGTTGCGCATTGTCCGGAACCAGGAGGAAGGCTGGCAGGAGGCAGGAAGAGAAGCTGTCGGTAATATATTGAATACAACGTGGGGACGTAGTGTTATTCAACATAATCCAGACTTTGAGAAAATATATGATTTTCTGGAAAAAGAAACAGTATCCAGGGATGAGAAGATAGAAATGATGGGGAAAATAGAGGCTCTTCACACTTTCCATTCTATCATTAACCGAACTAGAAGGAAGGATATTGAAGATTTCTGCATTCGACGTAATCTTACGGTAAAAGTGCCCTATAACACAGCACAGAAAGACTTGTACGATGCATTGATGGAGTTTGAATCTACTTCGCTTGCTATGCTGCATGGAAGTCGTAGCGTTCGTTTTATGATGTGTACGATTATGAGACAGGCGGCAAGTTGTATTTATGGGCTGCAGCCATTTTTGAAAGATATTGTAGCCAGAAGAATGGCTCAGGTACAGGAAGATGGAGAGTTATATGAATATGATTTTGAACTGAATAGTGATGAAGAGAATTCACTGTATGAACTGGCAGATGAAATCGCAGAGCTGTCGGAAAAATTACCAGAGGATGATCCGAAGTTTGAAAAAATGTATGAGATTATTCAGCAGAAACAGGGCGAGGAGAATAATAGGGTAATTATATTTAGTTCCTTCCGTCACACACTGGCATATATAAGAAACAAATTACAAAAACAGGGAATCCGTGTAGGTCAGGTTGATGGCACTGTTCCAGATGATGAGAGATATGCATTACGCCAGAGATTTTTGAAGGATCGGGATGATGAACAAGCAATAGATGTACTTTTATTCAGTGAAGTCGGCTGTGAAGGTTTGGACTATCAGTTCTGTGATACAATGATAAACTATGACCTGCCATGGAATCCAATGAGAATTGAACAGAGAATTGGACGTATTGACCGTCGTGGGCAGAAGTCTGATACCGTTAAGATTTATAATATGATTACGGATGAAACTATAGATGCGACGGTATATGAAAGATGCCTGAGTAAGATTGGTGTATTTGAATCCAGTATTGGCGATTGCTCAGAAATTTTGGGTGATATCAGTGATCAGATTCTGAAAATAATGTTTGATCCAGAACTGTCAGAAACTGAACGTACATCAAAAATTGAGCAGATGGCAGATAATGAGGTGAAAAAAGTACAGGAAATGAGAAATCTGGAGCAGGAAGAAAAATCTCTGTATGGTTTTGATCTATCTAATTATATCCAGAATAAAGATGTGCAGGACGCTGAAAACATATGGATTTCACCTACCAGTATCCAGGAAATGGTAGATACTTTTATGAACGATTTATTGGGTGAAGGTGAATATATTCGTGGAAAGAATGATTTGAAGAGTTTACGATTGGCAAGTGACAAACGACGTATGCTCTTAGATAATCTGAAAAATGTAAAGATTGTAAATAGTAACAATGCTTCCAGATTATGGACGGCATATTTGAAGTCAGATAAGCCAACCTTACCGGTTACTTTTGATAGCTTATGTGCAAAAGATAACAGAAATGCTGCATTTCTCACACAAATGCATCCCCTGGTAATTCAAGCGGCAGATTATGAAGCAAATGAACTTCCATGCGAAGTTGGAGTAACAGTTAGTACGGATGAATTGCCTGCAGGAGATTATGAATTTCTAATTTATGTTTGGCGATTTGTAGGACTTCGACCAGATGTTAAGTTGATTTCAGTTAGCGATAATGAAATTGTTCAGAAGAACATCCTGAATTATATTCAGTATAGCTCGGAATATGATTATGGTGATGTAGGGCATGAAGCAATATGGGATGCGATGGATAAGCTTCATTATGCAAAATGGCAAAAAGAAAAAGAACAATATACTACAGATGTAAAAAATGAGTGTGAATACCGTTTGGAGCAACTCGCTCACTCGTTCCATCAGCGAGAAGCTATTTTCAAAAATATGCTGAAAAACGCAGAAGATGACCGTATTAAACGTATGCGACAGTCACAATTGGATAAATTGACAGCAGATTTTGAACAGCAGAAGAAAAAAATTGATGAAACGATACATAGCGTAGATATTTATACTAACCTTCAGGTTAAAGGAATTCTTCATGTAGAAGGATAAGGTAGCAAATATGGGGAAAATCAATTATCAAAAGATTTATACAACAAATAAAGATGAATGGAAAGCATTGACCAGAGAGCCTCAGAAATATGAGGCTCTCCTTGCGGGACATTATTCAGAAAGTAATCATTTTGTTTATGAATTATTGCAGAATGCTGAAGATGAAAAAGCCGATCGGGTTGTAATAGAATACTATGATGACAAGCTTGTGTTTTATCATAACGGAATACCATTTGATGAAAATGATGTCCGAGGTGTATCATCTATGCTTATGGGAACAAAAGATAGAAATTCAGCACAGACGATCGGTCGATTTGGTATGGGATTTAAGTCTGTGTTTAAGTATACTTATCAGCCAGAAATATATTCAGATGAGGAAGCATTTCGAATTGAGAATTATCTTTTGCCGGTGGAAATACAGAATGGCTGGGATTATCGAAGGGTAATGAAGGAACTGGAATATGGATTGAGTAGTGGCGGAAAGTACTATCCATTTTCTGAGCAGAAGCATCTGACAAAAATTGTTATTCCATTTGCTAAGCGTAAAAATGATGGAACAGTCGTTCCGGTGTCTGGAAAAGAAGTTTTACAAAAATTGCAAGAATTGAATGGTGAAATTCTTCTGTTTTTGAATCATATCAAAAAATTATTTTGGATAAATCAAACAAATGGAAAGTATGCGATGATTACATTGGATGTCGATTCAACAGACTGTAATTTGAATAGCTGTCGGATTGAAGGCAGCGCTTATCAGCAAAAAGAAGAAATTACACGCTATTTGAAATTTAAGAAAACCTTTGATCATCCGGAGATGAAAGATGCAGAAGTCAGTGTCGCATATAAGGTGAATAACAAAGCAAATGTGGTTTATGAATTAAAGGGAGAGCCTGTATGGGTGTATTTCCCTACTCGTGATATGACAAAATTACCATTTCTAATTCATGGATCATTTGAAACAGCAGTGTCCAGAGAAAAATTGATGACACCTTCTGAATTTAATTCGGCGTTGTTTCAGTTATTAGGAGACTTAATAGCCGATTCAATGGAAGAATTGAAAAAACGTAAATTGATTACGCAGAATTTTATCCGAAAGGTGTTAATTGCTGCCTTTAAGGACGAAACAGATAATAACACAATACCGAGCCTTCGAAATAAAATAACAGAATGTCTAAAAAAAGGAAGCTTGATTCCAGATAAAGATGGTGACTATTATTCAGTAGATGAGCTAGTAATTCCAGTACCTTTTGGTATTGCTGATTTCTTTGATAGTAAGCTATTTCAAACGACATTTGAAGATGTGGGCCATTTTGTAGCATACAATAATGAACGAGAGGCGAATTTTAACGAATATCTTGCTTGGATGGTAGATGAGGTGGGGGTTCAAACATTTACACTTGTCGATTGGGCAAAGAGAATGGGAACCTTAAAAGGAAGATGTGTTCCAACAAAAAGTGCTGAATATGAAAAATTAGAAGTTTTTTATGATTTTCTTTCGGATAATAGAGAAAGTATCTATACAACAGGACTTCGTTATTCAAGAAGTGGACGTTATGAGCAGACAATTCGTAATAATGTAAGTACTGCGTGGAAAATACTAAAAACATCACCGATAATCTTAAATGCACAAGAAGAAATGACTGCGCCTTATCAAGGAGAAACAGAAAAGTTGTATCTGAGTGCAACCAGCGATTATCAGCAGATGGTTTTATCGTCTATTGTACATAAAAATGTGTCTGCGAAATTTGGGCAGCTGTTAAAAGATGGATTTGCTTTAACAGACTTTGATAATTTTCAGTATGTAAAAGAAAAAGTTCTAAAAAAATATATTAAAGGTGAGACAATCAATTTTGATAACAGTGAGAATTATGAAGACGAGTATATAGAAGACTTAAATCAGATTTTATTACTGTTTGCAAAGAATCATAATGTCGATGAAATTCAGAACCTCATTGCAAAAGCAAGTATTATAAAAATTGTGACAGATGATAATACAGTAACTTTTGCAAAACCAGCACTTACATATGCAGCTAATTCCGTAGAGGGAGCAGATCTGCGAATTTATTATGAGACGCCTGTAGTAGAAGAAAATGATGATGAGTCTTATTATAGAGAATTTGATGATTCTGGTAAATATCTGATTGACGAAGCATTTTATCATAATCATGGGATATCTGTAAAAAAATTGCAGCAGTTTGGCATTATTACAACACCTATTACTGAGGGACGAAGATATTTCTCAGGTGGTTCTGGAAAAGAATCGTGGAATGCACTTGGCGATTTTTGTCCGGAAATGACAATGGATTACCTTGATGATAATTTATATATTATTGAATACATACCCAAGTCGGAATTAGCAAGGAAAAAGTCATCAGAGATATTTAAACTAGTATTATCTGTTCGACAAAAGTTGGCTGGTAGACTGTCAAAGAGAAAGACAAATCCATATGAAGTCGAGGAAGAATCACGAATTCTACGCCGTTTAAAATCTTACCATAGCTGGTTGTATGATAAGAGTGGAAATCTGAGAGAGCCAAGAGAAATATCAAAATATGATTTGGACACATCTTTGTATGGTGAGGTTATACCTGATAAGAATTTTTATTCAATGCTTGGATTTATTGAAACTGAGGATGACAATACTGCCGAGGCATTTGAACATGTAGATAAGTTAGACACCAGAAACAAAAAGCTACTTTTGCGACAACTGGCAAGAGAACTGGGAATGAAAGTTTCTGATGGAGCGGAAGATGATACAAACAGTGATGAGGAAGAAAAAGGTGATATTTTTTCTGCTGATACTTATGTGTCGGAAGCATTTCCAGTATCAAGGGTACGTAATATAGAGAGCCTGATTGAGCATGTAAGACAACAGTTTTTCTGTGCTGATCCGGTAACATATCATAAAGTATTGCGACAGATCAGAACAAGTAAGTCAAAGAAAGCAGATAGAGCATATGTAACAGGAATGTATTTGAATGATAGCCATGTGAAAATTTGTCAGATGTGCAAAAAAACTTCAACACAGGTTTATGTGACAGAAGTTGCAAACTATGGAATTGAGCTTCCACAGATGAATCTTTGCTTATGTCCTAATTGTTCCGGACATTATAAGTCATTAAGAGACAATAACAAGGAAGCATTTAAAGAGGCAATGAAAGTTGCAATACTTAGCCTAAATATCGAGGAAAACTCCGATGAATATGAAATACAGCTAGATTCTGATACATCTTTGTACTTTACAGAAACTCATGTGGCTGAAATACAGACGATACTAGGACTTATTTCTGAGTATGGCGTTCCAGATGGAAATCAGGAGGAGCGTTTAGAAAAAACATTGATGGAAACTGAGATGTTACAAGAAGAAAAAGGATCAGAGCGGGCCGCAGCTACTTTTGAGTCAAGTAAAATGTTATCTGAACCAGAGATAGAAGAAAAATCAAAAGATGGCAATCAAGAAGAAAAAAATGAACCAACAATAAATGAGCCAGATTTAACCTCAGTAACAGAAACAGAATTTGATTTTTTCACAAATACGGAACCAATACAGGATGGCAACCTTGTATCTTATAAGAAAATGCAAACATTGGAGATTGTTGATGCCGTAATGGATTCGACAAAATATCCTTTACATAAAGCTTTTCTTGGTAAGAAAGTAGGGGATTTAGTTGTTTTAAATGGACGCAGATATTTGATTATTAGCATTCTGTAAAGAAGCAAGGGGGATTACATTGTATAGTTATTTTATGAAATGTCCGGTGCATAAAAAGGACATGAAAGTGAAGGACAGTGAAAAAGTAACAGTGAATACAAACGGTGTAAAAAAGAAGGAGCCGTTGTTTCACTGTAGGGAATGTAAAAGATATTATCTGTACGATTCGAACATTCTTCCAGCACAAGCGAAGGGAACGAAAGCAACCTATCATGAAGAACCTGTTTATAAGTGCAGTATAAAATATCGTACAACTGTTGATGATACTGATAGTATCTGGAAGAAAAAAACAAAACCGGCAGCTGAAAAAAATAAAGTTCAGAAAAAAACAAAAGACGCACGAAATGCAGTTGCGAAAAGAGAGCCTGTTAAAGAAAAGGTAGCTAGAATTCATGTTCTGAAAGAAAATGATTTGGATTCGAAGCTTAAAGCAAATATTGCAAGTTTGAAAAAGGCATATCCGCAGGTAATGCCTGAGCAGATGAAGATTCATGATCTTATAACGAAGGTCTTTCCGGCAAAATTAAAACAACAGATAGTTGTACGAAATGAGAGTTTTACTGGAAATAACGGAAATGTTATCAGACGAGTATCATTATATAGCAAGAGTAGTTCGTACCTTTCCAGACGTTTACCAGAAGATATGTATCTGTCTTTTGGTGGAAGATTTATACTTGGCGAATTTGTGATAGATGAGATGCGTCTTTTGGAGCATCCGATGATAAAAGAAGATGATATTGAAACGGATATGACCTTTTATTATGATGGTCAAAATCTTGCGAACTGGCTGTACAATGTGACTGAAGATGCAGCAGAGCAAGAGCAGCATTTGACAGGAGAAATTGCATCATGGAATGAATATCTGGACTGGAAGAGACAATTAGCAGAGCTTCGAATTCGGGGGTTAAAGTATATAGGATACAAATTTGATGTTGAAAACAGAGAATTGATATTTCTGACAGTCGCCGAGGGAAAAGAAAACTTTGATGAATTTCGTAAATATTTACGACGGAATGAGGTATCGGCTTTTTCAAACAATTATTCTAATGATAGATGGAGTTTTGAGTTTAACCGAGACTATCAGAATGGTCAGAATAATGATGAAGGAGTCTCTTTAACATTCGTTCGTTATGGAAGACAATATGAATCTCTAAGCGAGATTGAAATATATGAATGGGATACATTAAAGGATTATGCAAAGAAATATGAGAACGATCGAGATTCAGGTACAAGATCCCTGATTTCCGGAATTAATCGGAATTATTTTGAACCTTATGTGATGGAATTGGTTTTTGAATTCACAGCGAATGCGAATACAATGATTGAACGTCAGATACGCCGAATGGGAAGCATACAGGATGATGTAGAGGAAACAATAGCTGGAGAGCTTTATGCAGATGGATATATTGCAACATCACAAATTGGAGATTTTGCCTTGCTTCATCGTTTAAAAGGTGCAGTCAACAATCTTGTTATGGGAAAGGCGGCTTCACAGGGACTGGATCAATGGCTTTTTGACATTAATAAAGCAAGAACGCCACAGGAAATCAAAAAAATAAGTACTTGGCAGAATTCGGATATCAACGAAAAACAAAAAGAAGCAGTAGAAAAAATATTGTCTGTTCCTGATGTATGCTTAATTCAGGGACCTCCCGGAACAGGAAAAACAACTGTTATTGCAGAGGCAATTTATCAATTGGTTATACGAAATAAGCGTGTTTTAGTTGCATCTCAAGCTAATTTGGCAGTTGATAATGCGCTGGAGCGATTGATTTCCAATCCTAAGATACGTGCAATCAGACTTGGAAGTGCAAAAAAGATCGATTCATCGGTAAGCAATATTACAGAGGGAAATGTATTGGAATCTTTTTATGATTCAATTGTTCAATATGTTGATGGAAATTTTGTATCCAAGTGGAATCAAATTGATGCTCGTTTACAGGGTGGTGAAGTAGACTATCATAGATTTCAAAATGTGGATGGCGAAGTAGATGCTTTAAAGAAGAAGATTGATGATAGAGAGCAGAAAATTGCACAGATTGATGCAAGGGAGAATTCTAACGAGGAATTTGAACTGCAAAATAAGCTCAGAACAGAAAAAATAAGTCTCATTATGCTTCAATCTTATTGCCAGGGAAATACAAAAGATCTGGAACTGATGTTGGATAAAGAAGGAATTATCAAGATTTGGGATGTGATACAGCCGATTTTAAAATCTTTACAGAACACAGGACTTTGGTTAACACATGTAGGTGTTGATGTAGATGATCTTGATTCTGCAGTTCGTATCAACAGAACAAATGATAATTTAAAGTATATCATTACTGGTGCAAGAAATGATATAACTCTGCTAGATAGATTGAAAGTCAGTGCTGATTTTGGTGGAGATACAAAAGAGTTGGAAGAACTCAAAATACAAGAAACATTGTTGACTGAAGAAATGATGAACAATCCAACAACAGAAGTGCTTGAAAAATGGAGGAATGTAAAGAAGAAAATTGCAGACTTTAATTCGGCTGGAGTTGGTTTGACAGATGCAGAATTAAAACAGTTTGATATGGATGTGCTGTCAATTATGTCAGATGATCAAAAGAGAAAGTATATAGAGGATGTTTTGGAAAAAGCACTGCCATTTATAAATACTCTGTTTCATAGATTAGAAGAAGTTGTTCAGGAGTTATTGAAATCAATTAGTGATCAGCAGGTAGCTTTTGAAGAAGACAGACAGAGCCAGGAGTTACAGAAACAAGAGCTTAGCAAAGAAATTGCAGACTTCCAGCAAGAGATTGGATTAAAATATAAAATCCGAGATGCTGTATTGCGCAAGTATAAAGCAACACCAGATAATTTGCTGGAAAAGATTGCACAAGTATATGAGCAGGTGAAAAGACAATATCGGACATCTATTGAAAGAGATGACTGGGAGGAGATTTTCAGAGGTTTGGAGAACTGGGTTCAGGATATACCGGATTATCAGCAAGAAAAAGATATCTATTTAAAAGATTTTATTAACGGCTGTAATGTGGTAGGAGTGTCTTGTACTGAAAATGCAAAAACATTGACAGAAAATGGATTTGATGATTTTGATGTTGTTATTATTGACGAGGTTAGTAAAGCAACGCCTCCAGAATTGCTGATTCCAATGCTCCGTGGCAGAAAAATTGTTCTTGTAGGCGATCATAGACAGTTGCCACCATTGTTTAATGAGCATGAAAAGACATATCTGGAAGTGGCAGAACAGCAAGAAGATATGGAAGACGTGATTGTACCGTTGACAATGGAAGATTTTAACAAGTATAAAGATATGGTAACTGCATCCTTATTTGAAAGATATTTTGAAAATGCCAATGATTCAATTAAAGAAACATTAAATTACCAGTATCGAATGCATACAGATATCATGGATATCATAAATATTTTCTACGATGAGTATCTTAGGGATGGCAATGAAGATAACTATACATATGACACAAAAGCACATTATCTGAGTATTCCAAGTACTTCTGGAACAGAGATGATTATTCCTGAACGACATGCTTATTGGTTTGATTCTTCAGAATTAGCAGGAGAAAAGATTTATGAACAAAGACGCCAGGGTAGCTCTTCAGCAGAGAATCTTGTAGAAGCAGAGATGATAATGGCGATGCTGAAAAAGATGGAACTGCAGTATGCGAATATGAAGGGAAGAGAAACACCGGTCAGTATTGGTGTAATCAGTTTTTATTATGATCAAGTTGCACTAATTCGTCAGATGCTCAGACAGGAATCTTTTTATGCAATAGATGTTGAAGTCAATACCGTTGACCGTTTTCAGGGAAAAGAAAAAGAAATCGTATTTGTCAGTTTGGTACGTAATGTAAAGAATTCCCGACATAGTGTTGATTCTCATATAGCAGCATTTCAGCGTATTAATGTTGCTTTTTCTAGGGCTCAGAATCTGCTTATAATCGTAGGTGCTAAGGATATGTATGTGGATCAGCCGGTTAAACTGACAGACATGAACGATGGTACAGAAAAAACGATTATGGCATATAAGCAGATCGTCGAGATGATGGATCAAAGAGGCACCTATTTTACAGGAGATGAAGTAATTACTGATGTCCGTGCAGAGGAAATCCTTCAAGAATTGAAACAGCGTCAGGGAGGTAACGAAGTATGATTCTTTCTGAAAATCAGTTGAAAATACCGGGAAAGATGTATAAAGTACGTGTAAAATGCGTATCAACAAGAAGGCTTACAACAATTGAGTGGTTGATTCTTAGTTGTACGCAAAAGTTCAATAAGTCCAACTCAATGTCTGGAAAGACATTAAAATATGCATTCGAAGAGGTCCTTCAATTTCAAAACAGTGAACTTCTGATTAAACCATGCTTGAGGAATCTTAGTGGATTGAAAGTTATCCGTATTTCAGGAGATGGAAATTTTGATTATAACAAACTGAAATTCGAAGATATTGAGGTGACTGAACTTGGACAGTATATGGTGAAAGAAGGTCTTTTGCCAGGTGAGGCAAGAGAAATGCCACTTGATATATACTATAATCCATTAACCGGTAAAATGAATAATTATTTTAACGGAAATTCTGACTCTAAAGATGCCATAGAGTTTGGTACAGAATCTGATTATAATACAAATTTTCCAGAGGAACGTGTGATTAATGAATTGCAGGCAGGTTCTGTAGGCGGTGGAAGGTTTACGGCTTCTAAATTCAGAATAGAGGAAATTGAGAGTTTAACATCTACTGACTGGGAGAGTAATATCAATATGACAGTGGATGTCAACGAGGAAGGTGTAATAACTACAAATCCAGAAATAATTGAAGAAAATGTAAAAAATAAAATCAGTTCATTGCTTTTGACCAAGGAAATCAATCAGCAAATCATCAGCAGATTGCCTGTAATTGACACGGATGAAGTGCAGAATATAGTTGGATCAGGAAAAAATATAAAACAATCAATCTTGGATATTTGTAAAAATGGAAAACTATTATTTATGGATGCTGCTGTGTACGGATTATACAAGAGAAACACAGCATCATTTAAAGATACTACTGTCATTTTATTCAATGATGAAGACGGATTTTCTATTGAAAATGAAAAAGGGCTTATTATACATATACCGGAAGATTTTCCAATTAAAGGTTGTGTTGTCATTAATGAAAAAGGCAAACATATCTGTCTGGGAAAAACAGAATACCTGTATGAGGAAAAAACAGTAACGGTTCCGCTTGTATATGAAAATAAGGTATTAAGTAAAAAGAATAAAATTGCTGTGGAATGGCTTCAGGATGTTGTAAGGAAAAACAGTGCAGAAAATATACAGTATATAGCACTATATACATTGCCAATATTAGCCGGTAATCAAAAGAACTGTAAAGAGGCATTACTTCAACATTGGGAAACTGTAGAACTTCCAGAAATTATAGCAGAACTTGAAAAAATTCATCTTGGTTGTATCTGGATGAAAACGGAAATGTTTCAACTTGATATATTTACGGAAGCCTTAATCAAAAAGATTGATTTTGAAGATTATGAAAGCGCATTAAAAAGTATAAAAGCAATCATGGATACAAATTGTATTCGGAAAAATTCTGAATCTCATCGAAAAATGGTAGAGATTTTGATTGAATATGTGAGGGTACCAACGTCTTATCGTGATTTATTCATTTTATTACAGTCACTTGGAATCACTACACACGAAGATGCACTACGATTTGATGATTTGATTTCCGGTCTTTATACTAAAACTGTTATGGTTGATATTTTGACGGCAATAGCAGATGGGATTTATACAAAGATACCAGAGTTATTTGAATATGATGTATTTTTCAATGAATATCAAGAGTGTATATCGGCTATAGAACTTCACGTGTCAGGATTGCATTTATTTGAACAAAGTAGTGAAAATGAATTAAAGTCCTCTGTGCTTTCTTGTCCAGATATAGCAGCACTGCAATCATATGTTTCAGAATTGTGTTCTAAGAACGAATATTTATTGAAAAAACAAAAAATAAATATCGATGAAGTTTTGAAAAAGACAATGCCATTAAAAGCAACAGCTTTTGTAGAGAATATTCGACTAATAGAAAAATATGCAGAGCAGGCTATAAATGAAATGTATGAACAGACAACGACAATAGTTTCTGATGCGCAATCCAAGAAGAATAATGGTAAAAAAATATACATAGTGGATACTTGTGCATTGATGCATCATCCAGATTTGTTTTTATATTTTGAAGATGAAGAATATGTTCGAATTCCAACAAAAGTGATAGATGAGCTTGGAAAAATCAAGGATAAGCGTAATAAAAAGTATGGAGCAGAGCTTTCCGAAACAGCAAGGATATTAGCAAGAGAAATTGAACGTACATACCTGAAAGTGTATAACAAAAATAATAAAGTACGTTTAATGATAGAAAATGCTGCACCAGAGTTGCTTCCAAGAGAACTTGATCCGGACGTACCAGATAATCAGATATTATCGGTGGCATTAAAATATAAAAATTGGGAAGTATTCATTATCAGCGATGATGGTGTTTTCCGCTTGGCAGCCATGGCACAAAGAATTGTTGCTATGAATTCGGAAGATTTTATTAATCAGCATAAAGAACATTATAAATCGTTAGAAGAAAGGATAAAGGAATGTAATTCCGAAACAAATACTGAAATAACAAGTAAAGATATTGCTTCGGATACAGAGTCAGAAGAGGCATCTGAGCGGTTGGCAGATAAAATAGTGAAGGCTGTAGGAAACATTATCCTTGAACCTTCAGTGCAGTCGGAAGAGGAAGATGGTTCACAAGAATTAGCCATAGATGATTTACCGATTCGTGAATTGAAAAAATACATTCCTGATTTTAATGAACCAGTATTTTCTTACTTGCAATCAAATCAAGTAAAAACAATAGGTGCTTTCCGCCACTTGACAGAGAGCAAAGTCCGTAATATGCCGGCGAAAGGTAAGCAAATGGTTTATAAAAATACGGTTATGCGGGCCGTTAAACAATTGGATTCCATTATTGCTAAAATTAAACTGAAGTAAAACAATGTCAGTAGAGGATATAATTAGTATATTGGATATCAAAAGAAATGTGTGATTTAATAAATGGGAAGTGATGGTAATGTGTGGTAGATACTATATTGATTCTGATATGGCAGATGAAATCGAAAAAGTAGTGTATGATATAGACCAACGAGTCCGGCCGAAACATTTTGCAGGAGATATCTTTCCAAATAATGTAGCACCGATCATTGAAAAGTCAGAACATGGATTGAAACTGGATGTCTGCAAGTGGGGATACCCAGTTTCACAAAGAAAAAATCTGGTTATAAATGCAAGAACAGAATCTGTTATGGACAAACCTTCTTTTAAAAACGGAATCCTCTATCACCGTATATTGATACCAGCAAGCGGGTTCTATGAATGGAATCGGTTAAAAGAAAAAATGCATTTTCCAGATATGATGCAACAGTATTGTATATGG
>OLSO01000844.1_pt1 | contig 27305 bp, 26 predicted proteins | sample 1672441 | NCBI WGS metagenome assembly OLSO01 (sample SAMEA3136686, study PRJEB25190) | human gut metagenome | biome: human gut; feature: human-associated habitat; material: faeces | place: Austria | collected 2013 | reverse complement strand
GGCCTTCTTCATGCTGGAATTTTCCACGAGGTCGAGGATCTTGGAAACGGTAGACTCGCCGAACTCCTTGGTGGTCCGCACCTTCAGCAGGCCGGTCATGTTCACACAGCCGCTGATGACCTCATCGCCGGAGCGGACATCCCGGGGCAGGCTCTCGCCGGTCAGGGCGGCAGTGTTCAGGGCAGAAGTTCCCTCCACGATGATGCCATCAATGGGCACCCGCTCGCCGGGCTGGACCACGATCACGGTGCCTACCTCCACATCATCGGGGTCCACCTGCTCCAGTTTGCCGTCCTCGTCCTCCACGTTGGCGTAGTCCGGGCGGATGTCCATCAGGCTGGAAATGCTCTGGCGGCTCTTGCCCACGGCCACGCTCTGGAACAGCTCGCCGATCTGGTAGAAGATGATAACGGCACAGCCCTCCACATAATCGCCCAGCGCAAACGCGCCCACGGTGGCAACAGCCATCAGGAAGCACTCGTCAAAGGGCTGGCGGTTCTTGACGCCCTTGATGGCCTTGCGCAGCACGTCCTTGCCCACCACAAAGTACGGGATGAGGTAGAGCAGCAGCTCCACCGGGGTGGGAAGTGCCGGCAGCACACGGAGCAGCAGCTTGAGCAGGATCACAAGGGCCAGCGCGATCAGGATCTGCTGCAGGCTCTTTTTTTGCTTTTTGGTCATACAAAACGCTCCTTTTGTCGGATTGCGGCGGTTCTGAGAAAAAACGGGAAAACGCAGTGGAATTCAACAGGTTTTCCCCACAAAAATGGATTTTCCACCCTTTCCCCCGTGTTTTCCACGGGGTTTTCCCGCAGAAAACTTGCTTTTCCACGTTTCTTTTTGGAGTTTTCCGCGAAGGGTGTTGAAAAGTGCGTGGAAAGTGTTGAAAACTGCCCGTTTTTTCCACGAAAAAGAGGAGTTTTCCGCTGCCCGGCGGCAGAGGAAAGAAAAGCTCTCCCACAGGGGGGAGAGCTGCCGCCCGGCAGCGATGCCGGGAACCGGACCGGAAGAGGTCAGATGTCAAAGATCTCGCAGTCGTCCTCCACCTTCTTGCAGGTGGACAGCACATTCTCCATGGTGGCGTGGGGGTCGGCACCCTCGGCAAACTCCACCTTCATCTTCTGGGTCATGAAGCTGACAGTCGCCTTTTCCACACCGGCAACGGTGTTGGCAGCGTCCTCCATCTTCTGGGCGCAGTTTGCGCAGTCTACTTCGATCTTGTAGGTCTTTTTCATCGTAGATACCAGCCTTTCTGTTTTTGTGCGGGCCGCGGCCCGGAAAATCATTCTTCGATATGGTCCATCCCCAGAGAGAGGATGCTGCGCACATGGTCGTCGTCCAGTGCGTAGTACACAGTCTTGCCCTCCCGCCGGAAGCGTACCAGCTTGGAATCCTTGAGCACCCGCAGCTGGTGGCTCACGGCCGACTGGCTCAGCTGCACGGCGTTGGCAATGTCCTGCACGCACAGCTCATTGTCGTGCAGGGCGTACAGGATCTTGATGCGGGTGGAGTCGCCGAACACCCGGAACAGGTCGGCCAGCTCGTACAGCACTTCGTCATCCGGCATGTCCAGCTCTTCCGGCTGCACGAGGGGTTCGTTCTGCTGTGCCATGGAAGCATCTCCTTTCGGGATGAAATCACATGAACGTCTGTTCATGTGTTCATGATATCACGCACATGCCTGCCTGTCAAGCCCTTTGCAGAAGAATTTTGACATTCCCGCTGCATTGATGAAAAAACACCGCAAAACGCCAAAAAGATGCAAATTGAAAAAAGAAAACCCGGCCCGCTGGAAAGCGGACCGGGAGCGGACGGGTGGCGGAGCGGCTCAACGCTTCTTCCCGGCTGCTGCCCAGGGGGCGTACATCAGCACAAGGGCCAGCGCGATGGCGGGCAGAAAGCCCAGAATGTAGAATTTTTCGCCAAACCACGCGGTGAAGGTGCTGGTGATGACGTTGCCGTAGGGGTTATTCAAAAAGTAAAAGTTGGTGTGCAGGGGTTTGTTAAGAAAATAGATGGGCAGGGCCGAGCCGAACAAAAAGGCCAGCACCTGCGGCACCCGGCGCACGCTGGGGCGGTATCCGCCCGCCACCAGCAGCACAGGGTAGAGCACCAGCAGGGCGTGGATGCTGACCGAGTGCAGGTTGATGAGGGTGAGCCACCCGGGCACATCCCGCCAACTGGGGCACAGCAGAGCCAGTGCCGCGCCGGGGATGCACAGGGCGTACAGCTCCTCCTTGCACCAGCTGCGGTCGGTGAGGGTGTTGTACAGGCAGACGAACACGTTGATGCTGCACAGGTGCAGCGGCAGATAGCTCCAGTTCCACTGGCCGGTGCAGGCCATGCCCAGCAGCAGGGCGGCCTCGTCGGCCAGCAGGGCCGCCGTGACCCCCACCAGAATGTGCCGCCGGGTGCGCGGCGTGCTGCGGCGGTACCACCACACCATGCCCAGAAGGAACAAAGCCGACAGCGCCAGCTCTATGAGATGGACAGTGCCGAACAGCGGGTAGCACTCATAGCCCGCACCGTATTCGGCGGCGGTGATGTCATAGGATTTCCAGAAGTCAGACATGGAGGTCCCCTCTCTTTCAGAGCCTATCATAGCACAGCGGGCAGGAAACAGAAAAGGTATTTTTTACAAAATGCGCCAAAGATGGTGCATTCTTTGCCAAGCTGTGGTATCTTATAAAACGTATAGAATTGAGATTTGCGTACAGACGCACAGGAGGGAATTTTTATGACACTGGAAACCGGTATCCGCGGCGAGCAGAGCGTGCCCGTCACTGCTGAAAACACTGCAAAAACCATGGGCAGCGGCACGCTGGACGTGTTTGCCACCCCGGCCCTGGTGGCCCTGGCCGAAAAGACCTGTTGGATGAGCGTGGCCCCGGCTCTGGCCGAGGGCGACGGCACCGTGGGCACGAAGCTGGAGCTGGAGCACACCGCTCCCACCCCCGTGGGCATGACTGTGACCTGCGAGAGCGAGCTGGTGGCTGTGGAAGGCCGCAAGCTCACCTTCAAAGTGAGCCTGCACGACGAAAAAGGCCCGGTGGGCGGCGGCACCCACGAGCGCTTTGTGATCCACAACGACAAGTTTGCGGCCAAGGCGGAGGCAAAGAAGAACTGAAAAAGCCTTCCCCCAAGGGGGAAGGCTAAGGCTCCCTCTTTGACGGAGGGAGTTCTTCCGGTTCCAGCCGCAGCGGCGGCGGGTCCTCGGCCAGCAGCTGCTGTTCGGCGTGGGCCTGTGCGTCCTGCAGCAGCTGTACGGCCTGCACGCTGGCGCGGAACAGCTCAAAATACATCGCTTTGTAATCCGGCACGGCCCCACTCCCCTTTTGCATTCCGTGGGGATAGTCTGCCCCGCAGCACGGGGCCTGATACGCTGCCGGAACGAATCGCCTGAAACGAAAAGGAATCATTATGAAAAACAAGAATCTGTCCTGGGCGGCGGCACTGTTCGTGTTTGCCCTGCTGCTGTGGTGCACGGCAGCCACTCCCGGCAAGATCGCCGACCCGTCTACCTACACCTGTGCGGTGTACAGCACCTTCTTCTCGCTGCTGCCGCCGGTCATCGCCATTGTGCTGGCCCTGAACACCAAGGAGGTGTACACCTCCCTGCTGGTGGGCATCGCCTCGGGCGCACTGCTGTATGCCAACGGAAACCTGGAACTGGCCCTGAATACCCTCTTCTTCCACGAAGAGGGCGGCATGATCGCCAAACTGTCCGACAGCAGCAATGTGGGCATCCTGGTGTTCCTGGTCATGCTGGGCATCCTGGTGGCCCTGATGAACAAGGCCGGCGGCTCGGCCGCCTTTGGCCGCTGGGCATCGAAGCACATCCACTCCCGGGCGGGCGCACAGTTTGCCACCCTGCTGCTGGGTGTGATGATCTTTGTGGACGACTATTTCAACTGCCTGACCGTGGGTTCGGTCATGCGCCCGGTCACCGACCGGCAGAAGGTGTCCCGCGCCAAGCTGGCCTACCTCATCGACGCCACGGCGGCCCCCATCTGCATCATTGCGCCGGTGTCCAGCTGGGCGGCGGCGGTCACCTCCAGCGTGCCGGATGGATCTGGCATCAACGGCTTCACCATGTTCCTGCGCACTATCCCCTACAACTACTATGCCCTGCTTACCGTCGTCATGAGCCTGTTCCTCATCTTCACCGGCACGGACTTCGGCTCCATGAAGCTCAATGAGGACAACGCGAAAAACGGCGACCTGTTCACCACCGAGGACCGCCCCTACGGCGACGACGTGGACGACGGCACCGAGACGAAGGGCCATGTTGTGGACCTGATCGCACCGGTGCTGGTGCTGATTGCGGCCTGCATCTTCGGCATGATCTACACCGGCGGCTTCTTTGACGGGGTGGACTTCGTCACCGCCTTTGCGGACTGCAACGCCTCTGCCGGCCTTGTGATGGGCAGCAGCATTGCGCTGCTGTTCACCTTCGTGTTCTACCGGGTGCGCAGCGTCATGACCTTCCAGGACTTTGCGGCCTGCATCCCGGAGGGCTTCAAGGCCATGGTCAGCCCCATGCTCATCCTCACCCTGGCCTGGACCCTGTCCGGCATGACCGGCCTGCTGGGTGCCAAGTATTATGTGGCCAACCTGTTGGGCGGCTCCGCTGCGGCCCTGCAGTATCTGCTGCCGGTGATCATCTTCCTGGTGGCGGTGTTCCTGGCCTTTGCCACCGGCACGAGCTGGGGAACCTTCTCCATTCTGATCCCCATCGTGTGCCACGCATTCCCGGAAGGCGAAATGCTGGTCATCTCCATCGCGGCCTGCCTGTCCGGCGCCGTCTGCGGCGACCACTGCTCCCCCATCTCCGACACCACCATCATGGCCTCGGCGGGTGCCCACTGCAGCCATGTGAACCATGTGTCCACCCAGCTGCCCTATGCCATCACGGCGGCGTCCTGCGCGGCGGTGTGTTATATGATCACCGGCCTGGCACAGGCGGTACTGGGCAGCCGGGCCAGCCTGTTCACCTCGCTGGTGCTGCTGGCCGTGGCCATCGTCGTAGAGCTGGTGGTGCTCAGCATCATCCGCGCCCGCACGATCAAAAAGGCAAAAGCATGATTGGGCTTTGCCCTCGTGGGCAACTTGTGATAAACTGAAAGAAAACGAACGAGCGGAGGCGCGATCCATGCTGGAACAGGCTTTTCAGGATGTATACACCAAATTCAAGCTGCATTTTTATCAGAACGTATTCCAGCGTTTTGCCACGCGGGAAGCGACCCTGACCACGGTGGAGTCCTTCTGCATGGAGGGCATCATGGCCATGGGCGAACCTACCATTGCGGAGTTCTCCCGCATGATGCAGATCTCCACCCCCAATGCGGCCTATAAGATCGGCAGTCTGGTCAAAAAGGGCTATGTGGAAAAGATCCAGTCCACCGTGGACCGGCGCGAGTACCACCTGCGCCCCACCCAGAAGTATATCGACTACTACAACATCAGCTACTCCTACCTGAGCACCGTGATCGAGCGGGTGCGCAAGCGCTTCCCGGAAGAGGACGTGGACAAGCTGGAGCAGATGCTCACCATCATCAGCGATGAGCTGATGCCGGAGCTGGATATGCCCCGGCATCAGGACGAGAAAGCCGAATCGTAACATAACAGGCAAAAAATACCCGGAACCTTCCCAGCGGAGGGTTCCGGGTCTTGCTGTTTTCAGGAGAATTAAAGGTCGGTCTCCTTGTCCACCACCTTGCTGCCGCTGGAAGAGCTGGCAAACAGGCCCAGTGCCATGGAGCCGAACAGGGCCCGCATGCCGGGGCGTTTGCGTTCTGCCGGTTGCAAAAGCGGCAGAACCTGTTATAATACATACATAATTCATAAAATCATATCAGAGAAATAGGTTTAAGAAAGCAAAGCGGCCGGGAATGCCGGCTGCCCTGAGGGAACAACAAATGCAGCAGACAAACGAACAACTTCTGGTGCGGCCGCAAAGCCCCGTTCTGCGGGCGCTGCGTGCCGCCGCACCCCAGACCCTGCCGGTGCTGGCGGGTTATTTTGTGCTGGGCCTGGGCTACGGCATCTATGTACAGTCGCTGGGGCTGCCGGTGTGGATGCCCATGCTCATGGGCACGGTGGTGTACGGCGGCTCGCTGGAATTCGTACTGGCCAGCCTTCTGCTGGGGGCATTCTCGCCGCTGTCGGCCTTTCTGATGGCGCTCATGATCCAGGCGCGGCATCTGTTCTACGGCCTGGCCATGCTGGAGCGCTACAAGGGCTACGGTCTGCGCAGCTTCTACATGATCTTTGCCATGAGCGACGAGACCTTTTCCATCACCTGCTCGGCAGAGCCGCCGGAAGGGGTGGACAAGGGCTGGTTCATGTTCTTCATTACCCTGCTGGATCAGTTCTACTGGGTGGCCAGCGCGGGGCTGGGGGCTGCGGTGGGCTCTGTCCTGCCCTTCAGCACCGAAGGCGTGGATTTTGTGATGACGGCCATGTTCACGGTCATCTTCCTGAACCAGTGGGAAAAGGACAAGCAGCACTACAGCGCCCTCATCGGCATTGCGGCCCCGCTGGTGTGCCTGGCGGTGTTCGGTTCCGGCAGCTTCCTGCTGCCTGCCATGGCCTGCATTCTGGTGCTGCTGCTGGCCCTGCGCAAGCCCATTGAGAAAGCCGAAGGCACCGAAGCGGACAAACGGAAGGAGGAGACCGGCGTATGACGGCCATTCAGATGGGCATCACCATCGCGGTGTGCACGGCCGCCACGATGCTGACCCGTTTTTTGCCCTTTGTGGTGTTTTCGTCCAAGGACCAGCAGCCGCCGGAGGTGGTGCGGTATCTGGGCCGGGTGCTGCCCGCCGCCATCTTTGGCATGCTGATCGTTTACTGCCTCAAGAGCGTGACTCCCTTTGCGGGCAGCCGCGGTGCCCCGGAGGCCATTGCGCTGCTGGTGACCGTTGCCCTGCACAAATGGAAGCACGAGACGCTGCTCAGCGTGGCGGGCGGCACCCTGTGCTATGTGTTGTTGGTGCAGCTGGTATTCTGATCGGAAAAAGCTCCCCTGTCATGGCGCTTTGCCATGGGCGGAGGAGCTTTTTGCTCAGTGATAGAAGGTATCGAAGTTCACCTGACGGTAGAACCGCTGCTGCAGCTGGTCGAAGCTGTCGCAGTTCTGGGCCAGCAGCCACATGCTCTTGGTGACCACGGCTTCGATGGTCATGTCATGGGCTTCCAGGAAGCGGAATCGGTTCTTCACCCGCTTGCCCACCTCGTACACGCCCACGTCGCTGCCCTCATAGGTCACCTGCGTGGTCAGGATGAGCACCTTGTGGGTCTGCTCGTAGTGGCCCAGCCCCTCGGCAAAGGCGTCCATGAGCCGCTGCGGGATGCCGCCCACGCCGAAGCTCTCCACGATGACGCAGTCGTACAGGCGGAAGATCTCCGGGATCATGCCGGGGTCCATGCCGGGGATGAGCTTGAGCAGGAACACCCGGGGGTTCATGGCGCGGCCGAACTCCACTGGGCCGGTGGGCCAGGGCGAAGGCACATAGCGCACCAGACGGTCGCCCTGCACCAGTGCCAGCTCCGGGAAGTTGACCGAGGCAAAGGCGTCGTAGCTGATGGTCTTGTTCTTTTTGGCACGGGTGCCGGCAATGACGTGCCCGCCAAACACCACCATCACGCCCCGGCTGCCCGGGTCCAGTGCACAGATCACGCTGTCGCGCAGGTTTTTCTTGGCGTCGGTGATCTCGTTGGAGATGGGCTGCTGGGCACCGGTGAGGATGATGGGCTTGTCCGCGTTCTGGATGAGGTAAGAAAGTGCCGCTGCGGAATAGGCCAGCGTATCGGTGCCGTGGCAGATGATGAAACCATCGTACAGGGCGTAGTTCTCCTGAATGGCGCGGGCCATCATCAGCCAGTGTTCCTGGCCGAGGTCGGTGCTGTCGATGCTGCACAGGGCCAGCGTTTCCGGGATGCACAGGTCGTTGAGCTCTGGAAGATGGGCCAGCAGCTCGTCGCTGCTGAGCACGGGCCGGAGGCCCTGCGGAGTATGTACGCTGGCAATGGTGCCGCCGGTGGTAATGAAAAGAATGCGCTGTTTGGTCATAAAAAAGCCTCCATGGCAGAAAATCAGAGAAACGAACCCAGTATAACACACTCTTTTCCGGCTGAAAAGTGCCCCGCAGCGGCAAAAGGCTGCTTTTTGCGACCCGGTCACAGAAATTTTGCGGAAAAAGGTGTATACTATAAGAAAAGTTTCCGATGCAGTGGATGTGGTGAAGCTGCCCGCTACGACCCCATCCGAAAATTAAAAATCATGTTTCCTCTGATCATGGCCAGAGCGAAGCGGAGGCCATTTTAAATCGTGACTCTGAAAAGGAGGACCAACCATGTCCAACATTGTGATCGTAGGTTCCGGCCCGGCGGGCGTGTCTGCCGCACTGTATGCGGTCCGCGCGGGGGTGGACACCACCGTGCTGACCAAAGGCCCCGGTGCGCTGGACCGGGCCGAGAAGATCGAAAACTACTACGGCCTTGCTCAGCCGGTTTCCGGTGCGGAGCTGGAGCGCCGCAGCATCGAGAACGCCAAACGCCTGGGGGTGCGGTTTGTGACCGCCGAAGCCGTGGGGCTGACCTATACGGATAAACTTACGGTAGAAACCATAGGGGAAGATTACCCGGCGGACGCGGTGATCCTGGCCACGGGGGCCTCCCGTACGGTGCCGCACATTCCGGGCCTTGCCGGGCTGGAGGGCCACGGCGTGAGCTGGTGTGCCGTCTGCGACGCTTTTTTCTACTGCGGCAAGGATGTGGCCGTGCTGGGCAGCGGAGCCTATGCCCTGCACGAGGTGCAGGCCCTGCTGCCGGTGGTGAAAAGCGTCAGCCTGCTGACCAACGGCATGCCGCTGACCGCAGAATTCCCGCCGGAGGTGACCGTATACCCGCAGAAGGTGGAGGCTGTTCTGGGCGAACAGGTGGTCACTGGGGTGCAGCTGTCCGACGGGCAGGAGGTTGCCCTGTCCGGTGTGTTCGTGGCGCTGGGCGTGGCGGGCAGCACTGCGCTGGCCCGCAAGATCGGGGCCGCCGTGGAGGGCAGCCGCATCGTGGTGGATGAGAAGATGCAGACCACCGTGCCCGGCCTGTACGCTGCCGGGGACTGCACCGGCGGCCTGCTGCAGATGGCAAAGGCTGTATACGAGGGGGCACAGGCCGGCACGGAGGCCGCCAAGGCCCTGCGGAAAGGATGAGTGCCATGCAAAAGACCCCGGAGGACCGCAATTGTCTGGCCTGCGCGTTCCCCTTCTGGGCGCAGCTGACCGCCGACGAACAGGAAATGCTCTGCCGCTACACCCGCCCGGTGCACTACCGCAAAGGGGCCCGGGTGCACAGCCCACTGGAAAGCTGTGTGGGCATCCTGCTGCTGCGCACCGGCCAGCTGCGGGCCTATCTGCTGTCGGAGGACGGCCGGGACGTGACCCTCTACCGCCTGTTCGGCGGGGAAGTGTGCATCCTGTCGGCGTCCTGCGTGATGGACTCGGTGAATGTGGACCTGTACATCGACGCTGAGGAGGACACCGAGGCACTGTGCATCAGCGCGGGCATCTTCCGCCGTCTGATGCAGCAGAATGTCTATGTGCGCTGCTACGCCTACCAGCTCACGGCAGAGCGCTTTTCCGACACCATGTGGACGATGCAACAGATCCTGTTCATGAGCGCCGACCGGCGGCTGGCCATCTTTCTCACCGACGAGCTGGCCAAGACCGGCGGCGACGAGGTGCGCATGACCCACGACCAGATGGCAAAGTACATGGGCTCTGCCCGCGAGGTGGTGAGCCGGATGCTCAAATACTTCGCACAGGAGGGCTGGGTGCGGCTGTACCGCGGCGGCGTGCAGGTGCTGGACAAGCCAAAGCTGCAGCAGCTGGCAAGAGGCGAATGAAAAAAGAGGACGATGCGTTATGCATCGTCCTCTTTGCTGTTACGGGAGATCAGCCCTTGCAGCCCTGCTCTTCCCAGTCGCCGAAATCGCTGGCGTCAGCGATCTTGGTGGCGTCGAACTTGCCGTTCTCGTCCTTGGGGGCGACGGCGGGGCCGGCCTCCACGGGGTTGGGGTTCGGGGCCTCGGGGTCATACACCGGCTTTTCCTCGCTGGTGTCCTCCAGCGAGGCCGGCTCCTGTGCAGGGGCGGGCTCGGCAGGAGCTTCCGGGGCGTCGGCTTCGGCCGGGGCGGTGGGCTGCTCTGCGGCATCGTCCGCTGCTTTGGCCTCTGCTTCGGCGTAGGCCTCGGCGGTCTTTTCGGCCTCGGCGGCGTCCTGCTCGGCTTCTTCGGGGAACTCGACCTCCTCCACATGGAGCGGGTCTTTCTGGTTCAGGATCTTGTCCAGTGCCACGATGGCGGCACCGGTGACGGCCACGGCAGCGGCCGTGCCCAGAATGCGGAACAGTGTTTTCATGCCAGAACCTCCTGTTTACAGATCAATCAGAACGTTAAGAGAACGTTACGACTTCATTCAGCGGCTTTTCGGCAGGCTCCACCGAAATGGCAGTCAGCACCGGGCCCTTGCCGCGGTAGATGTTGTGGAACTTGTAGCTCACCTTGGCGGTCACCCGCACCCAGCTGCGCTGCTCCAGAGCCTTGTAGCCGTCGTAGCTGCAGGGGAAGCCCACGAACTGGATATCCTGCACGCAGCAGGTCATGGCAAAGCGGCCGGGCACGAAGCTGTTCTTGCCGGCGCGGTTGGTCTGGCACACCTGTGCCAGGAATTTGACCGTCTTGCCGGTGTACTTCTGGGGCTCGTCCTGACAGTCCATGTACCAGATGCCGAAATCGTCGTCATGGATGTCGATGACCGGGGCGTTCACGTCGAAGGGCAGCGGGTCGGGGATGTCGTCATAGGCCACGCTGCCGTCCTTGAACTCGTAGGCGATGTCGCACTTGCGGGAAGCCTGACGCACCAGCTTGTGCAGCTCCTGCCGGGCCTCGTCGTTGTTCACGGCTTCGGCGCGGTTGAACACGATCAGCTCACTGCGGGCGATCTTGTCCAGCAGCAGGCTGCGCATGGAGTTGTCGCGGGCATAGGTCAGGGCGGTGGTGCCGTCGGCGGTGGCGATGCACTGGTACACCAGCCAGTTTTCCGGCAGGGCATCGGCCAGCTCCTGCAGCAGCCACATGCCGTTGTACTCGATGACCACGCGGCCTGCGCCGGATTCCTTTTCCAGCTTGGCCAGGTTCTGCGGGTTCATCTCTGCCTTGTCCTCGATTACCTTGACGGTCACACCGGGGAAGGCGAACTTCTTGGGGTTGTACTCTTCTTCGCCCTCTTCGCAGATCAGCAGCAGGGTCTTGTCGCCGGAGTCGAAGTTGGGGTCCTCAAAGGTCTCCTGAATGAATTTGGTCTTGCCGCTTTCCAGAAAGCCCACAAACAGGTAGACCGGAATTTCTTTTGCCATAATGGATGGTTTCTCCTTCTTTTACATCTCAGCAGCCGAACAGCTCTGCAATGGCCTTCTCGTTCAGCTTGGAGCCGATGACCACCAGTTTGCCGCCCACGTCGGCGCCGCGGGCACGCACTTCCCACTCGCCGGGCACATAGTCGAACTCCAGCCAGCCGTCGGTACCGCCGTCCACGATGCCCTTGCTGCGCAGGATCATGCCGTAATTGCCGGTGTCCAGCTCGGTGAGGGCGTGCTCCACTTCGGCCTTGGTAAACTTGCGGGCCGTCTCGACGCCCCAGCTGGTGAACACCTCATCGGCGTCGTGGTCATGATGATGGTGGTGATGGCCGCAGCAGCAGTGGTCGCCGTGCTCATGATGATGCTCGTGCTCGTCCTCATCATCGTCGTCATCGTGATGGTGGTGGCCGCAGCAGCAATGCTCCTCGTGGTCATGATCCTCATCGTGATCATGATGGTGCTCATGCTCGTCGTGGTCATCGTCCTCGTCATGGTCGTGATGATGCTCGTGCTCGTCCTCATCATCATCATCGTCATCATCGCGGTGGTGATGGCCGCAGCTGCACACGCCGTTCTCGTGGTCGTGATGGTGATGATGGTGGTGCTCTTCTTCCTCGTCCTCCTCGGCGTGCTTCTCGTTTGCCTTGGCGGCCATGGCGATCAGCTCTGCCTTGAAGTCGTCCTTGGTGGACATGGCTTTCAGGATCTGCTCACCGGTCAGCTCGTCCCATGCGGTGGTCACGATGGTGGCGGTGGGGTTCTTCTCGCGCAGCATGGCCACGGCGGCGGCGATCTTCTCCTCGCTGGCGGTCTGGGTGCGGCTGAGCAGGATGCAGCTTGCATGGCTGATCTGGTCGTCGTAGAACTCACCGAAGTTCTTCATATACATCTTGACCTTGTTCACATCGGCCACGGTGACAAAGCTGTTCAGCTGCACATCCAGGTGCTCGGCCACGCCTTCCACGGCGCGGGTCACGTCGCTCAGCTTGCCCACGCCGGAGGGCTCGATGACGATGCGGTCGGGGTGGTACTGCTCCACCACCTGCTGCAGGGCGGTGCGGAAATCACCCACCAGAGAGCAGCAGATGCAGCCGGCGTTCAGCTCATTGATCTGGATGCCGGACTCCTTCAGGAAGCCACCGTCGATGCCGATCTCACCGAACTCGTTCTCGATCAGAACGACCTGCTGGCCGGCAAAGGCCTCCTTGATGAGTTTTTTGATCAGAGTGGTCTTGCCGGCGCCCAGGAAGCCGGAAAAAATATCAATTTTGGTCATAGTTTGAATGCCTCTTTCTTTGTTAGCAGACAGAGCCGCAGAGCGCTGGCCCGTAAAATCTTACATCTCTATTATAGCAAGCCTGTCAATGGGAAAACGGCCTTTTTCAAGAAAAAATTGTAACATTTTTTGCAATTTGGTTGCGTTTTCGCGTTTTGGACGACAAATAAGGGGAACCGGCGGCCCCGGCGGGCAGCGATTCGGCAAGGGGCAGGCTCCGGCAGAGGGACGGATGCCCCCGGACGGCAAGACCCCGCCAACGGACGGTCAACGACCGGCAGGCGGTCCGCCCCCGCAGGATGCAGGCGACACTGCGGCGGCTGTTGACAGCACGGCAACCGTGTGAAGAAAAAACGCGCAGCGGTCTTTGCGGGCCGCTGCGTGTTTGCGTCCGGAACAGCCGACACTCCCGCATTGCATTCTTTGCGCCGGAATGCTACAATATGCAGTAGCAAACCACCGCCGCCGGACGTTCTTCCGGCAAATATGAGAAAGAAGGCTTTTCTATGAGCATGAATACAGTTCCCGAACGGCTGGCCGCTCTGCGTGCTGCCATGCAGGCAAACGGTGTGGACGTGTACCTGATCCCGGTGGGCGACCCCCACTCCAGCGAGTACCTGCCCGACCACTACACCTCCCTGACCTACTTCTCCGGCTTCCATGGTGAAAACTCCAACTTTGTGGTCACCATGACCGAGAGTGCTGTCTGGGCCGACGGCCGTTACTTTGTGCAGGCCGAGAAGGAGATCGCAGGCACCGAGATCCAGCTGATGAAGATGGGTGAGCCGGGCGTGCCCACCGTGGAGGAATACTGCGCCAAGGTGGTGCCTGAGGGCGGCAAGCTGGGCCTGTGCGGTCTGACCGCCAGCTGCGCGCTGGTGAACAGCGTGAAGAAGGCGCTGGAAACCAAGAACGCCGCCATCAAGACCCTGTTCCTGGAGGATGAGCTGTGGACCGAGGGCCGCCCGGCTCTGCCCGCTACCCCGGCCTGGATCCTGCCCAAGGAATATGCAGGCTTCTCCCCCGCCGAAAAGCTGGGCCAGCTGCGTGCAAAGCTGGCCGAGTTGGGCTGCACCGCCCAGCTGGTGGGCAAGCTGGACAACCTTGCCTGGCTGCTGAACCTGCGCGCCATGGACATCGAGTGCACCCCCTACGCCATGGCCTACTGCTATGTCACCCCGGACCGCGCCGTGCTGTTCATCCACACCGCTCGCGTGACCCCGGAGGCAAAGGCGGAACTGGAAGCCAACGGTGTGACCCTGGCCGAGTACGACAGTGTGCTGGACTTCATGGCCGCTGAGACCGAGCCCCAGACCGTGCTGGCAGAGAGCGCCACCGTGAACTATGCCGTGTATCAGGTGCTGGAGAACAACGCCGCCCTCACCGTGAAGGACATGGCCGACCCGCTGCTGCCCATGAAGGGCGTGAAGAACGAGGTGGAGCTGACCCACGACAAGGAAGCCCACCTGCGCGACGCTGTGGCTATGGTGCGGTTCCAGATCGAGCTGGAAAAGCGTCTGGAAGCCGGCGAAGAGCTGACCGAGCTGACCGTGGACGAGATCCTGCACAAGTACCGCAGCACCACGGATAAGTTCATCGTGGAAAGCTTTGGCACCATTGCGGCCTACGGCGGCAACGCAGCCATGATGCACTACCACGCCACCCCGGAGGACCACGCAAAGCTCCAGCGCAAGGGCTTTTTGCTGGTGGACAGCGGTGCCACTTACATGGACGGCACCACCGACATCACCCGCACCTACCCGCTGGGTGAGCTGACCGAGGACGAGCGCAAGTTCTACACCTGGACCCTGCAGTGCCACATCGACATCGCCAAGGCGGTCTGGCTGGACTACTGCGACTGCCATATGATCGACACCATCGCCCGTGAACCGCTGTGGCAGCACCTGATCAACTACCGCTGCGGCACCGGCCACAGCGTCAGCTTTGTGGGCAACGTCCACGAAGGCCCCCACGCCCTGAACGGCCGCAACACCACCCTGATGTGCCCGGGCATGATCGTGACCGACGAGCCCGGCGTGTACGAGACCGATCTGGTGGGCATCCGCATCGAGAACGAGCTGGTGTGCGTGCACAAGGCCGACAATCAGTACGGCACCTTCCTGGGCTTTGAGCCGATCACGTTCGTGCCCATCGCCACTTCTCCCATCGTGCCCGGTGTGCTGACCAAGGACGAGCTGGACTGGCTGAACAACTATCACCGTCAGGTGTTCGAGAAGCTGGCACCCCGCCTGAACGACGAGGAGCGCGAGTGGCTGGCCAAGAAGTGCGCCGCCATCGGCTGCTGAGCACCCGGCCGCTGAACATCGCATAAAAAAGCGGGAAGCCGCGCCGGAGCGTGCAAGCTCCTGCGGCTTCCCGTTTGTTGTTTTTGCTTATTCTTTGGGGTCGCTGTCGTGCCGGGCCTTCCGCTCGGCACTGCGTTCCTGCGCCGTTTCCCGCAGCTCCTCCCGCATGCCGTTCCAGCGCTCGCGCGCTTCGGCGGTGCGGGTCTGCACGTCCTCGCGGGCATCCTTCCAGTAGGCCTTGGCCTCGTCGATGACCTCCTTGAAGGGGCCGGAAGGGTAGGTGCTCTCCGCAATATCCACCAGGAACTTGTACAGCTGGGGCCGCACCTCCTCGTAGATGCCAAGCCGGGTGTACAGCTCGGTGTAGTAGTGGAACACCTGGATCTTGTTCTGCACCAGAGAGGCGGCGTTGATCTGGGTGTGGCAGATACTCTGGGGGTTCTGGACATAGTAGTACCCTGCCTCCGGGATGGACACCAGCACGTTGGCGTACTCCAGGTACTGCATATTGAACACCAGGTCCTCGGCCCACCGCACCTCGCTGGTAAACTGGATCTGGTGGTCCACCAGCAGGTCCCGGCGGTACAGCTTGTTCCACAGCACCCCGTAAAAATAAGAGGCAGGCTTGTCCATCAGATGCCGGGCAAACTCGTCCTGGGTGTAGACCCCGGCAGGCAGAAAGCCGTACTCTCGTACCTCCGGGGGCCGGGCCACGGTCATGACCCCCAGCTCGTCCTGGAGCTTGTCCAGCACCTGTTCCGGCTTGCTGGCCCCGGCGGGGATCACCATCTTGTAAGGTGCGATGACCAGGTCGGCGTTGTTCTGTTCGGCAGCGGTGACCAGATGCTCGGTGAAGTCCGGGTCGATATAGTCGTCGCTGTCCACGAACTGCACATACTTGCCGCTGGCCAGCTTCAGGCCCAGGTTGCGGGTGTCGGACACGCCGGAGTTGGCCTTGTCCACCAGCACGATGCGCTCGTCCTTTGCGCGGAACGCTTCGCACACGGGCAGGCTCTGATCCTTGGAGCCATCGTTCAGCACGATGACCTCGATGTTCTGCCAGCTCTGGGCGCAGATGCTCTCCAGACAGCGGGCGATGTGGTTCTGGGCGTTGTACACGGGCAGAATGATGCTGACAAGGGGCTTTGACATGGCGGCGTCTCCTTTGTTGTTTTTTGATTACTATACCCCCGCACCGCGCAAAATGCAAGGGCGGGTTTGAAGAGGAGGGATCCTGTGATCTTTCACATTGCGGTGTGCAGCCCGGACGCGGGCCTGCGCAGCGGGCTGGAACGCCAGTGCATGGAATTTTTTGCCCGGCGAGCGGACGCCTGCATCGTGGAACACTTGCCGGACACCGACGCCCTGCTGCGGAAGGACGGGGAGGGCGTGCGGTACGACCTGTACCTGCTGGAGCTTTCCGGCTCGGCTGCGCCGGTGGGGCTGGCGGCTGCCGGGGAGCTGCGCCGCCGGGGCCGCAGGGCCCCGCTGGCCTTTGTGGCCCGCACCACGGCCCACGCTTACAGCGCCTACAAGGTGGATGCGCTGCAATATTTGCTGCTGCCGGTGCGCCAGCGGGAGCTTTCGGCCCTGCTGGCCCGCGCCACCGAGCCGGAATACGGCCCGTCCGTCACGGTGAACACCGCCGAGGGCCTGCGGGCGCTGCCCTATGCGGGCATCGAATATCTGGAGTGCACCCACCACATCGTGCACTTCCACCTCACCAGCGGGGAGGACGTGCCCACCCTGTCGCTGCGGGTGCCGTTTTCTGCGGTGGCACAGCCTCTGCTGGCGGATGGGCGCTTTTTGCAGCCCCACCGCTCCTATGTGGTCAATCTGGCCGAGGCGGACCTGCTTTCTGCCGGGGAGCTGCGCATGCGCAGCGGGGCCCGCATCTCCATCCCCCGCGGGCGGGAGGGTGCCGTGCGGGACGCCTTCCAGCAATGGGTGCAGCAGCAGAAATACAGCCTGAAATAACAGCACGCCGGTGCTCCCACAGCGGGAACACCGGCGTGTTTTTGCGGAAAAATTTCTCAGATCTTTGTCCAGTCCAGTGCGGTCCAGTCCGGCAGGAACTGGTCGCACACCTGCGCCATGGCAGGGGCATCGTCGGCACTGGCGGCGTCCTGCACGCCCAGCACGGTGAACCCGGCCTTGTGGGCAGTGGAAGCGGCGTAAATGGCGTCCTCGCACACGGCGCAGGCGGCGGGGTCGGCCCCGCCCAGCCGGTGCATGCACTCGAAGAACACCTCCGGGCGGCTCTTGTGCAGCACGCCCTGCGCCTCCACGATGAAGGAAAAATAGTCCGCGATGCCCAGCCGGGTGAGCACGGTGCGGCACTGGTCGGACCAGGTGTTGGAGCACAGGCACAGCCGGGCCCCCTCGGCCTGCAGCTTTGCCAGCAGGGTGCGCACACCGGGCTTCAGGTCCACCGTTTCGTACAGCTGGGCGATCACGTCCCGCATCACGTCGTAATATTCCGCCTCGGTCAGGGGCAGGTCGTATTCTCGGATGAGGTAGCGGGCACCGTCGGCCATGCCCATGGTCAGCAGCACGTCGTTCAGGTCTGCTTTGGGCGTGCGGCCATAGCGCTGCAGCAGCGCCAGCGGGGCACCCCGCCACACCACGGTCATGCTGTCGGTGAGGGTGCCGTCCATATCAAAGATCCATTGCTTGCAGCGCATGGGGCAAAGTTCCTCCTTCAAGATGATTCCTGCCCAGTATACCACGGATCTTAGCCGTATAAAAGCCGTGAGGAACCAAAAAACGGGGAGAAATTTTCCGGAAAATATGGTATAATTTCAGCAAAGACAGACAGGGAGGCAGGTAGTATGGAAAACCAAACCACTCCGTGCAAAGCGCTGGTGCTGGCCGGCGGCGGAGCCCGGGGCAGCTATCAGGTGGGCGTGTGGAAGGCTCTGATGGAGCTGGACTGGCACCCGCAGATCATCACCGGCACCAGTGTGGGCAGCCTGAACGGTGCCATGTTCGTGCTGGACCTGTACGAGGTGGCGCGGGATATGTGGCTGACCATCCGCAGCAAAGATGTGATGGAGCTGCCCGAAGAAAACGCCGACCTGTCGGCTCTGCACAGTTTTCTGCGCAGCGTGGTGAAGGCCGGCGGTATGGACGTCTCGCCGCTGGAAGAGATCGTGGAACGGGTGCTGGACGAGGACGCGCTGCGCCGCGCCAACATCCGCTTTGGCCTTGTCACGGTGGAGCAGCGGGGCCTGAAGCCCCGGGAGCTGACGCTGGACGAGATCCCGCAGGGCCGCGTGAAGGATTATCTCATGGCCTCGGCGGCCTGCTTCCCTGCCCTGCGGGCGCGGGAGATCGACGGGGTCAAGTTCCTGGACGGCGGCTACAGCGACAACATGCCCACCGGCCTTGCCAAAAAGATGGGTGCCGACGAGCTGGTGTGCGTGGACCTGGAGGGGGTGGGCATCACCCGCCCCAACCTCACCGGTCTGCCCACCACCATGGTGCGCAGCTACTGGGAGCTGGGCGACATCCTGCACTTTGACCCCGATACCGCCCGCCGCAATGTGGAGCTGGGTTATTACGACACCCTGCGGGCCTTTGGCCGGGTGCGGGGCTGCGCCTATGCCGTGGACAACGGCCCGGACAGCAGCGCCGATGCTGCCGCGTTCCGGGCACGGTTCGACGCGGTGCAGAAGGCCGTGCGGGAGAAATACCCCGTGACCCTTACCGCAGACGCGGCCCTGCTGCTGGCCCGGATGAAGGACGCCGAGCTTGCCCCGCTGGAAACCGTGGCCGAGGACGTGGGGGTAGACCCCACGGTGTACTACACCACCCGGACGCTGGGGCAGGCGTTTCTGGACAAATGCGACCCGGCGCGCATGGCCGGGTTTGCCCCGTTGTTTGCAGGCAGCGCGGACGCGGGCCGGGCGGCGCTGGCAGCCCTGCTGCCCAATACATTCTTGCAGGCGCTGGTCTGGCAGGCCCTGACCGCGCCGGAACTGCCGGAGGTGACCGAACATGAAGATCTGTAAAGGTGTTTCTGCGTCCCCGGGCCTTGTGCTGGGGCAGGTGAGCCGGTTGGAACGCCATGTGGAAACGTTCAGCACCGGGCCCTTTGACCCGGAACGGGAGCTGCGCCAGCTGGAAGATGCGGTGCGCACCGCCCAGAGCGAGCTGGACTGTATGGCAGAGCGGGCCGCTTCCACCGAGCAGGCCATCCTGCAGTTCCAGAGCATGATGCTGGACGACGAAGGCATGATGAACGAGGTGCGGTTCTGCATCAAGGCAGGCATCAGCGCCGCTGCCGCCATGGACAAGGTGGGCCAGCGTTACGCCGACCAGCTGGCCAACATGAAGGACAACCCCTACATGCAGCTGCGCAGCGTGGACATTCTGGACGCCACCAGCCGGGTGATCAACATTCTGGGCAACCGGCCCCGCATGTGGCTGGCACTGGACCACCCGGTGATCCTGGCCGCCGACCGCCTGATGCCCACCGACCTGTTCAGTGTGCCCTCCGGCATGATCCTGGGCGTCGTCACCACCGAGGGCAGCGGCCAGAGCCATGCCGCCATCATTGCCCGGGCCATGAACATCCCCGGCATCGTGCAGGTGGGGCCGGAGTTCCTGGACGACTGCGACGGCCGCACGGTCATTCTGGACGCCACCAAGGGCGAGTGCATCCTGGACCCGGATGCTGCGGCCCGCCAGCAGGCAGAAGCCCGCATCTGTGAGCTGCAGCGTGAAAACGAAGAAATGCGGGTGCTGGGCCGCCAGCCCGGCTACACCCGGGACGGCGCAGCCTTTGAGCTGCTGGCCAACTGCTTTGGCCCGGAGGATATCGACACCGCCATGCAGTCCGGTGCCCGGGGCGTGGGCCTGCTGCGCAGCAGCTACATGATGCTGCCCGGCCGCATTCTGGACGAGCAGGAACAGTTCTACTTCTATTCTTCCTGCCTTGCAGCGGCACAGGGCTGCCCTGTGACCGTGCGCACCTTCGATTTTGGCGCCGACCGCACCATGGCGGACGCCTATCAGGGGGTGCAGTCCTCCAAGCTGGGGCTGCGGGGCATCCGCAACAGCCTGCGCCAGCCCCGCCAGTTTGAAACCCAGATCTGTGCCCTGCTGCGGGCCGCCCACCGGGGCCCCCTGCGGGTGATGTTCCCCATGGTGACCGACGTGGAGGACTGGGACGCCGCCATGCACATCGTGGAGCACTGCCGCCAGAGCCTGCGGGAGCGGGGCGTGCCTTTCAACGAAAAGACCCCCTTCGGCGTCATGCTCAGCGTGCCGTCGGCCTGCCTGACCGCGGAGGAATTCGTGGCCCACGGGTGCGATTTTCTGGTCATCGGCACCAACGACCTGACCCAGTACACCCACGCCGCCGACCGGGAGCTGGCCAGCGCCGAGCGCTATTACCGCCCCGCCAGCCCGGCCATGAAAAAGCTCATCGCCATGGTCATGGAGACGGCAAAGGCCGGCAACGTGCCGGTGACCATCTGCGGCCTGGCCGTGGGCAACCCGGTGAATACGGTGCAGTACCTGCAGATGGGCCTGCGCAGCTTCTCGGTGAGCCCGCAGAACCTGCTGCGCACCAAAAAGACCCTGCTGGAAGCCGACGCCCACCCGGACGACACCGAGCTGGAATAAAGCGATAAAAGAAAGGGGCTGCTGCACGCTGTGCAGCAGCCCCCTTTGTTTGGGGAACCTGCCGTGCATCTTGCGGTATGCACAACAGGGGGAGATGGCTTTTATAAAAATGGTTCCTCAGTTCATGCGGCGGTTCTTGCGGTCCAGCACAAAGCCTGCGGCCAGCAGGAACAGGCCGCTGAGGGCAGAGCCCACCACTGCCAGCCAGTTTGCACCGGTCTGGGGCAGAGCGGCAGGAGCAGCAGCGGCTTCCGGCTCTGCATTCTGCGCCACGTTCTGTGCGGTTGCGGTGGTGTCTGCGGCAGGCGTGTCAGCCGGTGCAGTGCCGTCCTGTGCAGGGGCATCCGGGGTCACGGCGGGGTCTGCCGGGGTCACCTCCGGGGTGCTGGGCGTGTCCGGGGTGTCGGGCGTATCCGGCTTGTTGGGGGTGTCCGGCTTGTTGGGCGTATCCGGTTCACTGGGTTCCGGGGTCAGCTTGGGCAGCGGCACATGCTTGGTCTGGCCGCACTTGTCAATGCTGCAGATGTAGTCTGCATAGCCGTCTGCATCCAGCGTGGGCTCTACCCTCTTCACCAGCTGCCAGTCGTGCAGGTCCTCGTCCTTCAGCTTGGTGATGTCAACAATTTCTTCGGGGTGCTCTTCCATGTACTTGCGGTTGTGGACGACCTTGGTGAGGTCACCTTTGTCTTTGTCAGAGAGGGTGTACTTCGGACGGTAGATAGTGCCCTGAAATTCAAGAGTGGGATGGAATGCAGAATCATCAAGTGTTTCGGGCGCTTTATATTTGTCAGTTCCCAAAGGAGTGTTGCGGTAGGAATTGATGATAGCGGCATTGTCTTCGCCCAGATTGGAAGAGCCATCCTCGTTGTATTCTGCGCCCTCAGATGGGCTGATTCTATCATATTTATGTGTAGAAGAGTCGTAATGATCGGCGGTGCCAATTAAAGGTAGGGAGTCACTGCCGGTCGTGTAGGCATTTACGGTCGTTTTTCCGGTAGAGCTGTTGATCGTAAGGTCCAAATTGCCACCAACTGTGCCAATAGCGGGTTTGGATTCGTTGCTACGGGTGACGGCATTTACTGTTCCACCGGTAATATTGATCACAGTGGAGGTGGCTCCATGATATCCAGTAGAATCATGGCCATAACCGGTGCCGATGGCAACACCATAACCACCAACGGCAGTAACGTCAGCATGATCTTCGATGTTAACCGTAGTAGAAGAATTATCACTGCCAATGGCTGCTGGAGAGTTTCTGGTTTGGGCGTTTACCGATGCATTACCAGAAATTGTGATAGTGACTTTATCAGAAGAATCATGACCGCTACCGATGGCACAGCCATCTAGGCCAGCAGCCTCCACAGTGGCATGATCGGTGATGGTAATATCACTGTTGCCTCTCGCATGATAACCGGATCCAATGGCAGCACTACCGTCTGCAAAGGCGGCAACATCTGCATTGCCCTTAATGCGGATATTTGATGCATCTCCATAGCAACCGGCGCCGATACCGGCACCGTAATAACCGCCGCTGGCAGTGATCTTACCACCGGTGATCGTGATATTGGAAGTGCAGGCAGTGTCATCGGTTCCACCGCCGCCGATGGCGGCACCATTATAGAAACCGCCTGCCACCAGCTTGCCGGTAGTGTCCGCCTCGGTACCGGTCTTTTCAGAACCATCATCGTTCACATCGTCCTTGATGGTCAGGGTGCCGGTGCCGTTTACGTCTGCTTTTTCAATACCGGCGTGATCTTCATTGCCGCTGAAAACAGTGTTATTGCCGTTCAGCTCAAGGTTGGTGTTGCCGTTGCCCTTGATCTCGATGGGTGCGGGGTCAGAACTCCACTTGGAGCTCGACTCAATGTCCACATCCTGCAGGGTCACATTGGCGGTGTTGCCGTCTTTGGCGTCAATGGTGACGGTGTTGGAGGTGGTCTTGGTCTCGCCGGTGGCTTTGTCTTTGGTGGTCAGGACGATTTTGGAATCTTCGCGGTCACGAATCTCTTTTCCCTCGCCATCCTTCACGCAGAGGTTGTTGTCCTTATCCTCCCACTGGGTGATACGCTGTTCGCCGCCCTCGGCAAGGATGTCTACACTGCCCTTGTTCAAATCGTAAGTGTCCGCAAACGCCGCTGTGGCGATGGACGAGACCATGGCCACCAGAGCCGCTGTGGACAGCACCCGCAAGGCAAGCTGTTTTTTCACATTTTTCCGCATTGCAAAACCCTCCAAACAAAAAAACTTGCAGAGACGTGAACGTTACCGTGAACGTTGCCGGGAACGATACCGAAAACCGGCAAAACCCGGATTTCAGGGCAGAAAAACACATAGCCGTGCATTTTCATGCCCGGTGTCTCTTTGTGGCGCAAGTATAGTACTGTGCCGTGGAGAATGTCAAGGCAAAATGCTGAATTTTCGGGGGGGGGAGGGTAGGCAATTTTGTGGAACGAGCACAAAATAAGCCGAAAATTTGCGGCAGAATGACAGGGCAAACCTGCACAAAAATCCGGGAGATTTTTATACGGGGCAAAAAATAAAAAATGGGCCCGGGAAAGCCCCCAGACTTTCCCGAACCCGTGGGTCGGAATTTTTCTTTGATGGAAGGTGCGCCGCCCGCCGGAGCCCCGGTTATTCCAGATTGCCGGTCAGGGTCATCACGGCGGCAAGCACGGCCAGCGGGGCGGTCTCGCACCGCAGGATGCGGGGGCCAAGGCCAACCGTTCTGGCTCCGGCTTTGGCGGCCATTTCGGCCTCCTCGGCGGCAAAGCCGCCCTCGGCTCCGGTGATAATGGCGATCTTCAGCTTTTTGCCGTCGGCGGGTGCTGCCTCGGCCAACAGCTGGCGCACCGGCGCGCCGCCGCACTCGTAGCAGAACAGCACCAGGTCGTACTGGTCAAAGGTGCGGCACACGGCCCCGAAGTTGGGCAGCGGCAGGGCCACGTCCGGCAGCACCCCCCGGCCGCACTGCTTGGCGGCTTCCAGGGCAATGCGGTTGTAGCGCTCATTCTTCTGCTCCTCTTTTTTGGGGGCGGCCACGCAATACCGGCTGAAGAAGGGCACCACATGGGCGGCCCCCAGTTCCACGCCGTGCTGGATGATCTGCTCCAGCTTGTCCTGTTTGGGGTAACCGGCCAGCAGGGTGACCTCCACGCTGGGCTCGGCGGCGCTGGGGTAGCCCGGCTCTACCGAGAATTCCACGCAGTCATCCCCGAAGCCGGTGATGGTGGCGGTGTATTCCACGGCGTTGCCGTCGCATAGAATGACAGTATCGCCCATGCGGGCACGCATCACGCGGGCCAGATGATGGGCATCGGTGCCGCGCAGCACAGCCGTGCCGTCGGCGATCTCGGTGGTAAAATAACGGTGCGGCATAGTTCCTCCTTATGCCTTCTTGCAGACGATGCACTCCCAGCCGCGCTTCTCCTTCACTTCCACAACGGCAAGGCCGGCGGCTTCCAGCCCGGCGATCACCTCGTCCTTGCGGCTGTCAATGATACCGCTGGCAATAAAGGTGGCACCGTCGGCCATCAGGCCGGGCACGGCGGGGGCCAGGCTCAAAATGGCGTTGGCCACGATGTTGGCGGTGATGATGTCGTATTTGCCGCTGGCCTTGTCGGACAGGTCGCCCACCAGCACGGTCAGCTTATCCTGCACGCCGTTCAGGGCGGCGTTCTCCCCGGCGGTGCGCACGGCTACGGGGTCGATGTCCACGCCCTCGGCCACGGCGGCACCCAGCTTCAGGGCTGCAATGGCCAGGATGCCGCTGCCGGTGCCGATGTCCAGCACCCGTTCACCGCCCTGGACCCGCTCGTCCAGCGCTTCCATGCACAGGCTGGTGGTCTCGTGGCCGCCGGTGCCGAAGGCAAGGCCGGGGTCCAGCACCAGCTTGACGCGGTCGGTGTCGTACTCCTGCCAGGAGGGCACCACGGCCAGCCGCTTGCCGATCTCCAACGGGTGGTAATACTTGCGCCAGCCGTTCTGCCAGTCCTCCTGCTCTACCCCCTCGGTCTCCACGGTGTAGGCGATGCCGGCAGCCTCCATGCGGGCAGAGATCAGGGCCAGGGTCTCCACGGGGGAAGCGCCCGGCTCCAGATACATGTGGATGATGACCCGGTCGCGGGGCTTGTCCAGCAGCTCCTGCTCGATCAGGTCCACATGGGCGATCTCGGCCACCTGCTGCTCGATGTCGCTGTAATCTTCGATATAGATGCCGCCCTCGGCGATCATGGTGGCAACGGCTTCGGCGTTGTCGGCGTCGGCCTTGGCCACGGTCAGGCGGATGTCGGTCCATTCCATGGGGAAAACCTCCTTCAAAATTCTGTGTTTCCTTATAATAGTATAGTACCCGATTCCCGTCTGGGATGCAAGCCTTTGGGCAAAATGTCGGAGAAAAGAAAGGATTTTTCAACATAAAGCCGAGGATTGTGCACGAAAACCAAAAAATGTTCACGCAAAATACGCAAATAAGGACTTTTGACGCAATTTGATAGATTTATCGCGGAAAGGACTTTCCTTTTTTGCAAAAGTATGTTAATATTCTATTACGGAATTATGGACGGCTTACAACCAGAGACTGTCTGTAAACACAAACATTTCTTAAGGAGGAATGTGTCTTATGATGAAGTATCTCCAGAAACTGGGCAAGGCACTGATGCTTCCCGTCGCTGTGCTGCCGATCTGCGGCATCCTGATGGGTCTTGGCTATGCCCTCGCTCCGGGCGTTATGGGCGTTCCCGGTGCACCGACTTCCGGTGCAGCATACACCGTTGGCTTCCTGCTGGTCAAGGCAGGCGGCGCTCTGATCGATAACATGGCATGGCTGTTCGCCATCGGTGCAGCCGTGGGCCTGGCTGATGACCACGACGGTACCGCTGGTCTGGCTGGCCTGGTCAGCTACCTGATGATGCAGCAGCTGCTGAGCCCCGGCGTGGTGGGCATGGTGCGTACCCTGGAAGAGGGCACCGCTACCTACATCGCCTTCCAGAAGGTGGCCGGCAACTCCTTCATCGGCATCCTGGCCGCTGTTGTGGGTGCTGCCTGCTACAACAAGTTCAAGAACACCCAGCTGCCTGACTGGCTGGCATTCTTCTCCGGCAAGCGTTTCGTTGCCATCGCTACCGGCCTGATCTCCATCCTGGTGTCCGTTGTTCTGCTGTTCGTCTGGCCCGTCATCTTCGACGCACTGGTCGCCATCGGCAACGGCATCGCTGGCATGGACGGCATCGGCGCTGGCATCTACGCCTTCCTGAACCGTCTGCTGATCCCCACCGGCCTGCACCACGCTCTGAACAACGTGTTCTGGTTCGACACCATCGGCCTGGGCGACCTGTCCCACTTCTGGGCAGGCGAGACCAGCGCTGACGTGGACTGGAGCCTGGGTATGTACATGTCCGGCTTCTTCCCCTGCATGATGTTCGGTGTCCTGGGCGCTGCTCTGGCTATGGTCAAGACCGCTAAGAACAAGAAGGCTGCCATCGGCCTGGTTCTGTCTGCTGCAATCTGCGCCTTCGTCTGCGGCGTTACCGAGCCCTTCGAGTTCGGCTTCATGTTCCTGTGCTTCCCCCTGTACGTTGTGTACGCTGCTCTGTACGGCATCTTTACCGTCATCACCTACTACTCCGGTTTCCGTGCTGGCTTCTGCTTCTCCGCAGGTGCCACCGACCTGGTGTTCTCCGCTTCTCTGCCCGCAGCTGCTAAGACTTGGATGATCATTCCTCTGGGCATCGCTGCATTCGTGGTGTTCTACGCAGTGTTCTACTTCGCCATCACCAAGTTCGACCTGAAGACCCCCGGCCGTGAGGACGAGGATGCCGAAGAGGCTGAGAAGAAGGTCGTTCTGGCCAACAACAACTACACTGAGGTTGCTGCTGGCGTGCTGAAGGCCATCGGCGGCAAGGAGAACGTCTCCAGCGTGGACTACTGCGCTACCCGCCTGCGCTTCACCATTAAGGACTACACCGCTGTGGATGAGAAGGCTGTGAAGGCTGCCGGCGCTGCCGGTGTCATCCGCCCCGACAAGACCACTTGCCAGGTCATCATCGGCACCAAGGTGCAGTTCGTGTATGATGAGCTGAAGAAGATGCTGTAAGCATCCTTCTGAGCACGTTTCCGTGCGGAAGGCTGGTTGCTTCCGCATCCATTCCCAAACTGTAAAAATGCCGCTGAGGGCGGGCGTTTACGCCCCGCTTTCGGCGGCATTTTGTTTTGTTCACAAACCGGCTACCCTTTTGGCCGGAAAATATGCTATACTGAAAACAACAAAGCAAAATAACAGGAGGTTCCCCATTATGAAGATCATTCGTGCAAAAGATTACAAGGACATGTCCCGCAAGGCTGCCAACATCATCTCCGCACAGGTCATTATGAAGCCCAACTGCGTGCTGGGTCTGGCGACCGGCGGCACCCCTGTTGGTGCATACGCTCAGCTGGTGGACTGGTACAACAAGGGCGACCTGGATTTCTCTGAGGTCACCACCGTCAATCTGGACGAGTACCGCGGCCTGCCCAAGGAGCATCCCGAAAGCTATTGGAGCTTTATGCACAAGAACCTGTTTGACAAGGTCAACATCCGCCCCGAGGCCATCCACCTGCCCGATGGCACCAACCCCGATGCTGCGGATGCCTGCAAAAAGTACAACGAGATCATCCACAGCGTGGGCGGTATCGAC
>OLSO01000838.1_pt1 | contig 27401 bp, 26 predicted proteins | sample 1672441 | NCBI WGS metagenome assembly OLSO01 (sample SAMEA3136686, study PRJEB25190) | human gut metagenome | biome: human gut; feature: human-associated habitat; material: faeces | place: Austria | collected 2013 | reverse complement strand
TGATGTTCTTCTCCGTGCCCTACGATGACGGCTTCACGGCTTATGTGGATGGGCAGGAAACCGAGATCCTGCGGGTGGACGAGGGCCTGATGGCCGTTCTCTGCCCCGCCGGAACGGTCACCATCGACTTTGTCTATCAGCCGGACGGCATCCGCCTGAGCCGGACTGTCACCCTTGCCGCCCTGCCCGTGTTCCTGCTCTACACCGGGTACTTTGCCTGGGACGAAAAGAAAAAACGGAAGCATTAAAAAAGCCGCCGCTCCAAAAAGCGACAGCTCAAAGAAAAGCTCAAATGAAAGAAGGTATCCTATGGGCCCCTGGTATTACGAGGTCGTCAGCTTTGACGGCGATTATGTCAACCTGCGCCGCACCGACATTGAAAGCGACGAGCTGAACCCCGTTGCGCTGGCCCTGCTGCCGCCCGAGATCGAGGTGGGCAGCAAGGTCAAGTGCGAGTATTTTCAGTATGAGGTGATTGGCTGAACCTCTCCGTCATCCCGGCGGGATGCCACCTCTCCTAATAGGAGAGGCAAGCCCCCCCTATTAGGGGAGCTGGTGCGAAGTACCTGAGAGGTTCGCCAGCGCCGCCGCCAGCAGCATTCCGATGGGTGCGCTGATCCAGCTGGACATCCAGAAGCCTGCAAAACCGATGCGGGGCACCAGGATCACACAGGCCAGCAGGTTCAGGGCGATCTGCCCCAGGCTGGAGGCCAGATACAGTCCCATCTTCTGGGCCCCGCGCAGGCGGGCCTCGAACAGATGCTTCTGTGCCACAAACAGGTAGGTCACCGACTCAAAGGCCAGCATGGTGCAGCCGTAGCTGGCCGCTGCCGGGTCGGTGGTAAAGAGCCGGAGCAGCGGTCCCCGCAGGCCGATGCAGACCGCCACCACCCCAAGCGAATACACCAACAAGATCCGCCGCCCTTCCCGCAGGCCCTCTTTCACACGGCCCGGCTGAAGGGCGGCTGTGTTTTGCGCAATAAAGAACACTGTGGACTGCACAAAGCCGAACACCGGCATCATCAGCAGGCTGGACAGCTTGCCTGCGCAGGAGAAGCCTGCAATGGCTTCCACACCCAGGCCGCCCAGCAGCCCCTGTTTGACCGTGGTGATGATGGTGCCGCTGGCCTGCTGGACACTGTTGGGGGCCGACAGCCGGAAGATATCCCTGGCATAGCGCGCCTTGAGCATCCGGGGCGAGAAGGCCGCGTCCATCTGGGTGCGGCGCAGAAACGCCACCATGTAGACCGCGCCTGCCACCTGCGCCGCCGCTGTGGCAGCCGCCGCACCGGCCACCCCGAAGGGCCCCACCAGAACAAGGTCAAGCACAATGTTCATCACGCTGGTCGCCACAATGACCTTGAGCGGCGTTTTGGAATCGCCGCAGCCCATGACACACTCTTTGCTCAGATCGTAGGGCATCAGAAATGGCAGCCCCATCAGATAGATGCGCCCATAGAGCACAGCGGTATCCAGGATCTCCGCAGGCGTGTTGATCAGCCGCAGCAGGGCCGGCAGGGTCACAAAGCCCACTGCCGTGGTCAACAGGGCGATGACCTCATCCACGAACAGCAGGTTGTACAGCAGCTCTGTCATCTCATGCTTTGTGGCAGTGGGCTTGCCCGCCGCCACCAGCAGGCCGCCGCCCAGCTCCATGCCGCCGGAGATGAACAGAAAGATCATCAGCACCGTGGAAGCGTTGGACACTGCCGCCAGCGCATCGGCATCCAGCCGCAGGCCGATGATCATGGTATCGGCCACGGCGTAAAACTGTGTTGCCACCATGCTCAGGATAATGGGCAGCGCGTACCGCAGCAACGCGGGCCGCACTGCCCCGGTCAGCAGAGAATTCTCTTCGTTCACACAAACACCCTCTTTTCACAAAAAATAAAACCCGCAGGGAACCTGTCGCCCAGGCCCCCTGCGGGTTCTTTTTCAGTTGCGCCAGCAGGAGTCGAACCTACGATGGGGGAGTCAAAGTCCCCTGCCTTACCGCTTGGCGATGGCGCATCGTGCAAAACAGTATATCATATTTTCCGGATTTTCACAAGAGGCACCGGCATGTTTTCTTCCGCGCGGAGGCAGATCTTCTTTCATGAAAAATTTTTGGGGATTCGCTGAAAAACCTTGCCAAACTGTTGCGGTTGTGGTACGCTGTGGAAGCGAAGTCATTCGAGGCCGTGCCGGAATGCCGCCCCCGCCGGGCAGGCACCGCAAGCGCTGCGGGGCACGGTTACTCCCGGGAAAGTGAGGAATTTTATGAAAAAAATTTTCCGAGCATTGACACTCTGTCTGGTCTTGCTCAGCCTGCTGTGTGCGGCAGTGCCTGCCGCCTTTGCCGCAGGAAATAAAGAGGACGCCTTTTATACCATCGGTCTGGACGCCTGCGGCGGTGTGAGCTCCACCGTGGTGGTCACCACCAATCTGGACGGCAAACTGACCCCCCTGCCGGAGTCTCCCACGATGGACGGCTACACCTTCAACGGCTGGTACACCGAGCCGGTGGGCGGCAGCCGGATCACCACCGCTACCGTGTTCACCGGTGACACCACCATCTACGCCCAGTGGACCGCAAAGTCCAGCTCCGCCAGTCCCACGACCCCTACCCTGCCCGTGACCGGCGGTCCTGCCCTGCAGAAGCATCTGGGCACCCTGCTGGTGGCCGGCATTCTGGTCACGCTGGTGGTCGTGGCCGCCGTCTGATTTTTACATTTTGGAAAAACATGCGCTGATTTTACGAAAGAAAGGAATCCCCATTATGATGACCGAAATGAAACTGCCCGCCTGCTATGCCGTGATCGACGAAAACGAGATGACCTATCTGGACGGCGGTGCCACCATTGCCGACAGCGACGCTTACAAGGCATTCCTGAACGTGGGTCAGGTCTTTAACCAGCTGGCCCGCATCTTCTCCGGTGCAAGCTCCATTATCAACAACATCAATGTGATCTACAAGTCCGTCGTTGAGCTGAACAATCTGCTGGGCGGCTTCATCAAGAAGTAAACATTCTGCCGCAAAAAGAGCACCCTGTTTTCCGCGCAGGGTGCTCTTTTTGCGCAGCCTGAGGAATTTTGTGCGCGATTTTCAAAAAATATTTTTTGAAAACCCACTGCAACGCCATTTTTGTTACGGTTTTGTTGCATTTTGTCTGGTAGAATGCTTTATGTATGGCTTTATGTATGGATGTTCGGAGTTTCGACGAATTTCTGTACGAAAATCGCTTTTTCGCGCAGCAGGGTCCGTACCGGCCCTGCAACGCTTTTGATACGGAGGTGCCGTTATGGCAGACCGTGAACTGCGGCATATGCGCCGCACTGAACTGGTCGAGATCATCTTTGCGCTCAAGCAGAGCGAAGATCAGCTCAAAGCCGAAAATGCAGATCTGACCGCCAAACTGGAACAGCGGCAGATCCATCTGGACAGTGCCGGGTCCATTGCACAGGCCGCTCTGGAACTGAACCATGTGTTTGAGGCTGCGCAGGCAGCCGCCGATGACTATCTGGCTTCGGTGCGGTCGGTCGATCGGGACGCCCTGCAGGCGCAGGCAAAGGCCGAAGCGGACCAGATCCTGGCACAGGCCCGGGCCGAGGCGGAACAGCTGAAGGCACAGACCAAGCGGGAATGTGACGCCCTGACCGAGGCAGCAGAGCACAAGCGTGCCCAGACAGAGGCCGACTGTGCCGCCTTGCGGGCCAAAACGGAACAGGAGATCACAGCACGGCGGGCTGCTTTTGAGCAGAGCACCCGTGAGCTGCTGCGCAGCCGCTGTGACACCGATATCCTGCCGGAAGAAGGCAAGGTAAAATGAAATCAACCGAGATCAAATTTACGGCCATCCCCTCCACAGAGGAGGTAAAGGCCGAGCGCGACCGTCTGGCCTACCGCAGCCGGTACGGACGGGTACTGCGCAGCACCATTTATGCGCTGGTGGTGGTGGCCGCTGTGGCCGTGCTGCTGGCCACCCTGTTCCTGCCGGTGCTGCAGGTGTCCGGCGACAGCATGAACCCCACGCTGGAGGACCGGGACATTCTGCTGCTGGTCAAGTCCGACAGCATGAAAACCGGCGACCTGTGCGGCTTTTATTGGCAGAACAAGCTCCTGCTCAAGCGTGTGATCGGCCAGCCCGGTGACGTGATCTCCATGGACGAGGACGGCCATGTGACCGTGAACGGCACTGTGCTGGACGAGCCTTATGTGGACGAGCTGGCACTGGGCGAATGTGACATCCGGTTCCCCTATCAGGTGCCGGAAAACCGGTATTTTGTGCTGGGCGACCACCGCTCGGTGTCCATCGACAGCCGCAGCAGCGTGATCGGCTGCGTGGAAAAAAGCCAGGTCGTGGGGCGGGTATTCCTGCGCATCTGGCCGCTGAACCGCTTTGCGGTATTTTGATTTGTGCCTGCGGAGCGGGCGAATGTGTCCCGCCTCCGAAGCAATGTTGTGTGCATAAATTTCCCCAATCTGGAAAGGAGCGAATCATCCCCTCATGAAAAAGACGTTCAAAAAACTGTTTGCTGCCCTGCTGGCAGCAGCCTTGGTGCTGGCTATGGCCGTGCCTGCTTTTGCAGTGACCAATGCCACCAAAGGTTCCATCACCATCGACGGCACTGTAAGTGGTGAGACCTACACCATCTACCGCATGTTCAAGCTAGACAGCTACAACGCTGAAAGCAATACCTATTCCTACACCGTAGAATCGGCTTGGGAGGGTTTCTTCAAGACGGGTGCCGGTGGAAACTACATCACCCTGGACGGCCAGAACCACCCCACTTGGACGGCTGCTGACGAAAACGATTCCACCACTGTTGCCGCATTTGCTAAGGCAGCTCTGGCCTGGGCAGCTGATAAGAAGATCTCTGGCACTAAGGAAACCGCAACTGGTGGCACCGTCACCTTCTCTAACCTGGACCTGGGCTACTACCTGGTGGACAGCTCTCTGGGTGCTCTGTGCGGTCTGAATACCACCAATCCCGATGCCACCATCAAGGAAAAGAACGAAAAACCTGAAATCAAGAAGGAAGTTCAGACAAGCGCCGGTGATTGGAGCAGCGAAAACAACGCCAAGATCGGTGATACTGTGGAGTATAAGGTCGAGATCAAGGTTGCTGACGGTGCTCAGAAGTACACCGTCACCGATACCATGAGCAAGGGCCTGACCTTCAACAACAGTTCCCTCAAGGTTACCGCCAATGATGCTGTGACCACCGATTATACACTCACCTCTACCACCAACGGCTTCACTCTGGTGCTTCCTGAAACCTACGTCAGCACTCTCACTAAGGGTACCACTATCATTGTGACCTACAATGCCACCCTGAATAAGGATGCTGTCATTGATGGCGATGGCAACGCCAACGAGGTCAAGCTGAGCTACGGCAATCATCAGAACACTGTTCCCAGCAAGGTCACCACCAAGTCCTACCAATTCGACCTGGTGAAGGTGGACGGCACCACCAACAAGCTGCTGGACGGTGCTGAGTTTGAGCTGGCCGATGGTAATACCAAGCTCTCTTTCGTAAAGGATACTGCCGGCAACTACCGTGTGGCTGCCGCTGGCGAGGATGGTGCAACCACCACCATTACCGTCAAGAACGGCAAGGTCAACATTTACGGTCTGGCAGGCAAAACCTATACCCTGACCGAAACCAAGGCTCCGGACGGTTACAACAAGCTGGTAACCTCCGAAACCGTAAACCTGGCCGATGGTTCCAAGACTCATGCCACCATCGTGGGTAGTGTCTATAAAGACGGCGGCGTTGTGGTCGAGAACCACGCTGGCACCGTGCTGCCCAGCACCGGTGGCATGGGCACCACCCTGTTCTATGTCATCGGCGGCGGCCTGATGGTGGCAGCAGTCGTGCTGCTGGTCACCAAGAAGCGCATGGAGCACAAGAACTAAGCAACCATCCCTGAAAACACCCGGAGCGGGGGCGACCAACTCGCCTCCGCTCCTTTTTCACAGCACAGAGGGCCTTGCCATGAAAAAGCACTCCGGCACCATCCTGCTCGTCCTCATTTTCTTTGTGGGCCTTGCGGTGATGCTCTACCCTACCATCAGCGATTACATCAACCAGCGCAACCAGACCAGGGTTGTGAACAGCTACGCCCAACAGGTGGACGGCCTGTCCGACGCCGACTACACGGCCTATTTTGATGCCGCCGACGTCTTCAATCAGGAGATCGCCGCCGACCCGGATGCCCTGTACCACGCCGACCGCTTTTCCACCTACAGCACCACGCTGGACGTGACCGGCACCGGCATCATGGGCTACATCACCATTCCCCGCATCGGGGTGGAGCTGCCCATCTACCACGGCACCAGCGACGCCGTGCTGCAGGTGGCGGCAGGCCATCTGGAAGGCACCAGTCTGCCGGTGGGCGGCGAGAGCACCCATGCGGTGATCTCGGCACACCGCGGCCTGCCCAGCGCCAAGCTGTTCACCCATCTGGACCGGCTGGAGGTGGGTGACACCTTCACCATCACCGTGCTGGACCGGGAGCTGACCTACGAGGTGGACAAGATCTCCATCGTGCTGCCCACCGAGGTGGACGAACTGAAGGTGGTAGACGGCAAGGACTACGTCACCCTGATGACCTGCACCCCCTATGGCATCAACACCCACCGGTTGCTGGTGCGCGGCCACCGTGTCACCGCCCCGGAGAACCTCAAGCGCATCCGTGTTGCAGCTGACGCCACCCGCATTGAGCCCATCCTCATTGCGCCGCTGCTGGCCGTGCCGCTGCTGCTGCTTTTGCTCATCGGCCTGCTGGTCTCCGGCAGAAAACGCAAACAGAAATGACAAAAGCCGCCTGAAATCCCCCCCCGGCATAGACAGAGCAACCCCAGAGCTCTGTTTGTGCCGGGGGTATTTTCTCTCCCAAAAAATTCGCCGTTTCGTAGCTGAAACGGCGAATCAAGTCTCTATTCTTTTACGGTGTGCGGATCATTTTTTCAGACGATGGTGCAGTATCACATCCTCTGCAAGCCGAAAGACCGGGCACTTCTTCCGGAGCTGCCTCTGCGGAACCAGGCGTGACCCCGGTGTTCACTCCACCAGCGCCACGGCCACGTCGTTGACGTTCGTGCCGGTAGCGCCTGTGCGGATGAGCCCACCCACCGCCTGCAAAGCATGGTAGGCGTCGTTGTCGGCGAGGGTGCGGTACACGTCCCGCCCGGCAACGCGAAGGGCGGCTTCCGTCTCGCCGTCCACATAGCCGCCGGCGGCATCGGTGGGGCCGTCGGTGCCGTCGCTGCCCACCGAGAACACACAGCAGTGTTTCAGCCCGGCCAGCGCAGGAGCCGCCGCAAGGGCCAGCTCCTGGTTGCGCCCGCCCAGGCCCTTGCCGGTCAGGTGCACCACGGTCTCGCCGCCTGCAATGTAAGCCAGCTTCCGGCCTCCACCCGCATGGGTGCGGACCACCGAACCAAAGAAGCTGCCCGCCTCCCGCGCCTCGCAGCAGAGCCGGTCGGTGAGAAGCACCGGCTCATACCCCAGCGCACGGCAGGCCGCAGCGGCTGCCGTGCACAGCTCCCGCACACTGCCGGTGATGCGGGTGGTCACGTTGGTCAGAGCCTTGGGGGTCTCCTGCCTCAGCAGCTCCTGTGCCGCGGTCGACAGGCGCAGGTGGTATTTCTCAGCAATGGCGATCGCCTGCCCGCAGGTGGAGGTGTCCGGCACCGCCGGGCCGCTGGCGATCATATCCAGCGGGTCGCCCAGAATGTCGCTGAGGACGATGCTGAACACCTGTGCCGGGGCGCAAGCCTGCGCGAACCGCCCGCCCTTGACGCCGGACAGACGCTTGCGGATGGTGTTCATCTCCACGATGTCCGCGCCGCTGGCCAGCAGCTGGGACGTAATGTCCTGCAGCTCCTCTGCAGGGATGAGCGGCTTTTCAAACAGTGCACTTCCGCCGCCGGAAAGCAGGAACAGCACCGTGTCCTCTGGCTGCAGGCCCTGCACCAGCTCCAGCGCCTTCTGGGTGGCGGCAAAGCTGTTGGCGTCCGGCACCGGGTGGCCTGCCTCGCAGCAGGTCACACCGGGGATCTTCCCTTTTACATGATTGTATTTGGTCACGACCACACCGCCGTCCACATGCCCCAGCACGGCAACGGCAGCATGTGCCATCTGCCATGCGGCTTTTCCGGCGGCCACCAGCACCGTGCGCCCTTCCGGGTGAAAATCCTTCAGCGCACGGCGGACGGCCTCGTCCGGCAGCACCGCCCGGATGCTGGCTTCCACGATCTGATCCGCGCAGCTGCGCAGCGTTTTTTTCATAAACAAGAGCTCCTTTCGTTTCCGGTCCGCGTCCGACACGGCAGGCCGGTCCATCCGGCTCCATTATACCGCAGAACCGGCGTTTCGGGAATATTGAAAAAGCCGAGCGCTCCCCTTCTGCGGGATGCTCTGCTTTTCTTGTCAGGTCTCTTTCTGCAGCTCCTTGTCGATCAGCCCCTGCAGGCGCTCGGTCTCTTCTGCTGCATAGGCTCTGGCATCGATCTCCACCGGCTGGAAGTAATAGCTCAGGATGTCCTCATCGCCCGAGACGTACCCATTCTGATCGTTCCGCAGCCATCGTCTGGCCTGGTCGTAGTAGGCCGCCTGGGTCGCAGCATCGTCCCAGTCGATGTTCTCCACCACATAGGCCTGCTGCGCATGGTACGCCTCGTGGGCGATGGTGTCCATGGTCTCCTGCGCGGTCCCGCTTTCCAGCACAGACCGGGAGAGCACGATCTGCCGGGAGGAGACGCTGTAGTAGCCCAGCCAGTCCTCGTCGAGCGGCTGGACCGTAACATCTGTCCCGTCCGGCACCCCCAGCATGGCAAGCTCATAGGCGGCCAGCTGCTTTGCCAGTTCGGTCTTGCTGTCCAGCGACGCCGTTTCCCAGACATCCTCCGCAAAGCCGGGCAGGAATTTCTTTTCGTGGAGCTGCGCCGTTGTTTCCGCCTGCGTCTGCGCGGGTGCCGCTGCGGTCAGGTACACCCGGCTGCTCCACATGCCCCAGCACGCCGGAACTGCCAGCAGGAGCGCTGCCAGCAGCACGCCGAACCGGCGGCAGTTTTCCCGGACGCGGTCCTCTCCGCACAGGAGGGCAAAGTCGTCGTACCCGCAGCGGCGGCTTTGCCGTCGGAACTGCCGGAAGCTCCTGCGCCGGAACCAGAACACGCCCGCAAACCAGAGGACTGCCAGCAGCACCCCCACCGGCCAGACCTGCCGGAGCGCTGTCAGCGCAAACAGCAGCTCCGCCGGCAGCAGCGCGGCGCACCACAGAAAGAACGGCCCGCCGATCACGCAGGCCGTTGCTGCCGGGGCCAGACACCACCAGAGCAGGAACAGGATGGTGTAACCGACCGCGATGACATTGCCAGAGACCGCCGGCCCCAGAAGCTGCGGCTTTGTCCAGTGCAGCCAGCCGATCACACAGCCATTGAAGATCATTGCGCCCACGGCCGGGAGCCACCCGACCAGTTTCCGGAGCTTTGCCATAACGGGTTCCTTTCTGTTGTGCGGCTGCCCTTACTGCTCAAGCTCCGGCCGCCGCTGATAAGCCTGTTCGATCTCCAGCTCGGCCTCTGCCGGAGAGGCCGCCCGCACCTTGAAATAAGTACCGCCCCGGGAGTGGTGCAGCGGCACCGCCGGCGGGGCTTCGCCCTCCAGCACATAGGCCCGGCAGCGTTTGCCGGACTGCCGGAGATACAGCACGGTGTGCTCTCCGATGTAATACCGGTAGCCGCCCGACGGCAGACCGCCGCCAAAGCCGGTGCTTCCAAGCTCACAGAGCACCAGCACCAGCACGATCACCACACCGCCGACCACGGGCAGGACATTCAGCGTGAACGCGTACTCCATCCTTTCACCCCCCTCAGTGCAGGAAGAGACGGATGAGCACAAAGGGCAGGGCGCAGAGCAGCACGACGCCCACGAACAGCGCGATGAGCGAGAAGATGGACGCCACGAACTGGTAGATCATCATACTGATCTGCCAGCGGAAGATCAGCACGAGCGCCGCCGCAGCAGCGACGATCAGCCGGTTGGGCAGCGTCTCCGTGCGCCAGATGAAAAAGGCCGAAAGCAGCACGGTCATGCCGCAGATCACGATACACAGGTTGCCAAGTGCAGACTCAAACATAGTGGTTTCTCCTTTTCTGTTGAAGCAGGTTTGTCTTACACTACAGACAAGCCCGCCGGTTGGGCTGCGGTTGGAAAAACGCAAAAAAGTTTCAGCGCCCGCCATGGTCGTGGCCGCCGCTATGACCGCCATGCCCGCCGCTGCCGTGGCCGCCGTGGCCGCCGGGCCCATGTCCTCCGCCGCTGCGGCCGCCGCCCTGACCCAGCCCGGCACCCCGGCCCTTGCCGCTGCCCTGAGAGGCCGACACCGACTTGGAGGTGCCAAACTTCAGCCCGCTCTCGCGGCCCTGCGAGCCGGGGGCACCCGGGTCATCCCCGCGGTCCCGGCCGCCGTCCTCGGAGGAGCCGGCCGCGGCTTTGCGTGCAGTGCTCTGGGTGGGTACGGGGCCGTACTTCCCGTTTGCCGTGTTCTCGCGCAGGGACTGCACAAAGGCATCGTGCCGCTGCGCCTCCGTCATTCTCGGCTGCTGCACCGTCGGTGTGTTGTTCTGGGTGTTTTTGCCGTTCTCGCTGTTTTTGCCCCAAAGGGAACTGAAGAATCCCATTGTGTGCTCCTTTCGCATTCGTCTGTTTTTGTCCGGTCACATAAGATAAGCCCGCCGGAGCAGCCGCAGTTGGAATTTTCGGTGCAAGATCTCAAAATTCATGTTTTTTACGCGCACCTCCTGCGCGGTTCGCACCGGAAAAAGCGGCATTCTTTTCTCCATTCCGCTTTTCTTTTTGCGCAGAGTGTGTTATAATGATGCCAGCATTATGAAAAAGGTACATTCTGCCGGTTTCCGGCCGGTCACTTTTGTTCATTTTTGCCATCACACCCCGCAAGGGGACGTAGGTCACCCTAATAAGATTCATTGCCTTTACCCAGCAGAACACATCACACCCCGTAAGGGGACGTAGGAAACCACTTCTCCGTGAAAATTTTTTGTTGACCCGGAAATACTGATTACACCCCGCAAGGGGACGGTAAATTAAGCCCAAAACTGTCTCTTATTGCTATAGTGGATATGCTATTATACCCCGCAAGGGGACGTAGGACAACACACACACAACCACTTAGAAATCACACACACACAACCACAATGATATTCCGGTAGCCCCCGTCAGCTATCACACCCCGCAAGGGGACGGTAGGACAAAAGTCCGCTCACCATACTGACGGTCGCAAGCAATGCTGTTACACCCCGCAAGGGGACACAAGCAACCGCCCCGCTTTACTGCACAGTTTTGTGCGGCGAAGCGGGGCGGCTGCTTTTTTTGTGAAATTTTGGGCTGTTCCTGATTTTTTCCGCAATTTTTCCAACTGCGGGAGTTTCCACAGCTTTTATATTAGAATACAGACTGTTTCCCACTGAAAATTTCCCCAAAAAAGCGGTCGAAATTTCTCTGTTTCCGGCGTTTTTCTTTGTCGGATCCCGTGCTATAATGGGAACAAACCTTTTCAAACCTGTTTTTCGCATATTCCCTTGCTATTTTGCCCGAAGGAGATGATTCCTTGAACACACTCACCTTGCAGGCCACCTTCTGCGGCCTGCTGCACGGCCTTGGCAAGCTGGCCTTCCGGGCCGACAAGACCGCAGCCGACCTGTTGGCCGACCTGCCGGACACCCCGGAGTGGGCTGTCGTGCGCGGCGGCGCGGCCGCAGGGTCGGACGCCGCCCGCTGCGCAGCCTTTGCCCGCAGCCTGTCTGTGACCGCCGACACCCCCGCCGCCGAACCGGCCAGCTCCCGCTGCCGGCCCCTGCGCTCCATTTTCAGCCACCTGAACGGGGAGCACCCCGGGTATTCCGTCCCGGCTGCCCGCCCGGACGGTGCCCTGCACGACCCCGTGCAGGATGCGCCGGACATCCCCGCCGCCGTTTACCGGGAGCTCTATCAGGAGCTGACGGGGCAGCTCACCGGCCTGCAGTTCAGCCCGGCGCAGGCAAACGCACTGCTGGGCCTGCTGGAATCCCAGTGCAGCGCCCTGCCTGCCAGCACTGCGCGGGAAGAGGACCGGGATATTTCTCTCTACGACCAGCTCAAGCTGACGGCGGCTCTGGCGGCCTGCGTCAGCGAGTATCTGCAGCAGGCCGACGCCTTTTCCCTGCTGGACACTCCCGCAGAGCTGCGCCGGGAACCGGCGTTCCTGCTCTACACCGCCGACTTTTCCCGCATCCAGCGGTTCATCTACACCGTCCACACCGAGGGTGCTCTGCGGTCCCTCCGCAGCCGTTCGTTCTTTCTGGAACTGCTCATGGAGCACTACATGGACGAGCTGCTGGACGGCTGCGGCCTGACCCGGACCAACATCATTTACAGCGGCGGCGGGCACTGCTATCTCCTGCTGCCCAACACCGCCACCGTGCAGCAGACCCTTGCCGACTGGAACCGGGCCTTCAACGGCTGGCTGAACGAACAGTTCGGCGTGCAGCTGTTCCTGGCCAACGGTTGGACCCCCTGCAGTGCCAACGACCTGTGCAATGTCCCCGCAGAGGCAAGCCCCTACAAGGCCCTGTTCCGCCGGGTCAACGCCATTGCCGAGCAGCACAAGCAGCACCCCTACGATGCCGCTGCGCTCCGCGCCCTGAACCGTGTGCAGGCCATCCCCGACGGTACCCGGGAGTGCAAGGTGTGCGGCAATTCCGCACAGGTCAACGCCGAGGGTCTCTGCCCGTGGTGCAATCGGTTTGCCAACCTGTCGGCGCAGATCCAGAACCAGTCGATTTATCTGGTCCACAGCACGCCCCGCCCCGGTGCCTTTGCGCTGCCGGGCATCCGGGGCAGCAAACGGTTCCTTTCGTTCTCGAACGACTCCGCCCTCTGCGCCGACGCCGTGCGCTCCTACACCAAGAACCGGCTGGTCCGGACGCTCATCCCGTCCGTCAACCTGTTCGTCGGCGACTATGCCGCCAGCAACAATATTGAGGATCTTGCCGACCAGTCGGAAGGCATCCGCCGCATCGCCATCTGCCGCATGGACGTGGACAATCTGGGGCAGGCCTTTATTGCCGGCTTTGAGCAGCCGGACCAGACCGACCCCGTGCAGCGGATGAAGTACGTCAACCTGTTCCGCGCCGCAGCGTTCTCGCGGCAGATGTCGCTGTTCTTCAAGTACCACATCAACGGCCTGCTGCAGGGGCTTTGCGTCAGCATCGTCTACGCCGGTGGCGACGACGTCTTTCTGGTCGGTGCCTGGAACCACACCCTGCAGGCCGCCCTGCGCATCCAGAAGCACCTGCGCAGCTACACCTGCGGGGCGCTGACCATCAGCGCGGGCATCGCAATGTTCAACGAACATTATCCCATCCGCGCCGCAGGTGAACAGACCGCCGCGCTGGAGGACGAAGCCAAAAAGCTGCCCGGCAAGAACGGTGCCGCACTGTTCGACGCCGTGCCCGACCACACCTATTCCTGGGATGTGCTGCAGGACAAGGTGCTGGGCGAGAAGATGGCCTGTCTGGAGCAGTTCTTTGTGCAGTTTCAGAAAAACGACGACGATGATCACCGCGGCAATTCCATGCTGTACAACCTGACCGACCTGCTTCGCAATACCCGGGAGGACCAGGTCAATTTTGCACGGTGCGTCTACCTGCTTGCCCGGCTGCGCCCGGACGAGAAGAAGGCAAGTGAGGCCCTGAAGGACGCCTACCGGACCTTCTCGCACAATGTTCTGGACTGGGCGCGGGACCCGGAACAGCGCCGACAGCTGATCACCGCGATCTACATTTATGTCTATCAGAAACGAGGGAGAGAGTGATATGCCAAAACCGAATCATCCTTCCGGCAAAGGCCCGGCCAAGCCAAAGGCCGCTGCTGCAGAGCCGGTCATTCCGGAAAACTACGTTGATTTTGCGGAACAGTTGATGAAGGAGAATTGCGCCCTGATCACCAAGACCAAGATCCAGAACCTGCTCCGCCTGGCCTGTGACGTTTACAACAACGAGAACCGCCGCACCGAGGAGCGGCTTTTGAAGGAGAGCGTCAATCAGATCAAGCTGCTGCGCATCCGCCTGGCTTACGAATGCGGCCGTGACCCGCAGGTGCGCCAGTTTGTGGAAAGTGCCAACCTGTTTGAGTATCTCGCCAAGCTGTCCTCTGTCGGTACCTGCACACGGCAGGACCTGATCGATTATTACCACTACATGGAAGCCCTCGTCGCCTTCCATCGTTACTACTCTGAATCCAAAACCGGAGAGGAGAATGCATCATGACCGGCAAAATTCTGATCAAGTGTGACCTTGTTGTCCGCACAGGGCTTCACATCGGCGGTTCTTCGTCTTTTTCTGCCATCGGCACCGTGGATAGTCCTGTCATCCGTGACCCGTTCACCGGGCTGCCCATCGTGCCGGGCAGCAGCCTGAAGGGCAAGCTCCGCACGCTGCTTGCCCGCCGCAGCTGTGTCAACGGCGAAACACTTCCGGATTTTTCCGCAGACGGTGAGGTGCTCCTGCGGATGTTCGGCAGCTCCGAACCGGTCCGCTTTGCACGGCTGCAGTTTGCGGATGCCTTTCTGCTCAACTACGACCAGCTGAAAGGCGTGGGGGTGACCGAAGTCAAGTCGGAGAACACGATCAACCGCCTTACCTCCAAGGCCAACCCTCGCCAGATTGAGCGCGTTATTGCCGGTGCCCGGTTCGGGGTCAACATCGTTTACAACCTGTCCGACCCCAAAGAGATGGAAGAGGACCTTTCGCTTCTGTCCAAGGCTATGAAGCTGCTCCAGCTGGACTACCTTGGCGGGCACGGCTCCCGCGGAAACGGCCGTGTGAGCTTCCAGAACTTCCAGGTGATCCCTTACCCGGAGACGCTGAACGTTGATCTGGACGGCATCCGCCAAACCTTCAAAACCGAGGTCGAAGAGTATGAACTATTTTCTGCTAAAGCTGGCGTTTGATACCGCCGTCCACTTCGGCGGTTCCGACTCAGCGGTCGGCTCCCAGTCCTCTGCCCTGACCCTGCGTGCCGACACGATTTTTTCGGCCCTGTGCCACACAGCGCTGGAGGTGTACGGCGAGCCCGCACTGGAGGAGCTTCTCGTCTCTGCCGATGCGGACGCCCTGCGCATCAGCGATGCCATGCCCTGGCGGGGGAATTCCTTTTACCTGCCCAAGCCGATCGCCGCATCCACATCCCCTGCCGAGCTTTCCACCGTTGAGCGCAAGGCGGTCAAAAAGCTTGCCTGGATCCCGGCCTCCAAATTCGACCGCTACACCGCCAGCCTGCACAGCGGCACCTACCCGCTGGACGAGCTGGACCAGAGCTTTGGCCAGGCCTACGAGCAGACCAAGGCCAGCGTGACCGACGGTGCCGACGCCAAGCCGTACTTTGTCGGCCTGTACCGCCTGCACGCAGGCTGCGGCCTGTATGTTCTGTGTGCCTGTGAGGGCAACGACCAGCTCAAGATGCTGAAGGAGCTCTTTACCCTTCTGGGCCTGAGCGGGATCGGCGGCCGCACCAGCGCCGGTTACGGCCGGTTCCATCTGGACGGCGAGCCCATCTGCCTGAACACCGCCGAGGACGCATCCTTGCGCTGGATGCTGCAGGCGCTGGAGCGCGGCACCGCGCCCTACCTGCTGCTGACCAGCAGTCTGCCCACCGGGGAGGAGATGGACGCCGCATTGGAAGGTGCGGCGTTCCAGCTGGCCCGGCGCGGCGGCTTTGCCTCCACCGAATGGGTGGAGACCCCCGTCAAGAAGCAGACCCAGTATTTTCTCACCGCCGGTTCCGTGCTGCAGCACACCTATCAGGGTGAGCTCTGCGATGTCGGCATCGGGGTCCCGCATCCGGTTTACCGCTATTCCAAACCGCTGTTTATGGGGGTGACACTATGATCCAGCAGGATCACCTGCAGGTCTTTGATCTGACGCTGAAAACGCAGTCTCCTTTGTTCGTTGGCAGCGGCCGTAAGATTGGCAAACGGGAATACATCTATTCCCCGAACCAGGGCTGCGTCAAAATCCTCAACATGGAACTGTTTTTTGACTACATGCTCCGGCACGATCTGGTGCGGCAGTTCGAGAAGTTCATGCTCAGCTCCAACAGCAGTCTGCTGGACTTCTGGACCAGAGACTGTCATCTTGCAGAAGATTGGCTGGAACACCCGAAGCTGATGGGCGACAAGCCATTGGTACAGTATCGCCTGGCCGTGACCGAGGATGTTGCCGGTTACAACGGCACCAAAGAGATCCATCAGTTTCAGCGCGACGCCTACGGCCGCGCCTATATTCCCGGCAGCAGCCTGAAAGGTGCGCTGCGCACGGCGTGGCTGGTGCATCTGCTGCTGCACGAGACGCCGGCCCCCGGCAAAAAACGTACTCTGGAAGCGTTTGAGGTCAACCACGATTACGTATTCCCGGAGGGCAGCTATGCCAACAAGCTGCGATCCGGTGCTGCCGCCGACGACATCCTGGACAGCATTTTCCGTGGTGTTCAGGTCTCCGACAGCGCCCCCATCGACAACGACAAGCTGATCCTGACCGGGCGCACCCTGATCTCGCCCCTTTCCGCTGCCCGGGTCGAGGACTTTGACGGTGACGCTAAGGATCTGCCCCTCTATCAGGAATGCGTGCGTCCGGGCGAGACCATCCGCTTCCGGCTGACGCTGGACCAGAGCATTCTCAACCGGTATGCCCATCCCATTACAAAGGATGCCCTGCTGGAAGCCATCGCCGAGTTCAGCCGCTTTTATCAGGATGCCTTCCTGTCGCACTTCCCGCAGGGCCACCCCGTCGCAAACATTCCGGACACCCCGCATCTCATCCTTGGCGGCGGCACCGGCTTCCTCTCCAAAACGGTCGGTTACCCTTACCTGAAGGACGATTATGCCGCCGCCCTGAAATGGACCCAGCGCATTCTGCAGACCCAGCACGGTCGTCATGAGGCAGACATCAGCCTTGGCGTTTCGCCGCACCGTGCGCGGTACGTCACCTATGCAGGCAAACGCTACCCGGCCGGGTTCTGCGAGGTGAACATCCTATGATCGAGCAGCTGCAGTTCTCTCTGCGCACAGCAGAGACCCCACGTCTGCCCTCTGCATGGGCCTACCGCATTTATGGCTGGCTGATGGCACAGCTTCCCGCCGATACCGCCGCTCGGCTCCATGAGCAGGGCGAGCACCCGCTGTCGCAGTCTCTGTGCTTTGACGCTGCTGCGCAGACCTCGGTGTGGACGCTGAATCTTCTGGACGAAGCCCTCGCCGCACAGGTGCGGCCGCTGCTTGCGGGCTGCACCACGCTGGAACTGCACGGCGCGCCCCTGCAGATGGAGCCGCTGGGCAGCCACTCGGTGGAAAACGGCCTGCAGCTTCTGCTGGCGGCACGGGAGAACCCCGCCAGCCGGACAAGGCTGTGGTTCCGCACCCCCTGCGCCTTCAAGCAGGCGGGACGCTACGCCATCTACCCGCAGGAATTCCTGCTGCTGCAGAGCCTTGTGCTGCACTGGAACACCGCCTTTCCGGATTGCCAGCTGAGCGACCCGGATGCGCTGGACGCCATCCTGTGCGGGCTGCGCATCCTGGATTACAACCTGCACACCGTCTCCTATCCCATCAAGAACACCTGCATCCCGGGCTTTGTGGGCAGCGCTGTCGTGGAGGCCCGGCTGGCCCTGCCGCTGCTGGAACTCTGGAACGCCCTGCTCTCCTTTGCGCCCTACGGCGGCATCGGGATCAAAACCACCCTTGGCATGGGCGGCGTATCGGTGGAGCCGCTGGTTCTGCCGCAGAGGTCTCTGTGAGCGCAAGCGCTCACACCTTCGGGCAATGGCCTTGAGGTCGGCCTTGAGCATCTGCACGCGGCAGAGGGCCAGATCATCCGCGAAATGGTCGATCCGGTCAAGCAGGTTCAGGATGTCAGGGTCCGTCTCACCGGTCTGTTTCATATATGCTTTCAGTTTCTCGGTCGTACCGGTGGAGAAGAACGCATCCACTGCCGTGATCAGGTCCATCAGGTTGTACAGGCCCGTGCTGTCCCGCACAACGGAACTGTTGCCCTTGAGCTCCGAGTAAAGCACTTTTTTGGTCTGAACCATGCGGATGTCCTTGAGGTAGCGGGCTACAATGAGCAGCAGCGTCGCCGTATCGCGCATTCCGCCGGACAGGTCGATGTAGAGGTTGTCATTCTCGGCCACCTGTTCCAGCACGGCAGAGATCGCACGGGTCTGGTCGGCTTCCTCCATGCTGTCGGGCACAGAGACCGCCACCAGCTGTTCCGGCTGCACGCCAAGCTGTTTCAGGAACTCATCCCTGAAATACTCCAGCGTGGGCACCTTATTGCCGGAGCCATCTGCCGCCGGGACGGTCGGCTTTGTCCGGACCGTGTCGCTGCACAGGGCCACGATCTTGTCCGGCCGGGATGCAGGGTCCTTCCACAGGGCGCTGACCGCAGCCTCGTTGGTCTGTGTACGCAGGAAGCGGTTTTTGCTGCCCTCCGGGGCAGGCTGTGCAAAATAGGCACTCATATACAGGAGCGCAATGTTCTTCCCCATGTGTTCAGTTCTCCTTCACAGGCTTTGTGTCCTTGATGCCCAACAGCTCCCGGAACTTTTTGTTGAGATTCTTGTTGTGATAGGAAATCGTTCCCTTGTCCTTGCCCAGATATTCTGCCACGGTCTTGTCCTGCTCCGGGCGGCGAGTCGGCAGCAGCAGGGGGTTCACTGCGGCGCTTTCCAGTTCCTTCGGGTTCTCAGGACCCTCGCCGCTGTAAAGCGGTTGCCGTACGCAGAATCGCACATAGTCCCGCAGAACCAGCTGATCCCACAGAATACCGTCCCACTCCAGGGGGCGCAGGTCGTCGCAGCGGCCAAGGCGTTCCGGCATGTCGGGGGCCTCATTTTTCCGCAGATAGCCCAGAATGCGCGGGGACCAGAACAGCACCATATTGGCACGGGTCTTTTCTTTTTCTTCCAGGCTCATGAGCAGCACAGCCTTGTGCAGGATAGGGAAGATGTCCTCTTTCAGTTCCAGCCCATCTTCAGGAGACAGTCCCGTGTCCACGATCTCGATCGTGGTGCCGTCGTCCCGCTCGGTGTTGATGGACACCAGCGTATCTTTGTTCAGCAGAGCCTCGTGCAGGCTCCGCTGGCCGATCCTGGCAGCCTGTGCGACCGTCTTTTCCAGATGCGGGTCGCCGGTCACCATGGCACTGGTGTAACCCATCCGGTCCATGTAGTCCAACGCCTGACGGACCTTACGGGCGGTCTCCTTGCTAACGTCCATAATGCCCAGGCTCTGCGCCTCTTTCCGGGCATCTTCGGCCTTCAGGTGCCGCATGGCCATCTGCATGTAAGCACCGAAGCTGTCCTTCTCCCGTGTCGGGTCCGGCTGGTATGCCGCCGCAGCCTGGAAAAACGCCATCGAGAGGATGGTGGCATCTTCTGTCGGGAACAGCTCAAAGCACTCGGCCCAGACCCTCTTGTAGGTTTCTTCCAGCTTCGGGTCTACCGCAGCGGCCTCAGCCGGGTCGTCCCCGGCAGGCTCTTCCCGGCCATTCAGCTTTTTCAGCATCGGCTGAAAGAGAGCCTTGCGGGTGGCCACATCCACATCCCAGAGCGGCGATGCATCGATCGTAGCCCGGAGGTTTGCACGTTCCTCGTACATCAAATTCCCCCTCCCTTACTGCTCGGCCTTGTTCTGGCTCATCCACACCAGCTGGTTGTAGACCATCTCGGCGGTATCCTTGTTGCCGTGGATGCCGCCCACGAGGCCCTGCAGGTGATAAAGCGGCGTAACATCGTGGAGAACAGACTGATTCACGCTCTGGCCGTTGACGCGCCGCATCTCGCCGTAGTAGACGCCACCTACCTCCAGTTCCTCATGGGTCGCTGCTGCGCAGGTAAGAGCCGCCAGCTGCACCAGAGGGATGGTCTTGGTACCGTAGGTGATGTCCATGTAGGCGATGCCTTTTTCCGGCAGCACGTCGCACAGGTCGCGGCACAGGCGGATCAGGGTGCTGCAGTCCTGCTCGTCCGGCATGGGCAGCTCCCGGATGTGGTCCTCGGTGAAGCCCATCGCCTGCAGTTCCTCTTTGAGGTAGCCGAAGTTGCGTTGGGTATCGCCGTTCACACTGCGGATGGCGATGATGTGGAAATCGTCGCCTTCCTGCAGCGTGTTGTGCAGGACCTGCAGGATCGGGAAACGGGTCTCGATGTCGCCGGAATTGGCGCTGGAACGGTAGGTGTTCTTGGTGAGGTCGAGACGGCCCTGCAGAGGAATGGTGGTCACGTAGATACGCTTCATAGCGTTTCTCCTTTCGTTTGTGCACGATATACGGTTGGCAGCATGGTTGTGTTGCGCCCAGTATAGCGCACCGGTAAGCGTTCCTGCAATACACAGATTGTACGAAAAAAAGCGGAAAAGTTTTCGGTCGGTTTTTAGCCGATTTTTCCAACCCAGAGCCTCATAAGGTCTTGGTTATAGACCAGAAACTCCGAGTTGTTCCGGAGCCCGGTGAGATCGTCCTGCGAAAGCACGGGCTTGGTGACCACTTCGCGGTTCTGGCCAAAGCTGAAACCGCTGCCGCCGTGGCGGCCCATCATGCCGCCCCGGTCGTGGTGGGTGTTGAAGCCGATGGAGTTGGTCACCCGCTCACTCTCGTAGCTGGGCAGGACCTGCAGCAGGGTCTGGGCGTCGCCGCCTGCGGACGAGACGACCAGATATCGCATGGAGCGCAGCAGGCCCTCCGTGGTCAGCCCGCCTGTCCGGCTGGGCACTGCCCGGCTCAGGCTGCTGCAGAGCAGCACATAGTCGCCGCAGGCATTCAAGGCATCCAGCAGCTCGGTGCTGGCCGAGAGTCCCTGCCCCAGGCAGAGCAGAATGGTGTGGGTGCCACCCCAGTCTGCCATCTGCATCATGCCCATGCCGAACTCGCCGGGATTGATCGTGATCCTGCCGCTGCCCTCCGGAAGCCGGTCCGGGAGCACGGTATCCTGCCACTGGACCGGAAGCCGCAGCAGCGGACTGTCGGTCAGGTCCCGGGCGGTGCCGATGAGCACGAAGGGGCGGCTGCTCTGCCGCTGCAGGGCTTCCACCACCGGAAAGATCCGGCCCGGCGGGCCGCAGACCAGCGCCTCCTGCGGCAGGATGCGGGCCTGTGCCAGCAGGCGGGATGCGGTGGTGGTGCCGCCATCCTGGATGTTCTTGCGGCGGGTGTTCTCTGCATCGGCGTGGGTCGTGGGCAGCGTCAGAAGATGCATGCCACGGTTGGAACGGAACAAAGCCATGGGTTTCTCCTTTCTTTGGTCAGCCCCGGAAGCCGTCATAAATGAAGGGATCCTGCGAGACTGCGGGCAGGCTCATCAGGGCCTGACCCGGTTTCATGAGCTGGGAAAAGTCGGCGTCTGTCACCACTTTCTGCTCGCAGTCGGTGGTCACGGGCCGGTTGCCCTCGCCCATGTAGCGGTAGATCACGCGGGCGGTGCCGTAGCGGTCTGCGAAGGCTGCACGGGACATTGGGTCCATGACACGCATGGTGATGAGGTTGGGGAACAGGGACATCAGGGTCTTGGCCTCTGCCTCGGAGTAGTGGCGAGTCAGCAGCTGGACGCTTTGTACTGCCGCAATAATACGTGCACCACTGCGCCCATTGTCGCCGGAAGGGTCACGTGCGAAGCTCAGGAAGTCGGTCAGGGATTCGACCTTAGGCAGCAGACTGAACTCGTCCAGCAGAAACCACACCTTGTGGTTCAGGGTGGGGCTCATGCTCTGTTGCAGCATCAGATCCAGCAGCAGCCGGAACAGCGGCAGAGCTGTTCTTGCTTTGTCCGGCTCATAGAGGATAAACACCCGCTTGCCGCCCTGACGGATGGCCTGCAGGGCCGAGAACCGGCCGTCGGCTGTGTTGAAGCTGCCAATGAACAGGCGGCTGAGCATGGTGCGTACCTCGCTGAGTACACCCAGCCCCTGGGCTCCGCCGTCCCCGATAAGATCCCGGGCGGCAGAAAAGTAAGTGGGGTACCGCTCTACCAGTTCCTGCCAGCTGCCGTTGGTTCCGGTGCCGGCCCCTTCCTGTGCAAAGACCGTTGTGCGGGTGAGAAACTCGCTCAGCTCTGCGTTGGAGACCGGGATGTTGTTGGTGCGGCCGAAATCCCGCATGAAGCGTGCCGTCTGGTAGAAGATCTCCTGCGCTGCCTCCGGGAAGAAGATCTGGGTAGTCTTTTTCTTCTGTTCGGCAAACAGAGCACTGGCGATTTCACGCAGGGTAAGTTCCGGCGTATCGGAGGCATCCAGCTCCCGGAAAAGGTTCCAGCAGCTGGCAGGGTCGGTGGCCGAGACCGAGATCACCGGGTCGCCGGGGCGGCGGCAGCGCAGCACATCCGGCTTGGCCGCAAAGATGACGACGGTGTCCTGCACGCGGTCTGCGTGGGCCAGCACGGGGCGGCGGATCTGTTCCATCAGGGTAGACTTGCCGCTGCCCACGTTGCCCACCAGCATGGTGGGGTACTGCCAGCAGCTGCGGTCGTCCAGCGTCAGGCCGCCGGGCAGGTGCACCACCGGCTCCACACGCCCCGCCGTGGGCGGGACCGTTCGCTGCAGCTGCTGTCCTTCCAAAAGACGTTTCATAGGCTTTGTCCTTTCGTTTCAGGTGTTTCTGTCTTACACCCAGAGAAAGGCTCTGCCGCCGTGCCCGGTTGGAAAAACGGCGCAAAAAATTAAAAAAGCAGAAGAGCCTTTTTCTGCCGCATTCGTGCAAAGCAGAAAAGGCTCTTCTGTTGTGTCCCCTTGCGGGGTGTGAGTTAAATCCAAACGCCTGGTTGTCGTCTTTGTCTACCGGGATGGGCTTCCGTCCCCTTGCGGGGGGTGAGTTAAATCTCGATGACCACCATGTCGTAATCAAAGGGAATGCCTTTACGTCCCCTTGCGGGGTGTGAGTTAAATTCTTAAATTTAGGCAGTAAAGAAAACATAGCTTCATTTTTTACGTCCCCTTGCGGGGTGTGGGTTAAATCGGCAAAACTGTCCATCTCGGAGCCGTCTAGCAGCACCGGAACTGTTCATCCCACCAATTCTGTCATAAAGTATAGCATGCTTTCCGCCAAAATGAAAGTGCTTTTTCGCAAACTGCCTGTGCGGCCCGGTGCGAACCCCCTTTCCGCATGGGCCAAAGCGGCTGGCGCATCGCCACCTTCGCATGCAAAAAAGCACCCCGGCACAGATTGCTCTGTGCCGGGGTGCCCTGCTTATTTGCCGGTCAGCTCTCAGCCTGACCCACTGCCAGAAACTCCGCAGCCTGGGCCGTGGTATCAGCCACGACGTAGGTGCAGCGGTTCTCCGGCTCATTTGCGCTGCGCACGCTCGTCGGCTCGTTGCCCAGCCCCAGGCAGGTGAATCGGTCGGCAGGGACACCGGCCTCCACCAGCACATCCCGCACGGCCTGTGCGCGGGCCAGAGACAATGCCTGGGCACCCTCGCGGCTGGCGTTGTCCACCTGTGCGGTGCTGCCAGCCACAATGTAGTGGGCGGCAGAAGTGCCCTTGAGCTGCTCGGCCAGACCGTTCAGTGCTGCACGGGCAGCTGCCTCATCGAGGAAAGTCGTGCTGTCGGGCTGAAACGCCACCTGCTCGGCGCTGACCTTGACGAAGGTCGGTGCGCCTGCAGCGGCCAGAGGCGTCACGGTGTGGCCGTTGTTGAGGGCGTCGCCGGACACGATGTCGGTATGGAAGGTGACGTTTGCACCCGTGCGGTCAAAGAAGCCCTGCCAGAAGCTCTTCAGCCACTGGACCTGCTGGGCACTGAGCGTGCCCTGGCTGCCCGCAACATCGCCCAGGCCGTAGAACTCCACGGCCACGCCGTTCAGCTGAGGCAGCATGGCAGCGGCGTCCAGCTGATCCAGCAGCTTGGCAGGGTCGCTATTCAGCAGGTCGAGGTCCTGCATGGGCAGGCTGGTTGCCGTGTTGACGCCGGAGTGCCGGATGACCATCACCTTGCTGTCGGCCGTACCGGCGGACAGCATGCGGCTGGCGAGAGAAATGGCGGAGATCAGGTCGGTCTCAGGGGTGGTGGCTGCAGCGCCCTGGACCGCCTCGACCAGCTGGTAGCGTGCCGTCTTGTCCGCTCGGGCTTGTTGGATGTCGTTGTTCTTGACCTTGTCAAAGCGCTGAGGACCGAGCGCAAACGGCTTGCCATCGGCCACCACCAGTCCGGCGCTGCCGCCCGGCGTCACATTTACGCTGTTGAGGAACTCCTCGGCGTTGGTTAGCGCAGGCATACCGTCGCCCTGGGTAATGATGAGGGCGGTATCGGTGGCCACGGCACTGTCCGCCGCACCGTCCTTGGAGGGGATCACACTGCAGCCAGCCAGCAGGCCGACCACCAGAGAACCAGCTGCCACCATGGCAGCCATGCGGGTAAGCATCTTCAGCTTCATAGCGTTTCCTTTCGTTCGGGAGGTTTGCGTCTTACACCTCAGAAAAGGCGCTGCCTGCCTTCTCAGTTGGAAAACAGGCAGCTTTTTTCTGAAAAAATCTGTTTTGGGGTCAAGATGCCATTGCGGCAGGCACTTTCTCTGCGGCAGGCTCTGCCTCAAGGCGGAGCACCGGCTGTTCCGGTGCAGCCTCAGCCGAGGCAGGGGGCAGCAGCATGGCCTGCCAGTGCTGCTCGTCCAGCAGGTCGTCCAGACCCGCGCTGTGCAGCAGGGCCTCTGCGGCCTCTACGCTGCCCAGTTCTTCGGCCAGCTTCATGCGTGCGGACAAACGGGCCTGCTGGGCCGCAATGCTCAGGCTCTTGAGCTTTGCCTGTGCAAAGCGGTAGTCCTGGAGGTCCGGGTTAAAGTTTGCAGCTGCAAACTCCGCATGGCTGATGGCGCTGTCGGTGTCGGCAGCCAGGTCCTGCAGATCCAGGCGCTGGGCCTTCAGGCTGTCCAATTGGCTGCGGTGGTCGCTGAAAAAGCCGATGGCGTAAGAGCCCACACTGGTGGCGATGGGCAGCAGCATACGGATGTACTGGCCCACCATGTAGAGGGTGGGGTTCTCCGTTGCTCCCAGGGCCTCCACACTTATGAGCGTGGACACGATGCAGAAACCCGCGAAGATTGCAAAGGCTCCGACGGCCGTGCCCAGAAGTGCGCTGATGCGGCGCTTCGTCGCCCGCTGATCACGGGGCAGCATGTCATCCAGCTGGCCCTTGAGTTTGCCCGCCACCATGGGGCAGGCATCGAGCAGCAGGGCGATGGAGGCAGCCACCAGCATGGCCATTTCGGGCCGCTCGTCGAACAGGCTTTCGGTGTAGAGGTGGACGGTCATGAGGTCCGTGGCCACAAAGAAGGCGGTCACGGGGATCGCGATGTGGTCCAGCAGGCTGCCCTTGGTGCGGCCCTTGTTCTGGATCTCGTGGAGCTTTTCGGTCACGTTGGTGTGTTCACCCATGTACATAGTTGTACCTCCTGGTCTTATCTCGTGTTGTGTTTCGCTGCGGGCGTCAGGCTTCCAGTTTCTGGATGCGGGCATTCACGTCAGCAAGCTGCTCTTCAATGAGCTTCTTGCTGGCGCGGAGGTTTTCCACCTGTAGTCGGAGATCCGCCTGCAGGTTCAGTGCCGATGCATGGTGCTGATACCGGGTCTCCACAAGGCTGGAGATGGCCAGTTGCTGGGCTTTCAGGCGGACCAGCTCGTCGAACACCGGGGTGTGCTCGTCAAGGTCCAGCTTCTTGACCGCGTCGGCAGCCTGCTCCAACACGCCCGCGAACATCTCTGGGTCATCATACTCCGGATAGCTTGCACAGCTGCTGAAATCTCCCGGGTATCCGTACAGCATGTGATGGATGATCGTGCGGTGTGCGTAGTCGATCTCGGTGCGCTCACGGCCCTGCTCGGGCAGCTTGGCGCTGTCAGCCTTCTTGAACGGGTTCTTCATGCCAGTACCTCCTCAATCTCCATGGCCTGCGCAACCTTCCGGGCGGAAAAGTCCGGATGAAAGCGCGGGATCTCCTCATCGCTGATCACACGGAACTTGCCTGCCTTGCTGTACTTCACAAGGCTTGCGTTCGCACGGCAGTAAACCTCATTGATCTGTGCCTCGGCATCCAGCAGCTCTGTCCGGATGGACGCGGCCAGCTCCTTGCGTTCACTGGCGGCACGGGCACGGCGCTCACCGGCTTCGCGTGCAGCACGCCGTGCTCCGGTGGAGCGGGGGCTGCTGCTGTTGCTGCTGCCGCCAGTCGGCTCAGGCATCGCCTTGAGTGCAGCGGCCTTGGGTCCCAGAGACTTGCTGAGCTGTGCAAGCTTGGCTGCTTCCAGCGTCTCAAGTTCTCGGCGGACGCGCTCGTAGTAAGCTCCGGCTAACACGTTCTTGCCGTCCTCGGTCTTGAAGTCGGTCTTGTGGACCAATGCGTCCGCAAGGCCGCGCAGACGGAGGAAGTTGTCCTCCTTCCAGACGGGACTGTCCTTCTGGACACCCTTCTTGGTTTTCGGGTAAATCAGCATGTTGTTCGCTCCTTTTCACTTGCTGTGGGGCTCTTCACTCTCTGTAAGCCTTTTTGTGCTTAGAAAGTTGGAATTTTGATCGGATTTTTTATTTTGTTTATTCTGTGTCGTCCTTACATCTCAGTAAAGCCCCTCGTTCCTGTCCAGTTGGATTTTTCTGTCGTTTCTATTTAAATATTCCACCACTTTTTTCGCTGAAGTGTCCATCGCTCACGCATTGTTTTCTCGTCCACCATAATGTTTAACAGCTAAAAGTCTTACTCCTATCGATTTACCGTAATAAATTTTTCAAAACCATATTGACGCACTTACACTTCCATGATACCCTTTATTCCAAATCCTGCTGGCAAAAGTGGTGGTTCTCACCGTGATAACCACCACTTTCAGCGGATGATTGCCCAGAAAGAGCATACCGCCCCGCAACACACCCGATTCATTTTGCCGCTGATTCACCCGACAAAATCATCGCTGCGCTGCGTAGGCGGTATTTTTCTTTTTCACAAATAAAATTTTATGTAGTTGTTCAACCTTCCAAAATTTGTTTTTGGTTGTCGGCTGTACAACCGCAAAGTGTTATTCTTGTGCTTGAAAGAAGCAGGTTGTAGTGTCCGCACTGCGCCCGGCTTTCTTCATACCGAACCTTGAATCCTTCATAAGCCGTCTGAACGTGATATCGTGCCATGACCTCACACTTTCTGTGGGCGAGCCGGAAAACGCCGCTGCAAAACAGGGGCAGGAACTTCGTTCGGGTCAAACGGCGATCAACATACACGAGCAGCGGAACTCTCTACTTATTTTTGCGTCTTAATAATTCGGAAACATTTGTAGAACTTGTCGGGGCGAGGCCCCTCCATCTGCTATCGCAGACCGTTCTGCCGCTTA
>OLSO01000836.1_pt1 | contig 27433 bp, 22 predicted proteins | sample 1672441 | NCBI WGS metagenome assembly OLSO01 (sample SAMEA3136686, study PRJEB25190) | human gut metagenome | biome: human gut; feature: human-associated habitat; material: faeces | place: Austria | collected 2013 | reverse complement strand
AAGCGACTGCGTTCATGAGCAAGTAGCGAAGCGGATTGCGAATGTCCGCTTTACGAATTTGTTTCGTTTTAGTCTTCAATATTTTCATCCAGAATTTGCTTCAGCTCAGCTGCCTCGTCCTTTGTCAGCTTGGATTCTGAGGTCAGGGTGAGCAGCAGATTTTTAAGAGAGCCACCGAAGCTGTCTTTCAGAAAGTCATTGGCATAATTGCAGGACAGCTGAGATTCACTGACTTTTGCAAAATAAGAACGCTTATAGCCTTTGCGCGTAGAGCAGAGCACTTCCTTCTGGATCATGCGGGTCAGATAAGTATGCAGCGTAGTAGCCGCCCAGTCACGCTTCAATGTGTCATTGCAGTAGGCAAGCACATCCGCAAACGGAAGCGGATGGTCACTGCTCCAGAATAATTGCATCAGTTCATATTCAATGTCGGACAGACCGTAATGAGATTCCATAAGTTTTCCTCGCTTTATTTTGGTATATATGTATTTTACAGAAGATTAGAATGAAAGTCAACAGATATTCTAAAAAAGAGTAGAATATTGCTTGACAAATAAAATTATAAATGGTATTTATAAAATATACTACTTGCAAGTAGAATAAAAGATATTAGAAAATAATGAATTAAACATGGAGGACGAATGAGATGATGAATAAGATGAAAAAATGATTTGTGTAGTTACTGCAGGTATTTATGGAAAGTGTACTGGTTGTGGGAGAAAACAGGCAAAATAGGAGGAAACTGTATGAACGGATATAACGCAGCATCAATCTTCACATGTGCATGTCTGGCCTTCGGCATGCTGGCATTGCCAGTAAGCGCAAAGCATATCTCTGCAAATGATTTTAAGGTAGAGAAGAATGATATTCTGACCATTGATAACCTGAAGCGGATCGTGACGGATGTAAAAGAAGACGGAAGTTATACAGCGATTCCGCTTGGGGACTGGTTTGAAGAGCAGAATAACTGCCTGCGCCGTACTTTGTTTGACCGGTATACGAATACGGTCAATTTCTATGGAGTGGGACTGAATGGCGTCACGCTGGAAGAACCGGTCGGAGGAAATCAGTGGGAGTATGCTCTGAATGTAGGCGATCATATTCGGTATAATGACGGCACGGGTGACAGCTATATGGAAAATGGGGAACCTGTGGGAGATTTTGCAGAGGATGAGCAGATCGAGGCAGTTGGACAATATGAGGATGCCGAAAGCGGGATGTTCCGGCCTGTTTTTTATACCTCTCATTTTACAAAAGATTCCAATCCGCATGAGATAGAAATTGATAACGAGAGCACTCCAACCAAAATCACGGATGAGACTGCCGCAGGAACTCCTATTTTAAAGGATTATGGGGAGGGCGATCTGGTTCGATCGGTGTATCTTGGAAAGGAAGCGGATGAAACTTCCAGTGAACCGCTGGCCGAATGGCTGCAGGAGGGGAATCTGGAAAATTATGAAGTATATACGATGGCAGACCATGAATTAAATGATATGAATTTTTATCTGAAAAAGGATCCTGCGTCTACCGAAGATGCCGCATATGTGCAAAATCTCCAGATAGATGATATTGTTGGAATTACCATTAATTCACAGACGAATCAGGTAAGCGCGATCGAAAAAGTTTTTGCTGTGAATGAGGATGGGGAATTTGCGACAGATGTAATATGGCTTGAGTAAATTGTTATGAGGCTTATCCGGTGTAGTGTAATGAAAGATATTAGTAAGTGAAATATCATGAGAGATATGCAGGTAAAATCGATGAAAGCAGGATTTACCTGCATATTGCTTAATAAGAGAAAAGATATTTTTATTAAAAACGTGAAAAAAGAAGAATTATTTCAGTGAAAAACGTGAAAATCAGGCCAATATTCGCTCATAAAACGTGATTATGTTGTTGCAATTGATATACAGTGCTTTTTGCAATGCTATTTACTAGAAGCAGCAAGTAAATATGCGCAATCCATTTTTACCGCGGAGCCTGTTGACGACTACTCTCAAATTGACAGATAATATATATAAGATAGATTCTGCAAAATGTAGGAACAGGGGGAATAGTGGAAGCAATCGGTAAAAAATAAATCTATATATCAACAAGCCTAAGGAGGAAAATGCCATGAGATTTAAAAGAATGTTATTGGTAATCGCAGGCGTAGGAATGTTTTTTTCGAATGGGATATTCGTTACTGCTCGGGAACCGGAGTCTGATGAGCGGGTGATTGAGGTAGCAATTCCGGATGAGAACGGAGAGCTTCGCTATTATACTGGTGAAGAAGCGCAGGAGCGTTATGATCAGCTGGAAAAGCAGACTGAGGAGAAGCAGGACGAGGATTCGGCGGATGAGGTTATACTGGATGATGCGGGAATCGAATGGGATATCTCGGAAGACTCTGATGTATTTGTGTGTTGGAGTGGAGCTGGAAATGCTGATCAGTGTAGTAAGATTTTTTTGCTGAACACCGACACTAATGTTATACAGGAAATTTCGGATCAGTATTTGAAATTTGAAAGAATAGAGATCACACAAAAGAACCATTATGTGATTTTCGGACTTAAAAATGGAAAGGCAGAGGATTTGTCGGATGGCCTTTTGTATGAGGTACATAAGTTGGTAAAGTAGGAGGAAAAATGAAACCATTTTATCCAAGCGTAAAAAGAACCCCCCGCCTCTATTACTGGATCGCGTGGGCGCTTTGTAATTTAATCTGCGGGATGGCAGAGTGGGTACTGCTGGTGGAGTATGGAAATGGAAACTCTCCGTATATGCTGGCAGCCCTGTGTGCAGTTGGCCTGTTCCACTTTTTGTATCTGACCTTGCTGACGATCAAGCGCTTTCATGATGCTGGAAAGTCTACCTTATACTGTCTCGTATGCCTGTTTCTTATACCGGGGGCAATCGGGATCGGGATGACCTTTGCGGTGACGATCAAAGAGAGCGATGAAGACAACAAATGGGGCGCAAATGAGGAACGGAAACAATTTGAACGGGAAGCGGATTACTACCGAAGATAGGAAATAGCGATATGCAGGCGAAGCCAATGAAGCGGGTTTTGCCTGCATATTGCTATTCAGCTCCGCAGCATCTTCTCAAATTCCCGCGCGGCGATGCTGGCGGGCTGAGAGGGATTTTTGACGAGACAGATCGAGCGCGACGGGAGCGGCGTGCTCATGAGGATCTGGAAGACTTCCTTTTTCATGAGTGCGTCCATCGCGAACTGCTCCGGCAAAAAGCCGATGCCGAGGTCGTACTTTATCATAGGAAGAATCTGGTCCGTCGTCACGACTTCAATGTCCGGCTTGATGGAAATGCCGTGCTCGGAAAAGAAATGCAGATAGAAGTCGTGAGCGTTCGTCTGGCTGTTCAGCAGGATAAACGGATAGTCGGCAAGCTCCTTAAGAGTTTTGGGTGTGCCGGAGAGTGAGGCAAAGCGTGGACCGCCGATGAGAACCTCCCGGATCGGACGAAGCGGAATCTCCTTTAAGGGGCGTGTGACGCCGGTCGGGCTGGTGACGATCGCGAGGTCGACGAGTCCGCTTTTTAAGGAAGAAACGGCCTGAGGCGTTGTCACGCTGGAAATGTGGATCTTGATCTCCGGAAATTTCTGGTGAAATTCCCGAAGCTTCGGCAGCAGCAGGATCTGCAGAGCGGCTTCGCTGACGCCGAGGGTGATTGTGCCGCTCGTAAGGCTTTTGGCATCGGCCAGCTCGGCTTCGGCGGAGCTGAGCTGATGATGGGCAGCTGCGACGCGGGTATACAGCTTTTGACCTTCCGGTGTCAGGGTCACACCGCGGTTTGAGCGGATAAAGAGACTGACACCGAACTCATGCTCCAGATTGCGGATCGAACGGGAGATATTCGGCTCATTGCTGAGCAGAATGCTTGCCGCCTTTGTGAAGCTCTGGTATTTTGCAACAAAATAGAAAATACGGTAATAATCATAAGTAATATTCATAAACTCCTCCGATATGTATTTTTGACATACCAATCATTCCAATAATACATTTTACTTATAAATTTTCTGTGAGTATAATACAAAATCGGTAAGAAAGCAATAAAATAAAGAAGAAAGGAAGCAGTGATATGGAAAAACTGGCAGCGAATCTGCTCGAAGAACTGAATTGTGAAAATGTATTCACGATTCCGGTATTCGGCGGAATCGGGGTTTCCGAATCAACCGTCGTCACCTGGGTGATTATGGCTGTGCTGACGCTTCTGGCATGGCTGATGACCAGAAATCTGAAGGTCGATCACATCAGCAAGCGGCAGGCCGCAGTCGAGAGCGCTGTGCTCTGGCTCAATGGTTTTGTCGAGGGGATGATCGGAGAAAAAGGAAGACAGTATGTCCCGTATCTTGTCACAGTCCTTGTCTACATCGGATTTTCGAATGTAATCGGACTGTTTGGATTCAAGCCGCCGACAAAGGATATGAACGTCACAGTCGCACTTGCGCTGATGAGCATCATCCTGATCGAGGCATCCGGCATACGGGAAAAGGGAGCAAAGAAATGGCTGAAGAGCTTTGCCGAACCGGTAGCGATCATTACGCCGATCAATATCATGGAAGTCGTGATCCGTCCGCTGTCGCTGTGCATGCGACTGTTTGGTAATGTACTTGGAGCATTTGTTATCATGGAGCTGATCAAGCAGCTGATCCCAATCGGTGTTCCACTTGTATTTAGTTTTTATTTTGACATTTTTGACGGATTGATTCAGGCGTATGTATTTGTATTTCTGACCTCGCTGTTTGTCAAAGAGGCAATAGAGTGATGATGCCAGGGTCAAAAGGTTATATAGAATAACAGTCGGAAAAAAGGAAAAAACAAATTTGCACAGGGAATCAGACCCGGATGTGCAGCCATCAGAAAAGAAAAGGAGAGTAAACGTATGAGCACATTAATCGCAATCGGAGCAGGTATCGCAGTATTGACAGGTATCGGAGCAGGTATCGGTATCGGAATCGCAACCGCAAAGGCAGCAGATGCTGTAGCAAGACAGCCGGAAGCAGAGGGTAAGATCAGTAAGCTGCTTCTTCTCGGATGTGCACTGGCCGAGGCAACCGCTATTTACGGATTCGTAATCGCACTGTTAATAATTATGATGCTGAAATAATAGTGCGGTGCAGCAGCAAAAGGATCAGGAAGACAGGAGCTGCGTAAGCAGCGGATAGTTTGCGAAGCAAACGTGTCTGTGGCCTGATGCACGTAACGTTCAGATAAGCAACAAAAGTCTCAGAAAGGAAGGTGAATTCAGGTGCTCCGGTTAGACTGGAATATACTTTTTAATATTATTAACCTGATTATTTTATATTTACTGATGAAACGCTTCCTCTTCAAGCCGGTCAATGCAATTTTGGAAAAGCGCCAGCAGGCTGCCGATGCGCAGTTTGCCGAGGCAGATCGCCAGAAGGCAGAGGCGAAGGAGAGTCAGGAGCATTACGATGCGCTGGTACAGGGCGCAGAGGATGAGAAAAAGCGGATCGTTGCAGATGCAAGACAGGAAGCATCTGCCGAGTACGGACGCATTGTCTCAGAAGCAAAGGATAAGGCAGACGGAATTGTCGAGAAGGCAAAGGCAGATGCTGAGAATGAGAAAGCTGCCGCTATGCAGCAGGCTGATGCAGCTGTCCGCGATATGGTCGTGACGGCAGCGGCACGCATGGTAGCGATGAAGGACGCAAAAGAGAGCGACCGTGCCTTATATGACAAGTTCCTTGCGGAGACGAAGGAAGCATAACAGAACAGTTTGCATGGAGAGTGAATTATGGTACAGGATATAGATAAATATGCAAAAATGGCAGGAAGCCTTGGTATCTCCGCAAGCGTGCTCGAACAGACGCAGGGGATTTTCGAGGCAGTTCCGGAAATTATGCAGGATTTTTCGAACCCGGCAAATGAGCTGACGGCAAAGCATAACGTCATCGACCGGGTATTCCCGACAGAGATCCGAAGCTTTTTAAAGCTGCTCTGTGACGAGGATGCGATCACCCTGTTTCCGGATATCTGCGAAGCATACCGCAACCGGACGCCGGAGCATAAGGATTATGTAAAGGCGACCCTGCGCTATGTGACTGCCCCGAGTGAGGAACAGCTCGCGCGGATCGAAGAATTTGTCCGCAGAAAGAGCGGAGCAGAGAAGGTTGACTTCCAGAAGAAGGAAGATCCGTCTTTAGGCGGCGGCTTTGTACTTGCCATTGACGGAAAGGAATATGACTGGTCGAATAAAGGAAGAGTCGAGCAGGTAAAGGAGCGCATCGAGCAGGCACAGGCTCCGCAGGGACAGAGCCTGCAGGGGATCATCTCCATCCTGAAAAGCGAGATCGAGAATTTTGATCTCGAGGCGAAGGAGCAGGAGGTAGGCGTTGTCAGCTACGTCGGCGACGGAATTGCCAATATCGACGGGCTGGATCACGCAATGTACGGCGAAATCATTATTTTTGACAATGGTGTGCGCGGTATGGTACAGGATATCCGCCGAGATGAGGTATGCTGTATTTTGTTCGGCAGAGATACCGGTATCCGCGAGGGTACCAGAGCAATGCGTACGTGCAAAAAGGCAGGACTTCCGGTCGGAGATGCCTTTCTTGGAAGAGTCGTTGATCCGCTGGGAGCTCCCATTGACGGAAAAGGAAAGATCACAGCGTCCGGGTATCGTCCGATCGAGGAGGAGGCGCCGGGCATCGTGGAACGTAAATCCGTCGGAGTTCCGCTGGAGACCGGAATTCTGTCGATTGATTCCATGTTTCCGATCGGCCGTGGACAGCGTGAGCTGATCATCGGCGACCGTCAGACCGGTAAAACGTCGATTGCGATGGACGCGATTCTGAATCAGAAGGGAAAGGGCGTCATCTGTATTTATGTGGCAATCGGACAGAAGGCATCCACAATCGCCAAGCTGGTCAATACATTGAAAAAGCAGGAAGCGGACAGCTATACGATCGTCGTTGCGGCGACCGCGTCTGATCCGGCACCGCTGCAGTATATCGCTCCGTATTCCGGTACAGCACTGGCAGAATATTTCATGCATCAGGGTAAGGATGTGCTGATCGTATACGACGATCTTTCCAAGCATGCGGTGGCGTACCGTGCGCTTTCCCTTCTGCTGGAGCGTTCTCCGGGACGTGAGGCATATCCGGGTGATGTTTTCTATCTGCATTCCAGACTGCTGGAGCGTTCCAGCCGACTGAATGAGGAAAACGGCGGCGGTTCGATCACGGCGCTGCCGATCATCGAGACACAGGCAGGCGATGTATCCGCATACATCCCGACGAATGTTATTTCCATCACAGACGGTCAGATTTTCCTGGAGAGTGATCTGTTCTTCTCCGGCATGCGTCCGGCGGTTAATGTCGGTCTGTCTGTATCCCGTGTCGGTGGAGCAGCGCAGACGAAGGCGATGAAAAAGGCGGCAGGAAGCATCCGTATCGATCTGGCGCAGTACCGTGAGATGGAAGTATTTACGCAGTTCAGCTCCGATCTGGATGCTGCGACGAAGGAACAGCTGCAGTATGGACGCTGCCTGATGGAGCTTTTGAAACAGCCGCTTGGACAGCCGCTCTCAATGGCGGAGCAGGTCATCACACTGGTCGCAGCGACCGGAAAGACGCTGATGAATGTCCCGGTGCCGGAGCTTAAGGCTTATCAGGGAAAAATGCTTGCATGGTTCCATGAGGTTCATTCCGAGATCGTACATGAGCTGGAGACAACCGGGGAGCTGCCGGATGAGCTGCGCACCCGCATTGTAGAGGCAGCAAAAGAATTCGCAACCACCAGTGAGAGCCAGAATGCATAAGAGGCAGGGTAAAACACAGAAAAGGTGGTGAGCGGATGGCAAATACACGTGAGATTCAAAGCAGAATGAAAAGTATCGAGGATACCATGAAAATCACAAATGCGATGTACATGATTTCCTCGACCAAGCTGCGCCGGGCAAAGAAGGAGCTGGAGGATACAGAGCCGTATTTCTTTACCCTTCAGGGCATGCTGGCGCGGATCATCCGGCATTTGCCGGAGGTTCAGCATAAGTATATTTCCGATGGTTCCGGGGCAGATGCACAGACGGATCGGAAAAAGGCATTTCTCGTCATCACGGCAGATAAAGGTCTGGCAGGTGCGTACAATCACAACGTACTGAAACTGGCAGAAGAGCAGCTGGCAGACTGTAAGGAGCAGCATCTGTTTGTCGTCGGCGAGGTGGGCCGTCAGTACTTTCATATGAAAAAAATAAAAGTAGAGGAGCATTTCCTCTACACGGCACAGAACCCGACCATGCATCGGGCGCGTGTCATCGCTTCCCGTATTTTTGAGCTGTATGAGTCGGGCGCTGTCAATGAGGTGCATATGATTTATACATCCATGAAAAACGGACTGCAGACGGAGACAGAGCAGATACAGCTGCTGCCGATTGATAAAACGGTATTTCAGACGGCAAAGATTCCGGTCGATATGTATCAGGAGGATTTTGCATATAAGCCTTCCCTGGAGGTTGTGCTCGATACCGTCATTCCAAACTATATGGTTGGATACATTTACGGTGCGCTGGTCGAGTCGTACTGTAGTGAGCACAATGCGCGTATGGTCGCCATGCAGGCGGCGAATGATAGCGCACAGGCCATGATCCATGATCTGTCTGTGGAATACAACCGGGTGCGTCAGGCAGCGATTACGCAGGAGATTACCGAGGTCATCGCAGGCGCGAAGGCGCAGAAGCGGAAAAAGCAGAAGCGGATGCAGGAAAAGCAGCTGCAGAGCATAGAAGGAGTTTAGAATTATGAAGAAAGGAAAAATCGTTCAGGTATCTGGTCCGGTCATTGATGTGGAATTCGCAGACGGTGATCTGCCCTACATCAAGGATGCACTGGAAGTGACCAATAACGGGAAGCGCTGTGTGATGGAAGTGGCGCAGCACATCGGTGATAATATGGTGCGCTGTATTATGCTGGCTTCCAGTGAAGGGCTGCATAAGGATATGGAAGTAACGGCTACCGGAAGCGGCATCAAGGTTCCGGTAGGAGAGAAGACGCTGGGAAGACTGTTCAACGTGCTCGGCGATACGATCGACGGCGGTGAGCAGCTGGAGAAGGAGGAGCACTGGTGTATCCACAGAGAGGCGCCGAGCTTCGAGGAGCAGAGTCCGGTCGTAGAAATGCTCGAGACCGGTATCAAGGTCATTGACCTGCTTGCCCCGTATGCAAAGGGTGGTAAGATCGGTCTGTTCGGAGGTGCAGGTGTCGGTAAGACAGTGCTCATTCAGGAGCTGATCCGCAATATTGCGACTGAGCATGGCGGATATTCCATTTTTACAGGAGTAGGAGAGCGTTCCAGAGAGGGTAATGACCTCTGGACTGAGATGAAGAGTTCGGGTGTCATTGATAAGACCGCGCTGGTGTTCGGACAGATGAACGAGCCGCCTGGAGCGCGTATGCGTGTCGCAGAGACCGGACTTACGATGGCAGAGTACTTCCGTGATGTCGAGCATCAGAATGTGCTGCTGTTCATTGATAATATTTTCCGTTTTGTACAGGCTGGTTCAGAGGTTTCTGCACTGCTTGGACGTATGCCGTCTGCGGTAGGCTATCAGCCGACGCTGGCGACCGAGCTTGGCGAGCTGCAGGAGCGAATCGCGTCTACGACAAAGGGATCTGTTACTTCGGTACAGGCAGTCTATGTGCCGGCGGATGACCTGACAGACCCGGCTCCGGCAACCACGTTTGCCCATCTGGATGCGACGACTGTTCTTTCGAGAAAGATCGTAGAGCAGGGTATTTATCCGGCGGTTGACCCGCTGGAGTCCAGCTCCCGTATTCTGGAGGAGGATGTCGTCGGAAAAGAGCATTACGAGGTAGCGCGCCGTGTGCAGGAGATTCTTCAGAAGTACAAGGAGCTGCAGGATATCATCGCAATTCTCGGTATGGAAGAGCTTTCTGAGGAGGATAAGGTGACGGTTTACCGTGCAAGAAAGATTCAGCGTTTCCTCTCTCAGCCATTCCATGTGGCAGAGAACTTTACCGGTGTACCGGGTAAATATGTACCAGTCAAGGAGACCGTCCGTGGCTTTAAGATGATCATCGATGGCGAAATGGATGAGTATCCGGAATCTGCATTTTTCAATGTCGGTACGATCGATGAAGTTATTGAAAATGCGAAGAAGCTGCAGGCTGAGGCTTGATAAGAGCCTGACTCAAAAGTAGTTCTGGAAAAGGAGCAGAAAATATGGCGGAATTTCATCTTAGGATCGTAGCCAGTGATAAGGTCTTTTACAGTGGCATGACGGAGATCGTGATTCTTCCGGGACTGGACGGCGAGTATGCATTTATGGCAAAGCATGAGGAGATGGTCGTGGCAGTACGGCCCGGTGAGCTTCGATTCAGGAAGCCGGATGGGACGTGGCAGTATGCGGTTGTTGGAGCCGGTGTCGCGCAGACGGCGAACAATCGTGTGATAATTCTGGTTGATTCTGCGGAGCGACCGGAGGATATCGACGAAATTCGTGCAAAAGAGGCCAAGGAACGCGCGGAGGAACAGCTGCGGCAGAAGCAGTCGGTCTATGAGTACCGGATGTCCAAGGCGTCGCTGGCGCGTGCAGTTTCCAGACTGAAGGAGAAACAGCGGTCACATATCAATCTGTAGGCAGTAAAGGCGCCGGAGCTGGATTTTCCGGTGACAGCTGCAAACAGGGGGTCAGGACAGGACAGGCATGAGACGAGGCAGAACAGGAAGTGTCCTGATGAAATAAATGACAGAAATAGCAAGGATACCCGGAATGGTTCGGCTTAGGACCGCCGGGTATTTTTGTTTTATATGGCGTTATAGTTGACTTTTTTTACATGCAGGTGTAAAGTAACTGTCGGGCCTGGTGTCTTGTCACATGAAATGACAGATATCAAATAAAGGAAGACCGAGTGAAAGTGCAAACTGCACAAAAGAAAGGGAAAGCAACATGGGAAAAATTTTTAAAACCAAACTGACGACAGCTACTATCGTGCTCATTCCGGCATGTATCGGAATTAACTATCTGGGAAAATTATTCGCATCCCTCCTGAAGCTGCCACTCTGGCTGGACTGTATCGGAACCTGTATCGGTGCATGCCTTGGCGGTCCGGTGATCGGAGCGATCTGCGGAGCAGCGAATAACCTGATCTATGGTCTGACCACAGGCGACAATATTACGCTGATTTATGCGCTTACCAGTCTTGGAATCGGTCTGGTTGTAGGTATTCTCGCTCGAATGGGATTTATGGAGACATTTCCAAAGTCCTTTGTATGTGCGCTTGGCGGCGGTATGGCAGCCGTATGTATTTCCACACCGCTGAACATTGTGTTCTGGGGCGGTACGACCGGCAACGTATGGGGAGATGCGGTATTTGCAGCTACACAGGCTTCCGGAATGGCTGTAGGCATCGGATCCTTCTTAGATGAAATTGTGGTAGATGTACCGGATAAGATATTGACAATTATCATCGTTTATTTTATCTTAAAAGGGCTTCCAAAGAAGCTGACCGCGCTGTATGATGTAAATGCAGAAGTAGAGAGACTGGATTAATGAAAAATATCAGTTTATATATCGATCAGGGTTCATGGTTAAATAAGATGCACCCGTATACGAAGCTATTATATATTCTGACAGCAATTATGATTCCATTGACAGGGGGAAAGCTTTGGCTTTTCCCTGTTATGATTGTAAGCAGTTTGGTTCTGCTTGCCAGTGGGAAAATTCTGAAGAGGGCACTGCCGCTGGTAGCGTTCTCTTTTACCTTAATTGTTGTCATTTTTTTGATTCAGGGACTTTTCAATTACAACAATGAAACAGTCCTGTTTTCGGTTGGAGTCATTATGTTCTATAAAGAGGGAATGCTCTTTGCCATCAGAATCGGCTGCAATATCCTGAATATGCTTCTCTCCTTTGGAATATTCGTACTGACCACTTCTCCACAGGAACTCGTGGATGAACTGGAAAAAAGCGGATTCTCTCCGAGATTTGGATATGTGATCAATTCTGTATTTCAGATTCTGCCACAGATGATGGCAACAAAGGATACGATTACGGATGCACAGCGAAGCCGTGGAATGGAGACAGAAGGCAATCTGCGGGTAAGAATCAAAGCATTTCTGCCGCTGATTTCACCGGTAGTGATGAGCTCACTGATCAATACAAGAGAGCGGGCCATTGCGCTGGACGTGCGTGGCTTCGGAAGAAAGCAGAAGAAGACCTGGCTGTATGACAGACCGAAATACAAATGGGATCCGGTGATCCGGGTGATTCTGCTCATGCTTATGATAATCACCATTGTCTGGAGGATACTGTAATGGCAATAATTACGATGGAAAATCTGAAATATAAATATCCGGGGACAGACCATCTGGCACTGAACGGCATTACACTTTCCATTGAAAAAGGTGAATTTATCGGAATTGTCGGTCAGAACGGTGCGGGAAAAAGTACCTTATGTCAGGCAATCATAGGGCTGGTGCCACAGTTTTACCATGGAGCCTATGGCGGCTTTGTGAAGGTAAAGGAGCGTCTGGCAGAAAAGGTACCGGTGCAGGAGCTGTGCGAGGATGTGGGACTGATTTTTCAGAATCCTTTTAATCAGCTTTCCGGTGCGAGAGATACGGTCTATGGTGAAGTCGCTTACGGACTTCAGAATCTTGGAATCCGGCGGGAAGAGATGAAGGTGCGTATCGAGAAAGTACTGAAGCAGCTGGATATCTGGCAGTATCGTGACCGCAATCCTTTTGAACTGTCCGGCGGACAGATGCAGCGAGTGGCGATCGCCAGCATTCTTGTAATGCAGCCGGAGGTGATGATCCTGGATGAACCCACATCCCAGCTGGACCCGGAAGGAACGGAAGAGGTATTCCGTGTGGTTGAGCAGCTTTCCGGGACCGGAAAGACGATCATTATGGTAGAACAGAAGCTGGAAAAGATGGCAAAGTACTGTGATCGGCTGATTCTGATGCATGATGGAAAAGTGGTGGATTTTGACACCCCGGAGAAGATTTTTGCAAGGGATGATTTGGGTGAAATGGGTATTCAGCCACCGGCTTTTGTGCGAATCAGCAAGCAGATGGGACTTATGAACGCAGATGGGACTTATCCGGTCACGCTGGAGTCAACGGCTGCATTATTTCATCAGCAGAAGTGTGATGGTGACATGACACAGAAACTGCGCTCGAAAGTAAAGCAGCCAGTCCGGAAGCAGAGCTCCGAAGTATTGTTCCGGATGGAAGATATTTCTTTTTCCTATCAGAAAAATGTTCCGGTGCTGGAACATTTACATCTGTCACTGGATCAGAGAACCACAGCCATCATCGGACAAAACGGAGCGGGAAAAACGACATTGGTCCGTTTATTAAAAGGCTTACTGAAGCCAGTTTCCGGCACCGTGTATTTTGGCCGGGAGGATATCTCACAAAAGACAGTAGCTATGCTGGCCGGAAAAGTGGGGTATGTGTTCCAGAATCCGGATGACCAGATATTCAAATACAATGTTCTGGACGAAGTCATGTTCGGCCCGCTGAATATTGGAATGAGCCATGCAGAAGCAAAAGAAAAGGCATTAAAAGCATTAGAGATGATGGGACTTTCCGGAAAGGAAAACGAGAATCCCTATGACCTGGAGATGTATGAGCGGAAGATGGTGGCCATTGCATCCGTGGTGGCTATGAATACGGATGCAGTGATCTTAGATGAACCGACGATCGCACAGGACTATCCGGGTAAAAAACGGATCGGAGAGATGATTCAGAGGCTTTCAGAGACCGGAAAGCTGGTCATTGCGATTCTTCATGACATGGATTTTGTGGCGGAAAACTTTGAGCGTGTGATTGTCATGGCTTATGGAACGATACTGGCAGACGGAACTTCAGAGGAAGTGTTTGCACAGGACGGAGTATTAAAGGAAGCCAGATTAGAGAAACCATATATGACACAGTTGATCGAGAGGTTTGCCGGATGATGAACGGAAGAGAGAGAAGAAACAAGCTCATTCAGATGCTGTCGGAAAGCAGTACGCCGCTTTCCGGAAAAGAGCTGTCGAAAAGATTAGACGTAAGCAGACAGGTGATCGTGCAGGACATGGCACTTCTGCGGGCACAGGATCATGAAATTCTTTCAACCAATCAGGGATATCTGCTGACAGGCGGGAAAAAGATCAGCCGTGTATTCAAAGTCATTCACAGTGATAAAGAAGTGGAAGAGGAGCTGAGCCTGATTGTGGATTATGGCGGACATGTGGAAGATGTATTTGTATATCATAAGGTCTATGGAATTGTCCGGGCGGATCTTCATATTGCCAGCAGAAACGACATCAGGGAATTTCTTCAGGACTTGCAGAACGGACATTCTGCACTGTTAAAAAATATTACATCGGAGTATCATTATCATACGGTAAGTGCACCATCAGAAAGACTTCTGGATTTGATTCAGGACAAACTGCAGGAAAAAGGATTTCTGGCAGAATTGAAGGATTACGAACCGATCAATTTCCGGGAGAAAGAAAAAGAGAACGAATAGTGTAGAAGGAGCGGAAGATGAGGAGACGGAGCATACGGGAAACAGGAATACGGCTTTCGCTGACGGCAGTCGGCCTTGTGCTGCTGCAGCTTTCGAATGCGCTCACATTGCTCACCGCACTGGGTGCAGATCCTTTTCACGTATTTCTACAGGGGCTTATGCGACGCACGGGAAGCTCCTATGGTATTTTGTATATGATTGCCAGCCTGCTTCTGCTCGTGGTGCTGCTTTTTTTCCGCAGCCGGCCACAGACAGGCTCTTTGCTGTGCGCATTTTTTGGTGGCTGGATTTTAGAAGGCTTTCTTAGGCTGTTTGCAGAATGGATCGGGGAGGAGCTGTTCTTTCCGGCCCGGCTGCTTGTCGTATTTGCCTGCTGTCTATTGCAGGCATTTGGCATGGCGCTTCTGATCCAGAGTGACAGTGGCACGCTTCCCATGGAGCTGTTTTTGCGACATCTGAGCGTGCGGCTGCAGAAGCGGCCATATCTTGTGATTTTATGCTGTGACGCAGTGCTCATTCTGGCAGGTATGCTTTTAGGCGGACAGTTTGGAATCGGTACGCTGCTGCTCGTGCTCTTATCAGGGCTTCTGACCGGACATTTTATGGGGGCAGCCGCGCAGGTGGTGAAGCGGGCCGTCGCATAAGAATCATTGCTTTTGACATTTGCGCATTTATTTTAACGAGCACCAGGCCAGGCAGCTTTGCCGACAGGGTCTTTGATCAGGGAAAAGGGGGAAATGCAAAATGGATTTACAGAAGATATTTGACGATACCGATTTTGTCCACACGAGTGGAACGAAAGAGGAACTGCAGGTAGCAGAGTATTTAATGGCGCAGTGCGAGACACTTGGCGCAAAGACGCATATGGAAGCGTTCCGTGTGCCGATGGGCGACATCGAGGAGGCGCATCTGTATGCAGACGGAGAGGAGATCGCCTGTCGGGCCTGTCAGTGTTGCGGCAGCGGAAGTGTGGAAGGCGAGCTGTACTATATGCCGGGAACGGATTCGGTATCAATTGCCGGGGCAAAGGATAAGATCGTCTTGCTGGATATGGCGGGCGTGACACATTTCGTGTATCAGGATCTGATGAAGGCAGGAGCAAAGGCGATTCTTTTCCAGTACGGGAATATGTATTATCCGCATGCGGATATCGATCAGAGAGACTTGCGTGAGGCCGTCGTAGGGGATGGAAAAAAGGTGCTCTGTGCGACCATTCATTCCGGAGAGGCCGTTCGTCTGGTAAAGACGGGCGTGAAGCAGATTCGGCTTGAGGTACAGCAGAAGGAGTACGACGGCAAGTCCCATAACGTGATCGCAGAGCTTCCGGGTACCTGCGATGAGTGGATTGTCCTGAGTGCGCATTACGATACGACTTCTCTTTCACACGGCGCATATGACAACATGAGCGGCTGTGCGGGGTTGCTTGGCATTCTGGAGCAGATGAAGGAGCAGCCGCGTCATTATGGACTGAGATTTGTCTTTTGCGGCAGCGAGGAGCGCGGATTGCTCGGTTCAAAGGCATACGTGGCAGCGCACGCAGAGGAGCTCGACAAGATCGTGCTCAATATCAATCTGGACATGATCGGAACGTACATGGGTAAATTTATTGCCTGTGTATCCGCAGAGGAAAAGCTTTCTCATTATATTACCTACATGGCAGCGGAGGTTGGATTCCCGGTTGAGTCAAGGATCGGCGTCTACTCCAGTGATTCCACCCCGTTTGCAGACCAGGGCGTCCCGGCCTTATCCTTTGCACGCGACGCCAGCCGCAATGTCGCACCGATTCACTGCAGGTACGATTTAAAAGAAGTCCTGTCGATGGAGCAGCTACAAAAGGACATCAACTTCCTTACCACATTTACAAAACGCTTCGCCAACGCAGCGATCTGTCCGGTATCCCGCACGATTCCGGAGAAGATCAGGAAGGAGCTGGACGAGTATCTGTACCGGAAGCGGAAAGAGGTGTAAGACAAAAGGTACAGAACAATGCTAAGGTTGTTTTGTACCTTTTTTGTAGACGAAAAGGTTGGGTGGGAGGCGATTATGGAAAGGATGCGAATATGGTTTTCAAAATTGAAAAACCGAATTTTTTTCTCATTTATCGGATGCTTTTTAGGGATTATGCTGCTTATTATGGGAGTGTTTCAGATTTCTTCTCAGACGTATTTTTCACATCTGGCCGTAAACAGTACAAGGCGGGAGCTTGCGTCCATCACAGCGAATCTGGAAAGTTCGTTGCAGCATGTCATTGATTACAGCATATCGGTATCGATTAATCAGGACATTATTAATCTTACAAAGAAATATCCGTCGTCTCCATCTTCGGAAGCAGAGCAGTATGCAGTCCAGAAGAACATGAATATGGTGATCAGTACGATTATTGGCTTAAGTCCTAATATTGCAATGTGGGATATTATGGCAGCAGACGGAAGCTTTTTTCATGCCGGTGGCTATGACTTAACCGGGTTGGAGCAGTTTGATGCAGAGCAGCTGAAGGAACAGCATCGGGATCACAGAGGTGCGCTGATTACCGGACCATATTTTTATTTTTCAACAAAGGAGAAGTCGATAGAAAATGGAAAATATTTGTTCCTCGTATCAAAACCTGTGGTGGATTTAAATACGAGAGAGATCTATGCATATGTTACCTTTTTTATAGAATCTGCGTCGGTGGCGTCACCCTTTGTGAACTATAGACCGAATAACAGTGAAATCAGTTTTTACATCACCGATGAGGAAAACCGGATTTTACTTGCATCCGATATGACCAGTATAGGAGAAAAGATCCAGAAAGCAGGTGCGTTTTCAGAGACAGATGTGGAAGAACTGGAAACGCAGGGGTATCTAAATGGAAAGGGAATTGTTTATTGCTCTACGAAAATGAAGCGACCGGCCTGGCACCTCATTCATGTGATTCCGATGGATGAGCTGATGGAGGAGCAGCGACTGTTTGCAAAGCTATTTTTGTTTTGTATTTTTCTGGCGATGTTGATTTTTACATTTTTATCCTGGTGGAATGCCAAATCCATATCAGGGCCAATTCTGGATTTAAGCAGTGTCATGAAGAACGTGGTGAAGGAGGCGTATACACCTGTAGAAGTGCCAGGGACATCTGAAGAAATTCAGATTTTATACCGTGGGTATAATACACTGGTGGAGCAGACGCAGCAGCTGCTACAGACTATTTATGAAGAAGAGCGGGAAAAAAACGAGTATCAGTTCCGGCTGATTCAGGAACAGATCAAACCCCATTTTTTATATAATACGCTGGAAATGATAAAATCAATGATTGATCTGGGCATTTATGAAGAGGCCGGGGAAGCAATTACCACGCTTGCCAGATTTTACCGCTACTCTTTGAGTAAGGGATCCGATATTATTACTATTGGTACAGAAATTGAAATGGTGAAGCAGTATTTATACATTGAAAAGTTACGTCACATGGAGTATTTTGATTATGAAATTAACTGCGAAAAGGATGCGATGCAATATGTGATTCCGAAATTGATTTTGCAGCCGATTTTGGAAAATGCGATTGTGCATGGAACGGCATCGGATGGTCGTATGTGTTTTGTCTCACTGCGTGTGCAAACTGCAGAGGGCGCCATCGTGATTACCGTAAAGGATGATGGGAATGGCATTGTCCCGGAACAGCTTCATCAGCTGAATCAGGATCTGGAAGAAGCCGGAGGAAAGGAAAGGGATTCTTTTGGGCTATTTAGCATCAATCGACGTGTGCGCCTTTTATATGGTATAGAATATGGAATTCGGCTGGAAAGTGAATTGGGGAAAGGAACGTGCGTTGTATTACGTATTCCGAAGCTGGAGCATTTAGAAGAGACCGTATCAATGATATTGGAAAGAGATGAGAAGGTAGCTGGGGGAATTACGATGAAGAAGCTTGTCATCATAGATGATGAATATTTTTTCAGGCAGGCATTGATAAAGTATATCGGAAATTTTAAAGATGAGTTTACTGTAGTAGGGGATGCGGGAAATGGAAAGCTTGGGATAGCGTTGATCGAACAATATCGACCGGAAATCATTCTGATTGATATCAGTATGCCGCAGATGACTGGTTTTGATGTGATTTCGCATATACAGGAACGGAAGATTTTGACTCATTTTATTATCATTTCCGGTTATGATAAGTTTGAGTATGCGCAAAAGGCCATTCAGATGGGCGTACAGGATTTTCTACTGAAGCCTGTTACGGTCGAAAGCCTGTATAAAAGTCTCAAACAAACGAGTGAAAGGATCGATCGGGAAGTAAAAAAAGAGCAAAACCTTGAGGTGCTGGATCGGAAGCAACGAAGCTATCAAAATTATATAAAACATTTCGCAGCATCGCAGTTTGTGAGAAAGGATAAGGATCGGGAAGAGATGAAGAAACTGGCTGCTGAGGCCGGTTATTACTTGAATGCGCAGCGTCATGTGGCTATCCTTTATCGGGTCAATCATCTTCCGGGAAACTGGGAAAAGACGGAGTATGAGCTTTATTATTTTATGGTAGAAAATGTGCTGTGCGAATTGCTGGGAGAAGATGCCTGTTGTATCAGTTACATTAATTTTCAGAAATCGCTCTGCTTTCTTGTGGGAATGTACGAGCAGCATTCGGATGTCGAGTGGCTTCGGAAACTGTTACAAAAGACAATTGAGATATGCGATCCGGAGGGAAGTCTTGGCACGACTGCTGTGATCGGAAGATTGTATGCAGAAGCGGATCAATTGTATGATTCGTATATTGAGGCATTTGCGATGGAACGGAAGTGGAATTTTTATGAACGTTCCGGTGTTTTTTCCATAGAAGATGTTGGCAGTGAGATGCAGGAAAACAGATATCTGCAGCAAAACGAAGAATTCATCCAGCGCTTGCTTGCGGCTATGCGACAAAACCAGCGAAGCCTGATGAAAGAAATATTGCGGACATTCGTGAATTCTCTGGCGCTGATTCAGCCACCGCGGGAGCAGTTTTTACTACAGATCAATCAAGTACTGTCTGCGTTACTGGCTTTTGGCATGGAATACGGGGTGGTTGAAACAATTGGGAAAAATAATAAGTTGTTTTCCAGCGATTACATGGAAATCAGTTCTGTTTCAGAAATTCAGGAAGAATTGGTTCGATATGGAGAGCAGATTTTACAGCAGGTCTATATATCAAAGAGCAGCAGCAGTTCTGTAATTGTACGTCGTACAAAGGAATATATTAAAACGCATTATGCGGACGCGGAGCTGTGTCTGGAACAGATTGCAGATGCCTTGGATGTAAATCTGCAGTATATGTGCTTTTTATTTAAAAAGCAGACAGATATGACAATCGGAAATTATATTTTGCAAACAAGAATGGAGATGGCAGGAAAGCTGTTTCAGCGAACAAACTGTAATGTTTCAGAGGTGGCACAAAAAGCTGGCTTTTTGGATGTCAGCTACTTCAGCAAATGTTTTAAAAAGTATTTTAGTGTTTCGCCCAAGCAGTACCAGAATGTAAGCAGTAATTATTCAAAAACAACTTAAGAATTTACCAATAATACGAATTTTCTCCATTCCGGAGAGATTCGTATTTTATTATAATAGGAGATGTAAAGAGTTCCAGAAAAAGAATTTAAACCGGTTTGAAGATATACAGGAAAAAATCAAAAGGGAGAAAAAGTGATGAAAAAAAGAATACTTGTAGCAACATTAACAGCTACGATGGCATCTTCTATATTTGGAATGACAGGAAATGCAGCAGAACGTGAACTGAATATCAACTGGTTGTCTTCAAGAGGTACATCAGATGGGGTAATCATGGCGATACAGGATATCGCACAGCAGTATCAGGAAGAAAATCCGGATCTGGATTTTAATTTTGAGATTGAGACTGTTGCGGGTCATATCGCATATCTGCAGAAACTGAAAATCCTAGCAGCGAGCGATGAACTGCCGGAGTGGTTTGATTCCGATCCGGATAGCTGGTTTGCAGATATCGTAGCCGATGGGAAGGCCTATTCCTTTGATGATCTTTACAAAGAGCTTGGAATGGATGATCAGATTTTCGAAATTTCCAAAGAATATGCAAGGCTCTCTGATGGCAGTCTGAATCTGATGACGTTTCAGTGTAATACGGAGTATTTTTTCTATAATAAGGATCTGTTTGAACAGGCTGGCATCTCAGAACCTCCAAAGACCTTTGATGAGCTGTTAGAAGATTGCAAGATCCTTCAAGATGCGGATATTCTGCCGATTACAATGGGCAGCGATTGGCCAATCCTCCGCTACTTTGCACAGATTCCGTTCCGCATGACGGGAAATGCATATATTGAAAATGCAGTATCCGGAGAAGGATCCTTTGGCGAGGAGGCAGGATTGAAAGGAGCCCAGTTTATTCAGGATATTGCGCAGTACTTCCAGGAGGGCTGGAGCAGCGCAGACTATGATACAATGATAGACATGTTTGCTTCCGGACAGGCTGCAATTATGTACAATGCTACATGGGCGTTGGATCAGGCAAATATGATAGGCGAGGATGGAAATATCAAGGATAGTATCGGGTATTTTACGATGCCGACCTATTCGGAGAACGATGTGACGGCGCCGACTGATTTCTTTGCAAACTCTGGAATCGGAACTGCGATCCGGACCGATGCGGTTGATGATGAGATGAAGGCATGGGTGAAATATATGCTGGAGCATTATGCGGATGCAAGCCTTTCTTATAATCTGCTTCCGTCAGTTATGCCGGATGAGAAAACAATGGAAGAACTTCCGCCAGTATATCAGGGGATCATTGAAAATGTATCGAATATGAAGAGTTATGCGAAGTGTTGGGATGTAGTCATTGATTCCGCTCTCATAGAGCCGCTGGAGAAGGAAACCGTTATTCTTGCGCTCGGGCAGGAGACTCCGGAGGAATGGGCGGCAAATATGGATGAGTGTGTAAAAAATCAGCAGTAAAGCAGAAGAACAACCTCCTGGATTTTCGATATCCGGAAATCCAGGAGGTCAGAAAGGGAGACAAATATGAAGCCAAGAAGAAAAATAGAGCCATGGCTTTTTTTATTGCCTGCACTTGTGGCTTATGTGGCGATTGTTCTTTTTCCGATGATTCAGACGATCAGCTATAGTTTTATGAACTGGAACGGGATCGGAGAAAAAACGTTTGCAGGTTTTGAGAATTACAGATGGATGCTCTCTGATAAAAACCTGAGGACAGCCTTTTTCAATAATCTGTATTTCCTGCTGATCGGTACGGTATTTCAGATGGTTATGGGACTTTTGATGGCAACATTACTGTCTGGAATCAAAAAAGGATCGAACCTGTTCCGCGTGTTATATTTCATCCCATGTATTATTTCATCCATGGCAATCTGTAAGATTTTTGAGAAACTGTTGTCTGTGCAACCACTTGGAGTGATTCCGGCACTGATGAAGCTGGTACATCTGAAACCAATCGCGTTTTTATCTAGCTTTGAATATGCGCTTACGTGTATAACTCTGATTGACGGATATAAATTCTGTGGATTGTACATGGTCATTTTCTATGCCGCGTTGATGAATGTTTCCAAAGATGTCGTAGAAGCGGCGTATATCGACGGATGCAACTGGATACAGGCATATTTCCGCGTGAAGCTTCCGATGATAAAAAATATGTTTTTTGTAGTTCTGGTTATTCTCGTCAATGGCTGTCTGAAAGGCTTTGATACGTCTTATATCCTGACCGGGGGCGGACCAGGAAATGCGACAGAGCTTGTGGCAACCTATATGTACAAGACAGCATTCAGCATGTCGAACTTTGGTTATGGAAGTACGCTTGCGGTATTTATCTTAATTGAATCATTAATAGCGGTAGGAATCGTAAAACTGATTCAGAAAAAATTCAGTGAATGATGGGGTGATGGGATGGAGACATTAGAGGCAGGCAAGAAAACAAGAATAGTATTTCTGATTTTAATTGCCTTTTTTGTAGTGCTGCAAAGTTACCCTGTATTCTGGGTTCTTACAGCAAGCTTAAAGACACCGGAGGAGATTGCAGGATCTGTGCCATATGCGCTTCCGGGCAGTTTGTACCTCGGAAATTATATTAAAGCGTTTACGCAGTCCAATCTTGTACACTACTTTATGAACAGTGTGGCCGTGGCTCTGTGTACCTTGCTTGGTATCGTGGTGCTGAGTGCACCGGCGGCCTATGCGATCAGTAAAATTCAGTTTAAGCAGAATGAAAAGGTACTGACCTTTTTCCTACTCGGTATGATGATTCCGACCTTTTCGTGCTTGATCCCGATGTTCCAGATTTATAACATGCTGGGACTGCGGAATACCTATGCGGCGGTTGTTCTGCCGCAGATAGGGTTCAGCCTGCCGATGTGTATTTTTCTATATGTCGGATTTATGAAATACATTCCGAACGAGCTTCTGGAGGCAGCAGCGATTGACGGAGCGGGTAGTTTTGGGATTTTCAGGAAGGTCGTATTTCCGATGGCCAAAAATTCTACGGTAACAGTGCTTATATACAATTTTGTGTCGATCTGGAATGAATTTACTTATGCGAACACATTTATGACAAAGGATGAGATGAAAACACTTCCGATCGGGCTGAATGCATTTGTCGGTGAGATGGGGCGCAGAGATTGGGGCGCGACCTTTGCAGCAATCGTAATTGCAATTTTTCCGACGATTCTGGTGTATTTCTTTTTAAATAAGCAGGTAATGGAAGGTATGTCAGCAGGTGCTGTCAAGAACTGAGACAGGAGGATTCTATGAGACAGGATTTATCAAGGAACTGGGAAATTTTACAGGATGTGCATGACACGTGCGAGCAGCTCGGGCTGCCGGAGCAAGAAGATTTTATGACCCTGCAGGGACCGCAGATTTCAGAATGGGAGCCGCTGCCGGAGCTGAAGCAGCTGCAGCTGCTCTATTCCGAGCATCCGTACTGGGGAAGAGAGCTGCGCTATTTTAATGATGCTCCGTGGTGGTATAAAAAAGAATTTGAGTTGTCACTTGATGCGACGGATCATGTGGAATTGTGCTTTACGAATGTGGATTATTACTGCAAAATCTGGCTGAACGGTGTATATCTTGGTTCTCACGAGGGATATTCAGCTCCGTTTTCCTTTTCACTGGATGAGGTGGTACAGCGAAATGGAAAGAATCGGCTGATTGTAAAGGTCTGGTCACCCTGGGATGAAAAGGTCGCGGCTGACCAGCAGGAGAAACGTACTTTTGCGGTCTATCGAAATATGGTAAAAGGCACTTATGAGCATTCCGATACATTTATTCAAAGAGATGTAAACCCGGTTGGCATTTATGGAAGCGTCAGCCTGAGGATACAGAAAGGAGCCGGTTTTGTAGAAAATCCGGAATTTTCCTATCAGCTGGATGAAGCGCTGGAGCGTGCTGATCTGCATTTGAAGGTAAAGGTGCGGAGGCCGGAAGCTGCTTCTTTGAGATGGAGTATTACGGACTGCTTTACCGGGGCGGTGGTTTTGTCGAAAAATGAGGAGCTGACCGGTGTACAGCCTAGCGGGGACTCTGAGCTGGCAGTCGCTTGTCTGGACGGAACCCTTTCCAATGTCCGGCTCTGGAACACCTGGGATAAAGGAACACCGTTTGTTTATCGGGTAAAAGTGACGCTTTGCGCAAAAGATGGAACGGTACTGGATGCTTATGAGGAGACGACCGGATTCCGGAAAATTGAGATGCAGCGGACACCGGAGATGACAAAGTTTATCTTAAACGGAAAAGATTTTTATATGAGAGGAACGGCATATTTTCCGGATGTGTATGTATCGGCAATGAATGAGGAGCGTTATCGCAGAGATCTGTTGCAGATTAAAAACAGCGGCTTCAATATGGTTCGTGTTCATGTGCATGTGGATCTTCCGGTTTTTTACGAGCTGTGTGATGAGCTTGGTCTTGGAATTATGCATGATTCCGAATATAACTGGACGCATCCGGAGGATGAAGCGTTTGCCGATCGTTTTGTTCGTATATATCTGGAAACAGTAGACATGCTGAAAAAGCATCCGTCGCTGTTTTGCTGGATCTGCATGAATGAGCCGGGCGACCTGACAGTAAGTACGGGGGCGAAGCTGTTTGCAGCGATACGTGAGCATGATCCGAGCCGTCCGATTATCAAGGGTTCCTTTTGCGTAGATGATCCGGATAGCGGAGACAGCCATAACTATACCGGATCGTTGAATGGAGCTGAGGGACATTACAGCGACATTTACGGGACGACAGAAAAAATGAATACGGAGTTTGGATTTGATGCGCCGCCATGCATAGATGACCTGAAAAAGATGCCGCCGGTATACCGCCGTCTGCAGCCGATTCTGGATAATCTGGATTCAATCGGGCAGTATCAGTACCATCTGCTGAAATACTATATCGAGCATTATCGTATGCAGAAGTATAAGCCAAATGCAGGCTATGTGCAGTTCTTGTTTAATGATATGTGTCCGCAGACCTTTTACGGTATTTATGATTACTGGGGACTTCCGAAGAAGGGACTGCAGGCTGTGCTGGAGAGCAATATGCCAGTCGGAATATTTTTAAAGTTTAAAGATAAGCTGGATGCGATTTATGCGGTCAACGATTACAGCTATGCGCTTGGTACCTGCCGTGTAGGCTACAGTATTACTGACGAGACAGGAAAGGTAGTAGCCGAGGATGTAAAGGATATCGATATAAAAGAGGATTCGCTCACAAAGCTTTGGGAGTTTGACGGAACGATTCATAGCGGAAGTGTCTATAATGTTGCACTGTGGATCGAGCAGGACGGAAAACTCCTGGCACGGAATGAATATCACGATGTATTTTATATGCCGCAGCACACGCCGGGCCATCCGACGTATATGAGCCATGAGACCGGCTGCAGAATTTACTGGGCATAGAGCTACGGATAGCAGGAAGCAATTCGCAGGCATCATAGTATAACGCAGAGAAGAAAAAGAGGGCTGTGAAAAGAGAATAGTCCAGAAAAAAGAAGGACCAAGGGGTTTCTTATAAAACCCTGAGGTCCTTTTTTGGTGTGTCCGGCAACGCAAAATAGAACTTTTGTGTATTTAGAACTAGTCAATTCGCTGAGATCTTGGTATAATAAAAGATTAGGACATGCACTGGCATCGGTAAGAGAAAGGATATCCAAACCGAAACAGATATGGAATAATTTGGAGAGTGTGATATGAAAAAGCTTAAGATAAATGGACAAAGATGTATCTGCATTTTATTATGCCTTGTTTTATATATTACTGCGTTTCCCTTTCCTGTATCAGCAGAGGAAGCAAAAAGCCGGACAGTCAGAGTAGGCTGGTATGAAGGAACCTATAATACCACAAGACCGGACGGTAAAAAGAGAGGCTACAGTTATGAGTATCAACAGGCAGTAGCTGCGCGTACAGGATGGAAGTATGAATATGTGGAGGGAAGCTGGTCAGAGCTGATGAGCATGCTGAAAAAGGGACAGATCGATTTGCTGGGAGGTATCTCCTATGCAGAGGAGCGTGCCGCTTCCATGCTCTTTTCAGAACTGCCTATGGGTGAGGATAAATATTACCTGTATGTGGATCCTTCCAATACAGACATCTCAGCTTCAGATCTGACGACATTGAGTGGAAAGCGGATCGGGATGCTGCCGGATGCACTTCCTGCCGAAACGTTTCATGAGTGGGAGAAAAGCCATGGAGTGGACACGCAGCATGTTGATATTACCGGTGCTGATGATGCTCGTCAGAAACTGAAAAATCATGAAATTGACGGATTTGTTTTAAATGAATCTCCACAGTGGGAAAAAGACAATATTTCTGCTATTCTTCTGATCGGTGGTTCCTTTAATTATTTTGCAGTCAGCAAAAAACGTCCGGATCTGAAAGCAGAACTGGATCAGGCAATGCAGAGGATAGAAAAGGAGAATCCTTTTTATACAGAAGATCTTTATAAGAGGTATCTCTCCGCAAATTCCATTGAAACTCTTACGGATGAGGAACAGAACTGGCTGGAGGAGCATGGGGCGGTCAGGGTTGGATATTTGAAAAGTGATGTAGGTATCAGCCAGGTGGATGCAGAGTCAGAGAAACCGGTAGGAATTATTAACGATTATATCAGTCTGGCTTCCGGCTGTCTGGAAGAAAAAAATATAGAATTTCAGCTGACAGGCTTTGATTCCCAAGAGGAAGAGCTGCAGGCATTAAAGGATAACAGGATTGATATGATTTTTCATATGAATCAGAATCCATATGAAGCTGAGCAGAACGATCTTATTTTGTCAAATACTGTTTTTAAAGTTAATGTTGCAGTACTCACCGGTGTTAAGAAGTTTGATGAAAATAAAGAGAATATCGTGGCAGTGAGCAGGAATAACCTGTTGGGGAAATGGTATATTTCCTTTAATTATCCTTTCTGGAAAATAAAGGAATATGATTCATCCGATGAGGTTGAGAAGGCAGTCCGCAGTGGTGAGGCAGACTGCTTTGTTGTGAAGGCAGGACAGCCATTAAAGACGCTGGCGGACAGCAAAATGCGCAATATTTTTCTTACAAAATCCTGCGATTCCTGCTTTGCAGTTACCAGGGACAATATAATATTAATGAATATTCTGAACAAGACGATTCAGTCCCTGCCTGCTTCCAGACTTTCAAGTCTGTTTTCCGTATATGAAAATACACCGGGAAAAGTTACTCTGACGGAATACATAAAGGATAACCTGCGGGTAGTTTCCATTGCTTTTGTAAGTATGTCCCTGACTATTATACTGATTATAGGTTACCTGCTGGTGAAAGCAAGAAAAGCAAAGATTCAGGCGGAAAAGGCCAATGCCGCCAAATCAGATTTCCTTTTCAATATGTCACATGATATCCGGACACCGATGAATGCCCTGCTGGGATACAGTGAGCTGATGAAAAGGGAACTGACAGATCCGAAGCTTCTGGATTATCAGGAGAAG
>OLSO01000831.1_pt1 | contig 27526 bp, 29 predicted proteins | sample 1672441 | NCBI WGS metagenome assembly OLSO01 (sample SAMEA3136686, study PRJEB25190) | human gut metagenome | biome: human gut; feature: human-associated habitat; material: faeces | place: Austria | collected 2013 | reverse complement strand
TACTGTAACATGAACATAAACTTATGAGCTATTTTTTTATCCATTTTTAAGTGTTGCACTTAATATGATAATTCATCTTATAAATAAATATAAAAAAGGACATATTTATAAAATCGATTTTATAAATATATCCTTTCCTATTTATCTCATTTTTATTCAATATTAGAAATTAGCAATACATAGATATTTCATAAATAGTTCTTTATATTCTTCGTAATATCTTTCTCTATCATTAAATATTATAGCTAAGTTAAAAATAATATTTCTATCTTTTAAATCTTTTAAGTTTTCTCCATCTGCTTTTATATCGTAAATTACTCTATCAAATTTGTCTTTTTTCTTTTTATATAAAGTTGCATTATATATTTTACCACCTTTATTTTTTATAAATTCTATAGCTTCATCTACATGTAAAAGCTCTCTAAAATCTTTATCTTCATTATCTAATATTTCAAATCCAGCTATATTCTTTTTAGAATATAGATACGTTTTATTTATATAGTACATAATCTCTCCCCTGATTCACGTAATTTTAAAGACTATTTACTAAAGATAGTTTTTTTAGTATTTTGGAATATCTCTCATCAAATAAATCTATATAGTTATTTTCTTCATCTAATATATACATTATTTTTTCTTTTGAATTAGAAGTTGTAAATACAGCGTATTTTTTGCCTTTCATCTTTACATTAAAAATAGTTGAGTTAAAAAATCTCATTTTACCATTTCTTAATAGATCATTAAACTCATTTATAAGTGAATTTTTAATTATATTCCTTATAAATACCCTTGGATTTTTATCATATATATCTATAAGTTGTTTAAATATTTTATTGTCATGTGAAAAAGTATCTATATTTACTATCACCTTATCTTTTGTAAAGTGGAAATAACTATTATAGTCTACAAGTCCCAAACTAACACATGCATCTTCTTTTATATTTTCTAGAAGATAAAGTATCTTATCACTTTTAGTATATAAATTGATTAAATAATTTAAAAAGAAATTTATATAATATTCGTCTTCATATAATAAGATGTCTTTTGGAGCATAAATAACTTGATATGAGATAGAATTTAACTCATGAGTACTATATGTAGAAAACTTATCTTCTTCTTTTATAGGCATTTTTATATTTACAACTATACCTTTATGTTTTAATTTATCTATTTCTTCATTTATTCTCTTTATCATTGTTTCTCTATCTATCATATTAAATACCTGCTTCCAAATTATCTTGTAATTTTAATAATTTATTTATTAGTTTAGATTTTTCTAAATCACAAAGTCTCTTGTCTTTTATATATATATAGCAGTATGGTTTATTTGTTTTATTATTCATATATTCATAAGCACTAAAATAATATAAACTTTGAAACTCACCATCAATAATAACTTCTACTACTTTAGATTTAAACAAAGTTTTTATTTCTAAATCATCTAATGCATCTTCAAAACACTTCGGAAAATAGTAATCTTTATATTTATTTGGAATATATATTTCATTTTTAGTTTTTCTCAAAACAACTACACATGATAAAGCTTCTATCTTCATATTTTCAAATTCACTTTTTATAAATTGAACGCAATTATATATATCATCTATATTAAAAGGATACCTAAAAATTATATTGGCACCATCTATAGTTAATTTAGGCTCTCCTAATTCTAAAATAAGCCCTTCAATATCTACTAAATACTGTATATATTTTATAGTGCTTATACCTTCTAAAAACTCTTTTAGCTTAGATAAATATGTAGTTTTAAAATTATATAAATTATCTATATGTCCGTCTAGTTTATAAGTATCTATTAAAGAAGACGTAACTCTTATCGTATTATCTTTATAATAATGTAGTTTAGGTGAACCTAATTTTTCTATTTTTTTAAGCTCATGAAATAAATCCTTTGTATTTTTATAATAAATACTGTCTAAACTATCAAGTATTGTACTTTCTTCAGTGAGCACTATATCTTTTATACTTTCATTTGAAAGACATTTTTCAATTGGCAGACTTATATCTAAATCGTATTCATCGAATAAAAAATTTATAATCTTGTCAAATTCTAAAATTACACTTTTTATATGTTCTTTCTTATTCATACTCCACCTTCTATTTACTCAAAAATATAGTCATTTTCTGTTATAAAGTCTATTATATCGTCATTATCTAATTCTTCTATAAATAATTCCTTTACGATTTTTCTATTTAGTGATACTAAGTCTTTAAGTGCAAGTACTGTAAATTCTGGCTTTAGTTTTAAAAAGAAATTAATTGCATTTTCAAGCTTTTCTATAAGTTCTTCATCTATATCATCTATAGATTTAATTTTATTTAAATATTCTAATCGAGATATTAAACTTCCAATTAATAGATATATCTTATCGTGTTCTGTTGGAATTTCTATATCTTTACCTGAAAGTATATCGTCTACACTTATAAGTTCATCTTTCAATTTACAAAATTGTAAAAAACTATTACATTCAATCTCACCAACATTTCCTTCTATTTTATATCTAAGTATATCGTCGTCAAAATCGAATATATTTGTATTTAATATATCGCTTACTGCGTGCCATGTTCTCGGTGAGGCAAATATCATAGAAGTGCTTTCCGGTACAAAATTATGTAGTGCCCCTGGCTTAAAATTTAAGTAACTTATTACAAAAGAATTGATTCCATTTTTATATGCAAAGTTTTTCTTCCATATATCTAAATCATATCCTATATCGTGGATTTCAAATCTATTTGCCAGCGGTGATGGCATCTGAACAAATACACCGTTGTCGTCTTCTCTATTTCCAAGTGCAACTATAAACCACCCTTCTGGCAGTATATATTCACCCAATTTTCTGTCTTGTATTAATTGATATGCAGCGGCTTGAACTCTTTTAGGTGCTGATGTAAGCTCTTCTACTAAAAGAATTCCCCTCTCTCCATCTCTTTCTACATTTGGCAAAATATCATTTGGAAGCCACTTTGTTCTAGTTTTATCTTCGTTTGGGAAAGGAATACCTTTTAGATCTGTTTCTGTATATAATAAAAGCCTTAAATCTATAAGACCCATATTTTTTCTTTCTGTTATTTGTTTTATTACTGCAGACTTTCCTATCCCCGAAGCTCCAAGACCTAGGATAGCTCTTTTTATATTATTATCGATATTAAACTCAACTATTTTTTCAAATTGTTCTATATTAATAGTAGACATATTTTAACCCCTTTATTTTTTAATTTTAAATTTATATGATTACTTACTAAAATTTTTACATATTTATTATTTTAGAACCCTTATATCCTTCAATATTTTTTGTAGTGGCATCTTCTGTGAGACACCAAATAACATTTCTAATTAAAACATTTGGTTTTGGAAAATAGCCATCAGTCAAAACTACAGCACATATATATTTTAATTTTTCATCTTTTATATAATAAAATGCTCTATCTACATTAGTTCCTTCTCCTCCAACGGGTCTAGCTTTTTTAAAATTATCTTTATCTATATCAAATACATCTTGGACTATACTATCAAAAAATATTGCCTTTCCCGTAGCATTAAAATCCTTACATATATTATAAGCCTGTGACATAAAGTTTTTTAAATCATCTTCAGAAATAGAACCTGATGTATCTATTACAAATAATATATCTTCTAGTTTATTTTCATCTTCATAAGCACCAGGTAAAATAAGTTCTCTATATAGATGATTTTTATCTGGAGTATCAAAAGACAAGTCATCAGATTCGATATTACTCAAATATCTCCTTAAATACTTGTACCATGGAAGTCTAGTACCGATTAAATCTTCAATTTTTCTAATTAAACTCCCTGGCATATCCCCCATAGATTTATTTCCCTGCATTTTATTAGTGATAATACTCTCCTGGATTATCCTTCTCATGTTTGATGAAGTTTTTTGTATATTTTTAGGTCTAATTAAGTCTTCTGTTATATTTTGATAATTTATATTTTGACCTAGACCACTTTTGCCTTGACCATTACTTTGACTATTATCATAAATATCATCATCTTTTTTTATATTTTTATATAGAATTTCATAAAGCTGTTCAAAAGACAGTTTTTCTAGTAATGCTTTATCTTCATCACTATCTACCATTAATGAGTCTTTTGGAAGTGTAATCATAATTTGATTTCGCCTAAATTCTTTTTTTTCCATATCTATATAATAGTTTACAAGATAATCCGCAGCTACATTTGCAATCTTAATATCTTTATTTGACATTCTAGTTGGATGCATAAAAATGCAGTGATAAAGCTGGTGAAGAATATAAAAATTCCTCTCACTTTCACTCAAACTCTCCATATATTCTCTATTATAAAATATTGTCTCTCCATCTGTTGATACAATATCTGTTGTATCACTTTCTTTTAACTCACCCAATTTCATCAAAATCACACCGTAAAACGGTCTTCTTTTTATTAAATTAATCTTTAATTTACTAATACTCTCCTCTATCGTCAAATCAACCACCCCTAATTACTTTCATGACTTAATTATAACTCTTTTACATATTTTAACAATAAATTTATAAAAATCTTTATTTTAAAAACTTTTTAAAACTCTAATTTATCTTTATATATATTTACACATCTTAAAATTATCCACAATTTATAAATGAATATAATTTCAAAAATAGCCCTTATAAATCAAATAATTTATAAGGGCTATTTATAAATCTACATATAATCTTTCGTATCTGTAGGTAAATTTTTTTCTTTTAATTTATATTCTATATTTTCTTTAATTATAGAATATATAATTGCAAATAATGGAACTCCTATTATCATTCCAATAAATCCAAATAATTCTCCCGCCACTAATATAGCGAATAATATCCAGAATGCTGAAATTCCTATAGAGTCTCCTAATATCTTAGGTCCTATTATATTTCCGTCAATTTGTTGTATTATAAATATTAATACTAAGAATACAACTGCTTTTGTCGGTGATTCAAATAATACAAGTACAAAACAAGGTACTGCACCTATAAATGGTCCAAAGAATGGAATTATATTTGTAACACCTACTATTACAGATATTAATACAGCATAAGGCATTTTAGCTATTGAGAATAGTATGAAACTAAGTACACCTATTATAGCTGAATCTATAATTTTACCACTTATGAATTTTCCAAAAGTATTGTTACTTCTGTGAGTTAATTCAAATATTCTATCTGCAGTTTTTCTGCTAAACATTGCGTTTACCATCTTTTTAGATAATGCATAGAATTTTTCTTTATCTAATAATAGATAAACTGATATTATTAGACCTAATATTATATTCCAAATACTAGATACTAAAGTCATAATTATATTTGCTATAAGTGGAGCTATTTCACTTATAAATGCTATTAGTTTTGCCGATATTTCTGCTAACTTATCATTCACAAAATTTGCAAGCTGATCATTTATTTCAAAATTATTAATTAATTCTTGTGTTATACTTCGTGCATTTTCCATATATTGTGGAATTTGATTTACTATACCGACCACGCTTTCTGTAAGCTGTGGGAATACAAAATGTATACTAAGGTAAATCATAACTCCAAATGTTAAATATGTAAGTAATATCCCTATCATTCTTTTTCTACTTTGTCTTATTTTATTAAAAACTTTTATATTCACTAATACTCTTTCTTCATAGAATTTTAGAATAAAGTTTAATAAATATGCTAATACAAAGCCAATAATAAATGGATATAATATTGAAATTAAATAACTTATTTTAGCACTAAATGATCCTATTTGTGATGCAAAAAAGTAAAATAAAATACTAATACATATAACAATTAAAGAGTATACAGCAACTGTATTATATTTGCTATTCCAATTTACTTTCATTTTTCCTTCCTTTCTCGCCAATTATTATAATTGCATGATTATCATGATAAGAATAATTATGCACATAATTATTGATACTAATTTGACCATAAAAGAATTATCCTTCTTTGGCTCTTCACAATAAACTTCTTCTAAGTCTATATCTTTATTTTCAACAATATCTGCTTTTACATACATTATTTTAGTTAAGTCAATTAAAATTTCATTGTAATTATTATACTTATCTTTTCTATCAAGCAATTTTTTTATAATTTTTATTACTGGTTCATTAAAAATAGTTATTTTTTCTGGGTCTAAGTTTATGCCTTTATCTATATTTTTTAACATCTCAAATTCTGTTTTTGCTATTTTAAATGGCATTTTTTTAAATAGACAATAGTACATTACAACTCCTATTGCAAAAAAATCACTTTCTATATCTGTATAATTTATATTTAATTGATGCGGTGATAAAAATGAAATATTGTCGTTCATTCTTATATTTACTCCCCCATTTGCCTTTGTTATCCCTAAATCATATATTTTTATATTATGATTTTCATCAACTAAAATATTATCTAGTCTAATCCCTCCATGATAAAAACCTTTTTCATCAAATATACTCATAGAAGTTACCATTTGTTTCATTATAAAAATAATATTATCTAAAGTTATATTATTTTTATTTACTAAATCAAATAGGCTTATTCCATTAAAATACTCACTGACAATATAATATTTAGATTCATCAGTTATTACATCTAAAATATTTGCTACATTGTCACAATCAATATTTGACATCATCATAGATTCATCTACTAGATTGGCTATAAAAGTATCTTTTATGGTAGTATTGTCCCTTATAACTTTTATATATACATCTGAATCTAATTGTAAATCTTTTGCTCTGTATAGTTTATCTATTTGTAAATCTTCATCTTTTTCATTATCAATTTTGTATCTATTATCTATAATTAACACTTTATCTCCCTCTTCCAAAATAACTTCATCATATTATATCATAAAAGTATGTCGCTAAATGGAAATTATTTAAAACTTAAGACTTTCTTAATGAAATTTTTGTATATTTTTATTTAAATCTATATTTTAAAAATTATACATTATACACAAAGCAGATAATGTATAATTTTCTTAGAATTAAAAAAAGACAAGCATATATGCTTGTCTCTTTTATCTATCCATTATACACAGCTGTATAAATTTGTTTTGTCTCTGATTTTCCATTTTTAGTTATTGTTCTATAAGTTTTTGCCCCTTCTAAGCCATTATAAGTAAACTTTGTAGTTTTTATACTTACGCCAACTCTATCTTTAGAACATCCATAAATTTGAGCTCCAGCAACTCCTCCACCTGCATATGCAGATATATATACTGGGTGGTCAAAGTTATTTGTAAATTTAAAATCACTGTCGCCGTCATTTACCATAGCATCTCTTCCTACAGGAACATATGCTGCTTTTTTACTGTGGTTTCTAACTTGTGTTATATCAAGTCCTGATAGTAAAACTGCATTAAATAAAGTTGTAGAACCTTGACATACACCTCCACCTGGTGCGTCTTGGTAATCTCCAGCAACTATAACTGATGCATATTTAAATCCATTACTTACAATTCTAGGACCTGTTGCATCGTTGTAAGAGAAAGTTTCTCCTGGCATTACTACACTTCCATCACATCTATCTAATGCTAAGGCTATATTATAATTTCTTCCATATTGAGATTGATTAAAAGTAGTTGAATAAGATCCAAGTACTGTGTCAATACTTTTCACATCTTCTGTTTTAACTCTTGGTTGTGTAACATCTACTTTTAAAGCTATTGTCTCATAATTTTTATCTTTATAAGCCTTTTCAATCGCTTTTTTATTAGTTTCATCATCGCATTTAAGACCCGTTTGTGATTCTTTCACTGTAATTCCACCTGATACTGAAATTGTAGCATCTACATATTTTTTATTTATTTGTTTAGATACTTGTCCTATTTCTTTATCTAATTTATCCTCATCATAAGATACTTTTATGCCTAAATCATGTCCCCCAAATTTTGTACGCATATAAGTCATTACATTTGATAAGTATGATTTTTCTCTTGTTAAATTATAGGCTTCATCTACTACTTGTTTTGTATTATACGATAAATCCACATCTTTTGCATTTATAGTATATTCTTCATTATTATAAGATAACTTAAGATTTTTTATAGGATATTTAGCATTTACAATATCTAGTGCTTCTTGTTTTGTCAGGTTAGATACCTCAATATCCTCTATATAAATATTTTTAGCTATTCTTCCATTATATAAATGTTTTGATGTCAAATGATTTATACCAAATACAAAGGCAATAATTATCACAGAAATAATTGCAATAATCATATTTCTTTTCTTTTTTGAAATACCCTTTCTCTTTACAGTAGTGTCTTCACTCATTCTTTCACCCCATTCCTATGTACTCTTTAGATTATATTTTAATTAGGAAATTAAAACAATAAAATCTTACAAATGTAACTATATTGTTACTAAAATATTAGCTTAAATTCCAAAATTTTATAAAAAAAACAAAATAAAACCTATTTTTATAACAATAGGTTTTTATTTTTTCCATATTTCTTAATTCTTCTTTTCTTTTTTTATTCCTTTAAATTTCCCTGAACTTCCTATAAATATAAAACCAAATTTATTGTAAATTTCATTTAATTGCATTAATGTAACTTCACCTTTTTGTAAATTTAAAAAAGTTATATCTTCTAATTTTCTTTCGTATCTCACAGTCATTTTAATCACTCCTAAAATTAAAATTTTATTACATCATATTAATTTATATTAAAAAATATTCCTATCTCTTTATCCAAACATATGTTCTGCAAGTTAATTATATACCAAACATAAGTTCTGTTTCAATATTTTTTTGGTTTTTAATGTAAAATTAGTCATTATAAAATTTATCCTCTTTATAGACTTTTTATAATTTAAAGACTACAATTTATATATACCTGCCAGAAAAGTTTGTCTAATCTGAAAGGAGTTAGGAGGAGTTAATATGAAAAGAGTTGCAGTTATAAGCGCAATACTAGAAGATCCAGATACCTGCCAACAACAATTTAATCAAATCGTATCTAAATATAAAAATATAATTAGAGGTAGAATGGGTATACCTTGTGAAGTTGAAAACATATCTGTTATAAGTATTGTAGTTGTAGGGGAATTAGATTCAATTAATAGTCTAACTGGTAAACTTGGTAAAATACCTTCTGTTCTTGTTAAAACAAGCATTTCAAAAAAAGAAGTTGAATAATTTAAACTAAAAAAATCTTCATTTGAAGATTTTTTTATAACACATATTTTATAACACATAGGAAATTATATTCCTTTTAAATTATAGATAATTATAATTTCCGTACATGTGTTTCAAAGAAATCTATCTTGTAAAATGTCTTTAGAATAAAGATTTCTTTATAATTTATAAAAGAGATATCTATGCCTCTTTTATTTATTTCTGATGTTTTTATTTTCATTAATTATCATAATTTTACATGTATTTCAAATATTTAACATTTTTATTGTGCTTTTCACTTAAAATATAGTATGATATAAAAAAGGGATATAGTATAGGGGGGCAACAAGATGAGAAATTCTAATGCAAATAATACAATACTCTTTAGTGAGAAGAAAAAAGAGTTTGAAAACAGTAAAGATAATCATAATTTCCACGATCATAAAGCACTAAAAGATAAAAATGCTGAAATTATTTCATTATCATCTTATAAGCGATTAAAATTCAAAAAAAACCATTTTAAAAAAGAAGGCCATGTAGATACTAATAAAAATAAACTAAAAAATAAAATCTTTTTAGTAGTTATTATAGCTTTATTTTTATTAATATTTATCACTACATTTCTAAAACAAAATTCACAAAGTGAAGTTCCTTCTAATACATTTGTAGCACAAAGTTCTGAAATAAATAAGTCCGATAGTTCAGCTTACAAAGCAACTGTAAAAAAAGTCTTAGGTAAATATACTAATACAAGCTATAATGTATATGTTTCTGAACTACATCAAAATGGAAACTTAGTATATGCTCAAGGATATTTTAGCGTGCCTAATGAAGGCAATGTAAATTATGACTTAATTTTGCAAGATAATTCGCCTACATCTTTAATAATTAATGGAAATGAATACATAAAATAAATACTCTTTATTAAAAATATTCTCAATAAAGAAAAATTTCAAAATATATGTATAACAATTGTAATCAATCATAAAAGAAATATTAGTTTTTATAAGCAAAAAAGAGAAATGAAGAATTTTCATTTCTCTTTTTTATTTTTACTAAATTAAGTTAATAGTTATTTATCTCTTTACATTGTCTTTTACTGCTTTTCCTACATTTTTGCCTGTTTGTATAGTTTCTTTAGCAACTGAACCTACTCCACCTATTACATCTTTTCCTATAGTCCCTACTCCATTTATCAATTCTTTGCCTATAGAACCTACTCCATTTATTAGTTCTTTACCTACATCTGATACAGGTTTTGTAATTTTATTCATAATATACACTCAACTCCTGTGATTAAAAAATCTAAAGTATTTTTTATATATTATGATTTGAGGTTTGATTTAGTTACTAAATATGTGACAAATTATAACATTTTAATGGCTTCGTCTAAATCAATTATATTTTTTTCATATAGTCCATATCCCATAAAAGCAGCTTTGGCCACTTTTATATCTATAAATTTAGACATTTCTTCATATTCTTTAGAAGATTTTATTTCTATTAATGTATTTTTTAATACTTGATTTTCATCGCTTTGATTTCCAAAGATATATACTATTTCTATTTTATCTGAAAAACCAATTTTTAATTCTTTATATGGATATAAAAGACCCAACATAGTTTTTGCTTTGTATATTTCTATTAAATCTTGTTTTAATAGGTTTAAATTATCGTCGTTTTCAAAGAAATTAGCCATATTATATATATCATTTATAATTTCTTTAGATGATTTTAAATTTTTATCTCCATAATACATTTTAAATAAAGCTAAATCTAAGTTATCGGTATTTTCATTTTCTACCGGCCATTTAATCCCTATCATATCGAATAAATAATTATTTAGACAACCTCTATACTCTATATCCCCTATAAAATAATCACTTTCTTTTCCGATTAATCCATAATTATTTTCTTTAGCTACAATATGTTTATATTCTCTCTCGCCTCCATCAGGCATTTCTATCTTCATCCATAAATCCATTTGTTGTTTTATTTTTGGTATATATTCTATTAATTTATTTGCCTTAGATAAATTATTAATTCCTGATATACATTCTACTACTACACTTTGACTATTTTCTGCTTTTATGTAATTTTTATCAAAATAACCGTTATATATATTTTCTCCTACTTCTTTTACTTTTAAAAGACTGCCTCCTCTATAATAGATATTTATACAATCTTTTCTAATTTCCATTGCTAAAGTAGTATCTGATTTTACATATTTTAAGATATTTCTTAAAATACCACTTTGTAAATCATAAATAAAATTATCTGATATTATCCTTTGCATAAAATCACCCCTTCGTATATTGCATTAGAAAAAGTATCACAATAGTTTATTAAGTATAAGTTAACCATTGTATAAAATAATTATTACAAAGACAAAATACATGCATGGCATATACTATACATATATTTTATCACAATTTATTAATTTTATATCACTACAGTTAAAAATCTTTACTTTAATCTCTACTAAAAATAGTCGTATATATAAAAAAAGTGCACCTTAAAGTGCACTTTTTTATATATATTAATGGTTAGATTATCCTAATATTTGTATTGTTATATTTCTAGATCCCCAACTGTAACATTGAGATAAAGTTGGCATGTATATATCTATTATATTTCCTTTTATTCCGCCACCGCAGTCTTCTGCTACGAATACTTTGTTTAATTCTTTTATATATACTTTTGATCTATATGGTATTACACTTGGATCAACTGCTATAACACCGTATCTTACTGGTGTTCCTAATGCTGTCATAGTACCACCTGTATAAGCTACTGCTCTAACATTTAATGTTCTCTTAACAGTGTATCCATTTACAGTACTTGAACTTCCTGATGAAGTTGAGCCTGATGTTGTTCCAGTTGATACATATGATTTACTAACCCATCCGTATCCACCGTTGTAGCTTATTTTATACCATCCATTGCTTTCTGCATATATAGAAACTTTTTTACCTTGATATACTGATCCTATTTTGCTATATGATGTTGAAGCCCCACTTCTAACGTTTAATGAACTAGTTGTTACTGTTCCTGTTTTTATAACAGTTTGTGTAGTTCCTGTTGAAGTTGATCCTGATGTAGTTCCTCCTGTTGAAGAAGAAGTAGTTGATACATATTTTCCACTAACCCATCCATGGTCTCCATTATAGCTTATTTTATGCCATCCATCTTGAGTATCTTTTATTTGAACTGTTTTACCTTTACTTACTGTTCCTAAAACTTTATGTGATGTAGAAGCTCCACTTCTAACATATAGTGAACTAGCTGTTATTGTTCCTGTTTTAGTTGTTTGCGTAGTTCCTGTTGAAGTTGATGACCCAGCTGAAGTAGATGAGATGTATTTTCCACTAACCCATCCATCATTTCCATTGTAGCTTATTTTATGCCATCCATTTTGTGTATCTTTTATTTCAACTGTATTACCTTTACTTACTGTTCCTAAAATATTATGTGATGTTGAAGCACCGCTTCTAACATATAGTGAATTAGCTGTTACAGTTCCGCAACTTGCTGCACTTACTGGAGTTGTTACTCCTAATGTAGTCATTACTGCTCCTATAATCGCTGTAGTTTTAACAAATTTCTTTAACATAAATTATTTTCCCCCTAAATTGTTTTTTATTAAGAAAATCTTTATTATAAATACTTTTTATTATAAATAATTTTTGATTTTGATTTCCTTAAAACTTGTTCCTTAAAACTTGTTTAAGTAATTTCTATTTTCTTAAATTACTTCAGCTTTTGTCCTGCTGATATATATATCATATTACATTTTCGTAACTTTTAAAACCCTTTTTTTGAAAAAAGTTACATCGTTGTTACTTTTTTGAATTAAGGCTTTTCTAATTATTTTCCTCTAAAACCCAGTAATTTCAACGTAATGACTATTTTTAGATTTTGTAATTTTTTTGTAATCTTTTTTGTAAATTTTTTTTTATTTTTTTCATTGTTTTTACTTTTTAGGGGGAAATTACTGCAAAAACCCGGAAGTTTTTTACTTAAATTCCTTCTATTAAAACTGTCATCATTCCACCACAGACCATACCCTCTTCTTCTGCAGCTTCACCAGTCATATCTATAGTTTCTATTTTTAAATTTTTACTGCCAGCCATATAAGCTGCATCTGTTATAATTTTCGCTTCAGCACATCCTCCACCTATTGTTCCAATTATTTTTCCGCTATCATATACAATCATCTTGCTTCCTGATTTTCTAGGTGTAGATCCTTTTGTAGATATAACAGTTACAAGACTTATTTTGTCATTTTTATTTTGGGCTAAAATTTCTAATACATCTTTATTTAACTCACAAGAGTTATTTACTTTAATTTTTTCATTTTTTGCAGCTAATTTACCTATTCTTTTTACACTTATTAATTCTGCAAGTATTGATATTGCTATTTCTTCTGGGGTTACAGCTCCTATATTAAGCCCAATTGGTGAATATATATTTTCTATTTTTTCTTTTAGATATCCCTCTTCTATTAGCTCTTCTTTCATGATTTTGACCCTTCTCTTTGAGCCAATCATTCCTATATAATTTAATTCATCTAGAGATAGTATTTTTTCTAAACAGAATTTGTCGTGCTTATGACCTCGTGTTACTATTACGACATAATCCTCTTTATGTATGTCCAATATTTTAAATGCATTTTCAAATGTATTGCATATCACATTGATATCATCACCAAATTTTTCTTTATTTGCAAAATACGGTCTATCGTCTACTACAGTTACATTAAACCCTACTTTTAATGCAAAATGACATAAATGGTATCCAACATGACCTGCACCAAATACAATAAGCCTATGCTCTCTTTTAAATACTTCTGCTAATACACTCTCATTTTCATTAATTTTTATATTGGCAATTAAATTCTTTTTAATAGCTTTATCTACATATTCTAAATTTTCTTTATCTAATTCATCTAATTTATATAGTTTTTTTTCTATCTCTTTTGTTTCTAAATTATATTTTGTTATAAGTGCTACTTCTTCACCTTTATCTAAATCTTCTAGTAGTGTTTGATATATTTGTCCGCTCATTTTATCACCTTTTTACAGTACTTTTATATTTTTTGTAGAGCACATATTTAATAATGCTTCTAAAGTTCCTCCTGCTATACATCTTGCTTTATCCGATATTTTATAACAATTTTGTAGTTCTTCTTTTCTTGGATCGATATCTGCAATTTTAAGACCTTTTTTAACATATGTATTGTCGTATATTATCCCTCTTAAAATTCCACTTAAAGATGCATATACATTTTCGCCACCAACTGTCGCTATAATTTGATTTTTTTCTACATAATCCGAAATTTTACTTATATTATTTATATTTCCTTCTCCTGGCGAATGTATTACTCGTTCTTTTGAATATCCTTTTATATCACCTGGAACTCCTGTATTTTTTGCTGCAAATCCGTCATATATAATTCTTCCTAAATTGTGTCCTCTCTTTGTTTCAATAACTGCATGCACATCTTTTCCCGCCTCAAATCCAGGACCTAAAGCAATAGTAATAGGAGCCATATCTATATTTGTCCCTATATTTTTTTTAGCTATTATGGCGTCTATCAATGCTACTGGCTTTATCTGACTTAACATTTCACATTTTTCATCTATTATTAAAGGGATATCTCCGTCTTCTAAAATCTGATATATTTCCTCTATATTTGATGCTAATCTACATTTTACTCCTTCAACTACCATCTCATTTTCAAATACGGCATTACAAAACGACACAGTTCTTCTTATTGCTGTCGGATGTTTACACTCAAGTACTACCACTTTTATATTGCATCTATGTAATTTATGAATAACTCCTGTCGCTAAATCTCCGCCACCACGGACTACTACTATATTATCCATAATCATTTCCTTTCTTATATTACTATTTATATTTTTATGAATTTATATTTTATAACTTGTAAAAATAACATCTATTTTAAATTCAAGACATAATTGTGCTATTTTTTTACATTTATCTAGATATTCCAATTTATCAACTTTATTTATAATTACTTTATACTTACAATTTACATTCTTTTTAAGTCCATTTTTATTTTTTATTATTTCTACTAAATCAAATATATTTATATTTTCTTTTATATTTTTGTGAAGTAATTTTGACACTAATTCAGGCCTGTGACAGATTTCTTCAATTTTTTTATCTAAACTGTCAAATCCAATAAGTCCAATTACTAAATCTGTTTCTTGTATTATTACAGGTTCATTGTCTTTCGGCGCTTTTAGAGGTAGTCGTTTTGAGCCATCACCTTCTATTAATAAAAAATCCGAAATATCTATACATCTTTTTAATGTATCTTCATCTAAGCTCTTTACTTTATAGTCGCTTTCTTTTTTACCTATTTTAATTAAATTGTTTTTTTGCAAAATTTTTTTAAGGTTTTCTATATTAAAATCTTCATCAATTAATAAAAAATCTTTATCTAATTTCATATGTGTAGTTGTTGTTATGATTGTTTTTTTATTTAAATTTGATAATTCATTTCCAAGCTCAAATATTGTGCTTGTTTTTCCACCTGCTCCAACTACAGTTATAACTTTATCTTTATTTAAATCTATATCTAGTGCATTTATTAAACTTTTTTCTTTTACTATATTGTTGTTTTTATAAGAATAAACTTGCATAAAAATCACCTTTTTATTTATTTTCTAATTGACTTTTATAGTCTATATCAATAAGTTCTCTTTTTTCTAAAACATCAAATATAAATAAATCATCTATATTTTTTAAAATTATTTTTTTTCCGCCCTTATCTCCATCTAACTTTAATAATTTATCTTTATATTTATCTGTAAAAATAGTTGGATTTAATAAAATACCGTCATTACTTACACAACCTAAATTCTTTTTACTTCTTATAAATTCATTTATAAATTTATTTATTGTTTCTTTTTTAATATATGGTTGATCACATACAATAAACATGTACGCATTATTAAATGAATTTGAAATTCCCAGTTTTATAGACTGAGAAATTCCAAATTCACTATTGTTGTTTTTTATTACTTTTATATCTTTATTTTTTAAATTATTTATTATTTCATCGTATTTTGTGACAAAAATTATTTCATCTATATTGTAATTGACTTTTTTTAAATCTATAAGTTTATCTAATGTATGTAAATACATTGGTTTTTTATTTATTTTATGTAGCAACTTATTTCCATTAAATCTTTTACTATTTCCAGATGCTAAAACGATTATGCTAAGCTTCAAGGTTATTTTTTAATATTCCCATCGCAATTTTCTCACTAGTCATAGGAAGCTCATTAATCCAAACTCCACTAGCGTTATATATTGCATGACATAATGCTGGAGATGGAGTATTTATAACTAATTCACCTATTGATTTTGCACCAAATGGACCACTTGGCTCATAACTTGATTCATATTCTACTCTTATTTTACCCATATCAAGTCTTGTAGGTATTTTATACTGCATAAATGAATCGTTTAATATTCTTCCTCGTTTGTCATATTGAACATCTTCGTATAGAGCCATACCTATACCTTGTACTAAACCACCTTCTGTTTGTACTGTTGCAAGAGCTGGATTTATTACTGTTCCACAGTCTACACATGCCGCATAATCTATTATTTCAACATGTCCTGTTTCTTTATCTAATTCTATCTCAACAGCACCTGCCATATATGGTGGTGGTGATACTGGAGTTTTCTCCTTAGCTGTTGCTGTTAATGTGTGGTTGCTATAACACATTACATTGTTTGCTATATCTTTTAAAGTTATGCTTTTTTCTTCTTTTACAGAGTATACTTTTTCTCCATCAAAATCTGCATCTTCTATATCTATTTCTAACATCTCAGCTCCTGCAGCTATTATTTTCTCTCTAAGCATTTGACAAGTCTTTATAGTTGCATTTCCTGTTAAATATGTTGTACTTGATGCATAAGAACCAGAATCATATGGAGATATGTCAGTATCGACACCATAAACTACTATATTGTCGACATGAGTATCTAGACAATCGGCTGCCATTTGAGCAAGTATTGTGTCACATCCTGTACCCATATCAGTTGCACCTATCATCATTGAATAGAATCCATCGTCGTTTACTTTTATAGTTACACTAGCAACATCGACATGACTTATTGCTGAACCTTGCATAGCTACAGCAAGACCAACAGATCTTACTTTTCCGTTTCCTAAATCTTTACATGGGTATTTTTCATCCCAATTTATCATTTCTTTTACTTTATCTAAACATTTTTCAAGTGTACATGAGTTGGCAGTTTCTCCATGATAAGCTGGCATATAGTCGCCTTCGTGTATAAGGTTCTTTTTCTTAAACTCAATAGGGTCCATATTCATTTTCAATGCTAATTTATTCATAGTCGTCTCTAATGCATAGACACCTTGTGTCGCACCGTATCCTCTATATGCTCCTGCTGGAATAGTATTTGAGTAAACACCGTCAAATGAGAATTTAAATGCATTTACATGACTTGTATATAGAGGTAATGATTTTTGACCAGTTAAACCTATAGTTGTAGGTGTATGGTCTCCAAAAGCACCTGCATTTGATAAAGTATAAAGTGAGGCTGCTTTTAAGTTTCCATTTTCATCGGCACCTAGTTTTACAGTTATTTGCATTTGATGTCTTGGGCTCGATGCTATTTGACTTTCTTTACGGCTATATACTATTTTAGCTGGTTTACCAGTTTTCCACGTAACTAATGCTGGGAATATCTCATTTACTACACTTTGTTTTGCCCCAAATCCCCCACCTATTCTAGGTTTTATTACTCTTATATTTGACTTTGATGTTTCAAGTGCAGTTGCTAATATTCTTCTAACATGAAACGGTACTTGTGTCGCTGCAACACAAACAAGCCTACCATATGGATCTTTATATGTATATGCTCTAAAAGTCTCCATCATCGTCTGTTGGTTTGCCTTTGTTAAATATGTCTCTTCTATTACATATTTACATTTTTCAAACTCAGCTTCTACATCGCCTTCTTCCATAACATCATGGCATATTAAGTTTCTTTTTACATCTGGTGAAATCGGAACTTTTACTTCCCAATCTTCTTCTGGATGTACTACAACTTCATTATCTAACGCTTTTCTAAAATCAAGTACTGGCTCTAAAACTTCATACTCTACTTTTATCATTTTTAAAGCTCTATCTACACATTTTTCATTTTCACCAGCTACTATTGCAACAGCATCCCCTACGTATCTAACTCTCTCATCTAATATTTTTCTATCATATGGACTAAGTTCTGGATAAGTTTGACCTGCAGTTGTAAACCTTGAATTTGGAGCATCTTCCCATGTTAATATACATTCAATCCCTGGAACTTTAAGCGCCACATCTTTTTTTACATTTTTAACTAATGCATGAGCATGAGGTGAACGAAGTACCTTTACTATAAGTGCATCTTTTGGTGCTATATCATCAGTATATACAGGTTTTCCTGTAACAAGTGACATTGCATCTTTTTTCATAACACGATTATTTACAAACTTCATGGTTTACTGTCTCCTTATTTCTATCTAAATATTTTTTTATAGCTCTTAATTGACCTTGATATCCTGTGCATCTACATAGATTTCCTGCTAAATACTCTTTTATTTCTCTTTCTGTTGGATTTTCTAACTCATCTTCCATAGCAAGAACATTCATTATAAATCCTGGAGAGCAATATCCACATTGTTCAGCTCCTTCTTTAGCTAAAAATGTCCCAAAATCTATAGCTCTATCTTGAACTCCTTCAAGAGTTACTACATGTTTATTATTTATTTGAGCTGCAAGTGTTGAACATGAAAGAACTGGCTTTTTATCTACCCAAACTGTACATAGACCACAGTTTGCAGTTTCACATCCTCTTTTAACAGAATAACAGCCCTTACTTCTAACATATTCAAGTAATAATATATCCGGTTCTATTTCATCTTTTATCATTTTTCCATTTAACCAAAACTTAATTTCCATATCTACATACCTCCAATTTCATTTATACATCTTCTAACTAACACTTTGCATAAATGACTTCTAAACTCTTTACTAGCTCTCATATTACTTCCAAACTCTAATTTAGACTCTACATAATCTGCAAATTTTTCTATTTCTTCTTTTGTAGGCTCATCACTTAGAATATTTTCTTCATCTAATATTAAAGCTGCCTTTTGTGGTCTAGCGCCAACCGCCACTTCAAATTTATCTTCTATTTTTGATACTGCACAAGTAAGTACAGGGAAGTCTGTAGATATATTCCTATGAGACATATAACTTATTTTTCTATTGTCTTTTTTTATTATAATTTTTTCTAATATATCACTATCATAAGGCATATTCACAAATTCTTTCATTGGAATTATTCCACCTTTATAAAGTTTTACATAGCTGTCTAAAGCTAATAAACATGTAAGAGGATCTGAGAATCCAAATCTTGAAAATATACTGCCACCTACAGTTGCACAATTTCTAAATTGGACTCCAACTATACTTTTTACACAATCTTTTATTGCATTATTAAAATAATTATTTAATCCCTCATGGACTTCTAAATCTCTAAGCCTTACCATTGCTCCTATTTCAAAACACTCATCATTTTCTTCTATTTTATCTAAATTTAAATTAGATAAATCTATAGCTGTTTGAATAGTTTTTTTACCCATCTTCATCCATAAAAGTCCGCCTAATACATTCGCCTTTTTACTTTTATTTAATTTATAAGCTTCTTCTAAGCTATCTACAACAACATATTTTTTAATTGTAAACATTAAATCCTCCTACTTTCTAAATGTATTTACATAAAAAAAGACAAACCCATAAGTCTGTCTATTTTGATAAAAAGAGATACGTTAAATTTCAAACGTTCTCTTTCCCCTTATATTTAAATACTACATTTTAACTTCATATCTAAATTTAACTTATTTTACCATAGCATTATACTTACTTCTATCTTATTTTATATATTTAGTAATTTTTATTTTGTATTTATGCTCCAACTTTTTGTGCGTCTTTTTGTTCATTATTTTTAGGCAAAATTAAATTTAAAACAGTAGCCACAACAAAAGTCATTATTATCCCATTTTCTGCAAATATATTAGATACCCAAGCTGGACATTGTGATAAAACTTCTGGAACATTTCCAATCCCAACACCTATTCCTATAGCCAAAGCTACTATAAGACTATTTCTTGCATCTAAATTTTCTCGAGATAAAGATTGTATCCCACTTACAAGTATCATAGAGAACATTATAACCGCTGCTCCACCTAATACTGATTGAGGCATAACTGAAAATAATGCACTTAATTTAGGACATAATCCGCATAAAATTAAAAATAGCGCACCTGTCATTATTACGAATCTATTTACGATTTTAGTAACAGTTACAAGACCTACATTTTGGCTAAAAGATGTATTTGGTAATATTCCAAATACAGCGGCAACTAAACTACCTACTCCGTCTGCCATAACACCACCAGATAATTCTCTATCAGTAGCTTCTCTATCAAGTCCACCATTTGTTATTCCTGATATATCTCCAACAGTTTCTACTGTAGTAGCTATAAACATAATACCCATAGCTATTATAGCTTCCATATTAAATTCAAATGGAACTACCATTGGATGTGGTAAAGAAAACCAAGCACTTTCTCTTACTTGAGTAAAATCTACCATATTCAAGCATATAGCTAATATGTATCCAACTATTATACCTATTAATATAGATGAATCATTTAAAAATCCTTTAAATTGTTTTAGTATTAATATTACTATTATAACTGTTGTTCCTACTAAAAGATGGTTTAATGAACCGAAGTCTTTGGCTCCTGCTCCTCCACCAAAATACTTAATTCCAACTGGTAATAAAGATAATCCTATAGATATTATAACTAGACTTGTAACGATTGGTGGGAATAGCTTTTTAAGTGGTTTTATAAAAAAACCTAAAACTAATTCTATTATACCTCCAACTAATGTAGCACCTATTATAGAACCATAACCATACTGTGCTCCAATTGCTTGAGCTGTACCGATAAATCCTGAACTTGTACCCATTACTATAGGAAGTTTTGCCCCGATTGGTCCTATAGGGTATAACTGAACTAATGTAATTACTCCTGCTACAAACATAGAGTTTTGAATAAGCATTGATCTTAAGCTAGAATCTATATTTAATAAACCACACACTATTATAAGTGGCGAAATATTTCCTAAAAACATTGCAAGAACATGCTGTATACCTAGAGGTACTGCTCTTTTAAGCTCTACTCTTCCATCTAATTCGTAAATTGACCCTTTTTTTTTCATAATACGCTCCTTATTAAATATTTACTAAATACTTCGAAATAACTTCTACTAAAATATACCACATACACAAACGTATTTCTATATTTTTTTTATATTTTTCGTATTTTTTTACACTAAATTGCATTTTTACGCTATATTTTACAAATCCAATTCGTGTTTTTATTTAATTTTGCTCTTATTTTAATTATTTTTCAATTAAATTTCCACTTAATAGTTTGGATATTAATTAAATTTAAGGTATAAAAATATTGATAAAATCTTCAAAAAGTATTATGATGAATTTTATATACAGTAATATCTAAATAAAATGAAGGGGGTAGTTTATGAGTAAAAAAAGAACACTGCAAAATAACTTAAGTTATGCTCTTAGATATATGTTTGATAATTATGGTATGAATATTTTCCTAGATTCTCAAAAATTTTTAATTACTCTAGATAATTTAATACCTACATTACAAGAAGAGTTATCTTTAGTTAAGTTTGCAATTGAAAAAAATGCAATCTCTACAATATTAAACGCTCACAATCAAAGAGATGTAGATAGAAACTTTGCTTATTTACGTGCAAAGACTATTCTTACAAAAAATGGAGTCGCAGAAAAAGGTGCAATATACATACTAGATTGTTTTTTATACGCGCTTGACTGGGTAGATGACTTCCCTGATTATGAAGATTTATCAGATGAAGACTTTAAAATTTCTGAAGTTATTAGCGAAGAAGAAAAAAATAAAGCATTTGACAAAAAGCTTAGTTCACAAGCTCACAACAAAAATAAACCAATTATATCATTAAACAAACAAATGCTTACTGAAACTAATGAAAATAAAACTTCACAAGTCGAACCTACTCATTTTGAAGAAAAAAATTTATCTTCTACTGAAAAAGAGCCTGTAGAAAGTACTCTAGACCAAGATGATACTCAAAAATTAGATATCCATAGAAATAATCCAGAATCAGAATCTAATTCAAAATATTACTTAAATCATAATTTTGAAGATAAAGACCAATATGATGACTACGATGATGAATATGAATTTGGTCCTAATTTCAAAAAAATATCATTAATAATTGCATCTATACTTGTTTTAGGTTGTATAGGATTCTTTATGTTCAAAAATTTAACTACAGAAGCCCAAGCAGTTGTATCCGGTGTTTCTATAACTACAGAATACCAGATAGAAGACGGTGTTTACGTATTACCTATAAATAAAGAAACTGATTTAAATGTTATAATACAAAGCAGTAATTCAAAAGAGTTAGATTTATCTAAATTAAGCTTTAAAATAGATGACGAATCTATTTGTACACTTAAAAATGATGATAAAAAATGTACTATCACAGGTTTAAAAGAAGGTAAAACTAAATTAGTAGTAATTTATAATAATGAAATTGTAGATTCTATAGATTTATCTTTCAAAGAATTTGTAGATGATAAAAATACAGTTAACTCTAATACTGAAGAACAAGATTCTAAAACTGAAAGTAATACGAAAAAAGAAAACAGTACTACAATAAATAAAAATAACAATAGTACTACAGGTGGCAACAGCAATAATAATAATAGTAGTAATAATGGAAATGGTAATAACAACAGTAATAATAATACTAACAACAACAATAATAATAGTAATAACAACAATAATAGTAACAATAATAACAACAACAATAATAATAAACCAAATCCAACACCTACTCCTGAGCCTACGCCAACACCTGACCCAAATCCAACTCCTACTCCGGATCCTACACCGACTCCAGATCCGACTCCGACTCCAAATCCGGATACACAGTCAAGTAGTGAGTTGTAAAACAAAAATTCTCTAGATAATATCTAGAGAATTTTTTAATTTCTTATTATGTTATAAAAATAATTGTTATGTGAAATAATAACTCTATAATAAAAAGTAAAGGAGTTTATTATGCCTAACGAAGATACAATTAACTTACTAAAAGAATGTGACGCAGGTTGTAAGATGGGTATTGATTCTATCGAGCAAATCCTAGATAAAGTAGAAAATAAAAAGCTATACGATATTATAGTAAAATACTTAAATGATCACCAAAAACTTCAAAATAAAATAACTGATAAATTAAATGAATTTGGATGTGCAGAGGAACAACCTAGCACTATGGCTAAAGCTATGAGCCATATGAAAATAAATTTTAAACTTATAAAAGGTGAACACGATAAAGAAATCGCTGATTTAATGACAGAGGGATGTAATATGGGTATAAAATCTATAAATAAATATATGAATCAATATCCAGCTGCATTAGAATCTATAAAAGGACTATGCTATGATTTAGCAGAACTTGAAGAAAATTTTGCAAAAGATATAAGACATTATTTATAAATTTTCATTTAAACACCCTAAAAAGTAGATTTATTTTAAACATATTTAAGGAAATCATATTTATCCACAATATTACAATAAAAAATGCCAAATATTATATGTTATATGGCATTTTTTATTGTCAAAAATTATAGCTCTGAAATTTCCATAAGCCTTATATATATTTTCTTTATTCTCAAGTTTATATATTCAATATATCCCCTTTTCATAATCCAGTCATTTACATCCATCTCATCAAATAAATCTTCATATTTCTCTCTTAAATACTCTATATTATCACTATGCATATTTAACATATATTCATATAAAAACTCATATGCATTTTTGTATGTAAATACATCAGTTTCTGAATTATTGACAGTAACTATCAATAACTGTCTTTTTTCATCTATATCAAACTCTGTTTTGTTCATCTCAAAACTCCCCATTTGACTTATTAATTTATCTACCTCTTCTAATAAATCTCTAGATTCTTTCAATAATTCAATCTCTCTCATAAAATCCCCCTAAAATTTTTATATAATTAAAGGCACAATATAAATTATATATTGTGCCTTATGTGTGCAAAATTAAATTTTAATTTTATATAATTTTAATTTTTCCACTCTGTATTACTTGTAAATTATAAATTTTAATTTGTTAAAAAATATATGTGGTTTAAATGTTATATTTTAATTTGTGAATTGTTATATTCATTTATACCTCAAGTATACTAAAGATAGTATTTTAATTTGCACACATATTTATTAAAAGAATAAAAATTCTATTAATCTATATCTATTAAAATCTCATTATTAGCTTTATTTAATGCAATTTCAAGCTCTAAGATTTCTTCATTTCTATCTTCTAAATACTTTTTCAACTCTTTTTTATTAAAATTCGGTTCTTTAACTCTATAATAAACAGAAGTTGCCGCTGCATCTACTTTTCTTTCTTTTGATGATTTAACACCATCTAAAATATTTTCAAAATTATTGACTTGCTCTCTTAGATATTTAATTCTATTTAATGTGCCTTGAAGGCTTAGCTTACCGTTTTTTGTTTCTATATAATTTTCATTATTTGCCTTAGATATATTAGTTTTTATTGTAGAAATCTCTTGACCTAATTCTATTATAAGCTCAAATTCTCTATTAAAGTCGACAACCTCATTACAATCATATCTAGTTCCATCTGATTCTAATATATACTCTTGTACTATATTTTCAAGTTTCATCATAGTATACATTTTATCTCTGTATATTCTCTCTAATTCAGATACTCTTAACATTGCTTGACTTATTGTACTTCTTTCCATAATATATTCCTCCACAAGTTTTAAATTATTTTTTCTTAAAAACGTATGTAATTCCTATTATAAATAAAATTGTAAGTAAATAAGATAATATATAATTATAGCTACTAGTTGCCTGTGATAATAATATTAAAATAATTGCAACTAATTCTAAAGATGAAAATAATATATTCTTAGCTATTTCAACAAATAGCCCGAAAAATATCCATACTATCTTCATATCCCCACTTACATTATTAAAGCCATTTTTATAATCTAAAATAGTGCCTGTAATAATATTTCTAAAATAATTTCCAAATACAACTACTCCATTTTTAATTCCTTCAACTAATCCTAGATCATTTTTTAATTCAAATCCTACATTTTGTTTATAACTTGTTATATATTGATTTGAAATATTCTCTAATCTAGTTAATGAAGTATATCTATTTAACCTACTAGAATTAAAGATTTTACTTTGACCTGTATAGTTAACAGTAAGTGGCATAAATAGAGAACAAATTAATAAAATCAATATCAAAAATATAATTGGTTTCTTTTTCAAATTAAATTTCCCCCTATTATTTTACATGTTTATAATTATATCATAAGTTATTAATTTTTAGTTGTTTATATGATTTTTTTATAAAATTATGATACCTGTTTTAAGCTTTGTAAAAACAAAATGGACTAATTTTATTAAGATTAGCCCATTTTTTATTATTTATATATTTCTATATTATGAAATAAAACTTTTTCATTTCCTTTATTCATATATATGTGATTTAATCCCCCGCCAAATTTTAAACTGTCTCCTTTATTTAATTCATATACCTCTTGCTCTACTTGGATAGTCAATGTCCCTCCTGATACGAGAATCATTTCTTCTAAGACGTTTTTATGTATAGCTGATACATGACTACAATCTGGATATAATTCTACTAAAAATACATCTATCCCATTTTTCGAATCAAATGGAAATATAGGATATATTATCATTTTACCATTTTCCTCTTTAATTGGATGTATTTCGTCTTTTTTTACTAAAACTAGTTGATTTCTATTATCGTCCAATAAAGATATAAAATTAACTTTTAATCCAGATGAAATCTTCCATAATGTCGATATAGTTGGACTTGATTCTCCTCTTTCAATTTGCCCTAGCATAGCTTTACTAACGCCTGTCAATTTTGATGCTTCATCTAAACTCAACCCTAAACCATTTCTCAATCGTCTAAGATTTTGTCCCACTTTTGGAAGTTGTGACATAATAAATTATCTCCTTGCTTTTTATTTATAACTACTTAATTATAATAAGTATTCCCCCTTTTATATACTATCATGTATATTTCTATCATTATACTATACTTTTACCCGGATATGTATATTAATCGAGTATATTTTTGAATTTTCTAAATATATATTTGTATGTATATTTATATATAGTTTTTCTCGCTAATTAATTCTCACTCGTTTGACATTGATAAAAATCTTATATACCATTTTATTAATAAATATAAAATATATAAAGTCTAGGAGGATAATAGAAATATGAATAAAATAAAAGTAGCATTGATACAAATGCATGTCGAAGAAGATAAAGATAAGAATTTACAGACAGCTAGAAAATTTGTAAATAAGGCTGCTAATGATGGTTGTGATTTAGCAATTCTTCCAGAGATGTTTACTACTCCTTATAAAACAAGTAACTTCCCATTATATGCAGAATTTGAAGGTGAAAAATCATTTATAGAACTTTCTAATATGTCGAGAGAAAATAATATATATTTAGTAGGTGGCTCTATCCCTGAAAAAGATTTAAATAATCTAGTTTATAATACTTCATATGCATTTGATAGAAGTGGAGAAAAAATAGGAAAACATAGAAAAGTTCATTTATTCGATATAGATGTAAAAGGAGGACAAGCATTTAAAGAATCTGATACATTGACACCTGGCGATAATATTACTGTATTTAATACTGAGTTTGGAAAAATAGGACTTTGTATTTGTTTTGATTTTAGATTTCCCGAACTTGGAAGATTAATGGCACAAGATGGTGCAAAAATTATAATTGTTCCCGCTGCCTTTAATATGACTACAGGTCCTGCCCATTGGGATTTAATGTTTAGATCACGAGCTGTAGACAATCAGGTTTATACAATAGGTTGTGCACCTAGCAGAGATGTTGATAGTTGTTATATATCATATGGCAACTCTTTAGTTGTATCTCCTTGGGGCGATATTTTATATAAAATGAATGAAAAAGAAGGATATAAAATAATCAAATTAGACTTAGATTATGTAGACAAAATTAGAAAAGAACTCCCACTTCTGTCTGCTAGAAGAGTTGATTTATACAAATAAAAAAATTCGCTTCGCTCATGGCGCCAACGAATCGGAGATTCCGTTGCTTTAGT
>OLSO01000828.1_pt1 | contig 27618 bp, 28 predicted proteins | sample 1672441 | NCBI WGS metagenome assembly OLSO01 (sample SAMEA3136686, study PRJEB25190) | human gut metagenome | biome: human gut; feature: human-associated habitat; material: faeces | place: Austria | collected 2013 | reverse complement strand
GCTGGAATCTTCTTTCCAGTGCTGCGTCTTTCTCAATATATTTACGGTATTCTTCCAGAGTTGTGGCCCCAATAAGCTGAATCTCTCCTCTGGACAGGGATGGTTTCAGAATATTGGAAGCATCCAGTGCACCTTCTGCGCCTCCGGCACCGATAATGGTGTGAAGTTCATCAATAAACAGAAGAATTCCCTGATGTTCCCGTACTTCCTGTACAACATTCTTAATTCTTTCTTCGAATTCACCTCTGTATTTACTTCCTGCCACCATTCCTGAAAGATCAAGAACTACAAGACGTTTATCCTTCACTGTATCCGGGACCATTCCCATAACGATCCTCTGTGCAAGGCCTTCTGCAATGGCAGTTTTACCCACTCCGGGTTCTCCCACCAGGCAGGGGTTGTTCTTGGTTCTTCTGCTTAAGATCTGGATCAGTCTGTTGATCTCTTTGTCACGTCCCACTACAGGATCCAGTTTTCCCTCTGCTGCCAGTTCTGTCAGATCTCTGCTGTACTGATCCAGGGTAGGGGTGCTGGTTGTTCTTTTGTTTCCTACATTCCGCGCGTACTGAAATTCTTCTGCAATGGTATCATTGTCAAATCCCATTGCAGTCAGAACAGCAGCGAAAAGCTTCTGTATATTGACTCCCATTGTAAAAAGAAGTCTGGTTCCCACACAATCTGTCTCTTTTAATAATGCCAGCAGAATATGTTCTGTTCCTGCTGTACATTCCATGCTCTCCGCATCCTCCAGGGCCTGCTCCAGGATCTTTCTGGATCTGGGACTGTACTGCGGATCTTTCGGATCTTTCGGCTCTTTCAGGGCTGTCTCTCCCTGGGGCGGCGCTACAAGCTGTCCGATCAACTCCATAAGCTTCTCCTGGTCTACTCCGAATTCAGCCAGGATCTTGCCTGCGGTTCCTTCCGGCTCTTTTAAAAGTCCGGTCAGAAGATGCTCTGTTCCAATATAGCTGTGTTCGCAGGACTTCGCTGTGGTTTTTGCCAGTTTAAGGGCAGCTTCTGCCTGTCTGGTAAATTTTCTATCCATGTTGTCTCCTATCTGTCCTCTGCCGAGTTATATTCATCAAAAATTTCATCAATCAACTGGTGAACCTCTTCTCTGGTCACATTCTTACAGCATCCACGTGCCAGTGCGACCATCAGATGTTCTTTCATCTCTTCCAGTGCCTTACGTTTATTTACATCTATGGATATCACTGCTCCGCGTCTGCGGTCAATCGTTACAAATCCCTCCTGTCTCAGAAGAGAATATGCCTTATTCACTGTATGCATATTGATCCCTACAGTATCCGCAAGTTGCCTTACAGAGGGCAGTGTATCTCCCTCTCTCAGCCTGGAGGTAGCGATTCCCATGATAATCTGGTTTGTCAGCTGAATATAGATTGCTTCATCACTGCTGAAATCGATTTCAATCATCATAACACGTTTCTCCTTTTTTGTGTTACACTTATACTAGCACATACAAGCAGATTTGCAAACCTTTTTTGGTAAAATTTCAATCACTGTTCACAATCAAAAAAGAGGAAATGCACTTCTCTGTGAAATACATTTCCTCGATTTCTTTTATTTTAATCTGTCTCAGCCAATGATCTTCGCCATCTGTTCTTTGGTCAGAATAAGGTTAAATCCCATAGGATTTACTGCATATGCTATAGCCTGCTGGATCATCAGATCCGGAAGTTTGTTAAATGGTACTTTTGCGATGCGGAGCTTTCTGCCTTTTGTAAATTTCTCAAGTTCCATCACATCTGTAAATACAGGCTGAAGGATCTCGTCTTTCTTGTTCTTCAGATACGGAATGTTGATCTTCTTTGGATTCTCCGGATCTACATCCATAGCTAACAGAAATTCTGACTTTCTTAAATTCACGATCAGCTCTTCTTCTAATTCACGGATATTTCCATGCTGTTCTTTCTCTACCGGACGGCGGAGTTCCTGCATGAAATAAATGCCTGAAAGCTGAAGGGTAGGATTCAGAAGCGGTCTCTGTGCAGGCTCAAGTTTACTTAAATCTGCCTGTTTCGCAATGTCCGGAAGGTCGATCTCGATCTTATCCTCTCCGTCTACCCATACCACGCTGTTTATGCCAATTGCATAAAATGTTCCGTATAATCTTGGGTAATCTTTCTTCGCATATCTCATTCCCATCAGAAGGATCTTATCTTCCAGAAGCTGTTTGCCGAATTCCTTGATCTGCTCCTCTGTGGAAAAGATCCATGCCTGGTCATTATAACTTTCTTCATCACATTTCACATACGGCAGCTTCGTTGCCTGTGAGTATGCCACATATACCATCTCTCTGGTCTGTAATTCCTTGATTGCTTCTTCTTTACTGATTCCCATTGCCTTATCCTCTCTGTCTCATTTCTTTTATGATCTGCTTGGTCTCTTTATCTACACGATAAGATTCCAGAATCTTCTGTAATGATTTTTTATATGTAAATTCATCCAGCTTATGGCTGTGCTGCAGATAATCCAGCATTTCTCCCGGAAATGCCACAAAATATATGGAAATTGCCCATGCCACTGCCATCCTCGCATAATACCCCTGCTGAGTGATGCTCTCAAGCCTCTGTATGGATTTCTCCAGATATTCTTTCTTCACAAAGTGTGACAGAAGCATAACTGCTCCAAATCTCGCCTTGTATTCCCGGTCTGAAATAAAATACGGTTCCAGAAATTCCCAGTATTCCTCCTGATATCTGTCCGCATCCTTCAGAGTACTGCAGAAACAGTCACACACTGCCCAGTTGGAAATGTCCGGTACAAAACGCTCCACATATGTCATCTTCTCTGCACAATCTAACTTACTGTACGCAACAGTCAATCCCCGCAGCATGGTTTCTTCATACCACTGGTCATCTGCCTGTGCAAACCAGTCCTGCCACTGCATTTTCGCAAGATTCTGGCTGAATTTACGCAATGCGGGAAGCCGCACCCCCATAATATTATCAACTCCAGGAAGCAGACTGCTGTGAAACTTCCGGTATCCCGGATCTGTATTTTCTTCCAGAAATTCACGCACCCTGGCCGTTGTTACCTTTTCATCTTGTTTCTTCATTTCGTTTCTTTCTGCTCTCCCTGCCGCATTTTATACGGCACTGTTTCATTTTATAACAAAATGCATGAAAAGTAAAGGTAATCCCTATAATTTTTTCACAAATATCACCAAAACAAAAGGACTGTCCTGAGACAGTCCTCTGTATTGTTTTTATTTTTTATGCCTCGTCAATGGCCTTTCCAATATCATGGCGCATATATTTGTTGGCAAAAGTGATCCATTCTGTAGCTGCATAGGCATTTTTTCTTGCCTCTTTCAGATCTTTTCCTGTGGCTGTGATTCCCAGAACACGTCCGCCGTTTGTAACAATCTGACCATCCTTTAATGCAGTTCCTGCATGGAAGCAGTAATAGCCTTCTTTATCTTTGAAGTTCTCAAAGCCATACATCGGGATCCCTTTTTCGTATTTCACAGGATATCCGTCACTGGCAAGTACTACGCATACTGCTGCATTATCCTCAAACTGAAGGTCTACCTGATCCAGTGTTCCGTCAATGCAGGCTTCCATAACTTCTATGATGTCATTTTTCATACGCGGAAGGACAACCTGTGCCTCCGGATCACCGAAACGCGCATTGTATTCCAGAACCCTCGGACCATCTGCTGTCAGCATCAGTCCAAAGAAAATGATTCCCTTGAACGGACGTCCTTCTGCAGCCATGGCATCCACGGTTGGCTGATACACATATTTTCTGCAGAATTCATCCACTTCTTCTGTATAGAAAGGACTCGGGGAAAATGTTCCCATACCACCGGTATTCAGTCCCTGGTCGCCATCCTGTGCACGTTTATGATCCTGCGCGGAAGTCATGGTGCGGATTGTTTTGCCGTCTACGAAAGACAGCACGGAGACCTCACGTCCTGTCATGAATTCTTCAATGACCATGGTATTTCCGGCATTCCCGAATTTCTTATCTTCCATGATCTCTTTCACTCCGTCCTCAGCTTCTTCCAGGCTGTTACAGATCAGTACACCTTTTCCAAGAGCAAGTCCGTCTGCTTTCAGAACGATAGGGAATTTCGCCTGAGTACGCAGATATTCCAGTGCTTTCTCCGGATCATCGAAATTCTCATATGCAGCTGTAGGAATATGATATTTCTTCATAAGATCTTTGGAAAAAGCTTTGGAGCCTTCCAGGATCGCAGCGTTTTTTCTCGGTCCGAATACTTTCAGTCCTCTTTCCTCAAACACATCCACAATTCCGCCCACCAGTGGATCATCCATACCGATAATAGTCAGATCGATCTCTTTTTCCTGGGCAAAATCTGCCAATTTATCGAATTCCATAGCTGTGATATTCACGCACTCTGCCAGTTCTGCGATTCCCGCATTTCCCGGTGCACAGTAAATCTTATCTACTTTCGGGCTTTTGGAAACACTCCATGCAATGGCATGTTCTCTTCCGCCGCTTCCTACGATCAAAACCTTCATTTGCTTTCGCTCCTCTTGTTTAATCTGTAATATAACTCTCAGATCTTCTAATCATCGATCTGGACTTTTCCATCTGTAACAGTCACTTTACCATTGGCAATCAGATTGATGGCCTTGGGCAAAATCTTCCATTCTGCTTCTTCCATTACACGGCGCTGAAGAATCTCCGGTGTATCATCTGATTTGATCTTCACTGCCTTCTGCAGGATGATCGGACCTGTGTCTGTGCCTGTATCAACAAAGTGTACAGTAGCACCTGTAACGCGGACACCTCTTGCCAGTGCTTTCTCATGTACGTGAAGTCCATAATAGCCTACACCGCAGAATGACGGGATCAGAGATGGGTGAATGTTGATGATCTTGTTTGGAAATGCTTCTACGATCATCGACGGGATCGCTACCAGGAATCCTGCCAGAACAATCAGATCCACACCACTCTCTTTCAGCTTCGCCAGAAGTGCCTTGTGAAATTCTTCTCTGTTCTCAAACTGTTTCGGGGAAATGCATACAGCTTCTATATTGTGCTTCTTCGCTCTCTCCAGTGCATAGGCACCTGGATTGTTGCTGATGATCAGAGATACTTCTGCATTTGTGATCTTTCCGCTGTCAATGGCATCCAGGATAGCCTGCAGGTTTGTGCCGCCTCCGGAAACCAGTACGCCGACTTTTAACATAAAGTCACTCCTTTTTCACCGTCTTCGATACGTCCTACTACATATGGAGTATCGCCTGTTGCTTTGATCGCTTCCATTGTTTTGTCTACATCTGCTGCATCTACTGCAAGGATCATTCCAAGACCCATGTTGTAGGTATTGTACATCATCTGTTCTTCAATGTTTCCCTTCTCTGCGAGAAGTTTGAAGATCGGAAGTACCGAGTAGCTGTTCTTCTCTACCACTGCACGTGTGCCATCTTTGAGCATACGCGGAATGTTTTCATAAAAACCGCCGCCTGTGATATGGCTGCATGCGTGTACACGTACACCTGCGTTCTTGATGCTCTTTAATGCTTTTACATAAATTCTGGTCGGTGCGAGAAGTGCTTCGCCCAGAGTTGTTCCAAGTTCATCATAATAGGTATCCAGGGATTCCTTTGTCATATCGAATACTTTACGGACAAGGGAAAAACCGTTGCTGTGAACACCTGTGGATGCCATACCGATGAGAACGTCGCCTGCTTTCAGGTCTTCGCCAGTGATCATGTCTTTCTTATCACAGACACCTACTGCAAAACCTGCAAGGTCGTATTCGTCTTCCGGCATTAATCCAGGATGTTCTGCTGTCTCACCGCCGATCAGGGCTGCATCAGACTGTACACATCCTTCTGCCACGCCGCCTACGATGGCTGCGATCTTCTCCGGATAGTTCTTGCCACATGCGATATAGTCAAGGAAGAATAAAGGTTCTCCACCTGCACATGCGATATCATTGACACACATGGCAACCGCATCGATACCGATAGTGTCATGTTTATCCATTACCATTGCAAGTTTTACTTTGGTTCCACATCCGTCTGTACCGGATAAAAGTACTGGTTCTTCCATGTCTTTGATCTTCGCAAGGGAAAATGCTCCGGAAAATCCGCCCAGACCTCCCATAACTTCTTCACGCATGGTTCTCTTTACATGTTCTTTCATCAGTTCTACTGATTTATATCCTGCTTCAATATCTACTCCAGCGGTCTTGTAATCCATAATAATCCTCCGTTTTGTGTTTTTTATTTAGTAGTTCTTGTATCCAACTTCCTGTAATCTTGCGTCTTTTGCTTCTACCTGTTCTTTTAATTCCTGGCTGTAAGCTTTTAATTTTGCAAGAAGTTCTGCATCTGAGGTTGCAAGGATCTTGGCTGCCAGAAGTCCTGCGTTGGCACCTCCGTTGATGGCTACGGTTGCCACCGGGATTCCTGACGGCATCTGTACGATAGAATAAAGGGAATCTCTTCCGCCCAGAGAAGTGGTGTGCATAGGAATTCCGATAACCGGCATCGGAAAGATTGCCGCGCACATTCCTGGCAGATGAGCTGCCATTCCGGCACCTGCGATAATTACTTTAAAGCCTTTTTCTTCTGCTGTTTTTGCATATTCAAAAAAGACATCCGGTTCCCTGTGTGCGGAAATGATCTTTATCTCGTAATCAATTCCCAGTTTCTCCAGAATGTCTGCTGCTTTGCTCATGATCGGCATATCTGAGTCGCTGCCCATCACAATTCCTACTTTTGCCATGATTATTCTCCTTTTCTTCTCAAGTATCTTCTGACAGACGAAACTTTCTCTGCCGAAGACTCCACTTTTATTTTATTGATAAAAAAAGTACGGTCAGAAAAGATTTATGGATATAAACCCTCTCTAACCGTAAATTCTACTAAGATTCCCTTTTTCTGTCAACAATATTAGCGCAAAGAAATATTTTGACAAACTAATAATTTTTTTGACCTGTTACTGTTCCTCAAAAGGCTTGTTCAGTCCTTCCGTTCCCGGCAGAACGAATCTTCCGTCTTCAATAATGGAAGTCATCTCTCCCTCATCATCTACTGTACGGATGCTTCCCAGTTCATCATACGGGATCGTAATGTCTGTATGGCATCCGAAATATGCCAGACCCGGATCATCCTTTCTCATCTCTGAGATCTCATTGTCCCTGGCAATGATCTCCTTGCCATCCGGATTAAATACCGGAGTATCTTCTGCCCAGCTGTAGCAGGTATCACCTACTGCGAAATGCGGTCCCATTTTCTCCGCGATCAGGATTGGCAGTTTGTCAGCAATCTGATACTTCTGTGCCGCTACGTACGCAGTGGTATTGGTACCGATAGCAAATTCTCCCATGGCGATCTTCGGATGATGATACAGAATATTATCTTCGATATACTTGCGGTTTTCCTCTTCTGATTCGAAATTGCTGCATGTATAATCGATCACCTGTCCGCAGTCAAATACCAGTTTCAGATCACGGAACTGAAGTCCGTTAAGATATACCTGTGACACATGAAGGGTTCCGCCTGTTCCGGCCAGTACAGGAGAAGTAAACACTTCACCAACCGGAATGTTCACATCTGCCACACAGTTCTCGAAGTTTGTCTGTTTCTTCGGATCTGTGAGAGTATGGAGATGGATCAACATATCTGTTTCATTGTCACCTTTTCCCTTGACTTCCACCCATTCGCAGGTATCCAAAGTATCGATGATCGTCTGCTGAATCGTCTGGTATTTCTTATAGTCCAGTGTATTGATCTTGACAATCTCACGGAAGATCTCCGTGAATTTACCGCCAATGGCAGGAACCGGATATGCAATAATGGTAAAGCTTCTCTCGTCCCCTTTAATATAGCGGTTTGTGATCTGGCTGGATTCATTATCCAGTTCCAGCTGAAGTTTCTGCTGTGCTTCTGTAAAATTCCAGCTCTCCGGCTTGCTCACCGGTGAAAAAGGAGTCTCACCAAATGTCTCGATCACCGCCGGACCGCCGTGAACAGCTGCCAGTTCCTCATATTCATCATAGGAAGTCTGCATTGCCCGTAACTTGCGCTTCACGAAGTCAGAATCCATAAAGAGTGCACTGTCCTGTCTGTGGTCATAATCAAACTGCGGATTGGCAATACCGCCTGTAAATCCGCTTCTGAACTGGTTTCTTCTGTTGACTGCATGAAGTGAATGGCGGTAGATCACAGTCTCCAGCCCCATTTCCTTAAACTGCAGGATCGCAGCCTTCACCATTCTCTCAAATCCCAGATGATAGCGGATATTTACCGTTTTCTTCTTCGTGATATCTTTTCTTCCTGTAATGAAACCGATCCTGTACCCCTCTGTATATGTGCGTGCCATCTCATCAATCTCATTCCGGGAAAGAGAATTCAGGAATTCTGCGGTCTGCAGCTGGTCGTCTGAAATAAATTCTCCGAATCTGTACAGATATCTCACATCCTGCAGATCAGAATCCATAATGATATTTACTGCGAAATTATCCTTCGCATCAACAGCCTCCCGGATCCTCTCTTCCACCATATCCTGACAATAGTCATTCACATAGGACACCAGGATCTCTCTCACCTGTTTTTCCGAAGGAATCTCTTCTTGGGAAAATGCTGAATAGATTTCCAGAAACAGTTCAAATCCTACCGTAAGATCCCAGATCTTTTTCTCAAATGCATAGGCGATCGTGCCATGAAGTTCTGTATAAAGGAAGGTAAAATCCCTTCCGTATTCTCCCAGCATTTTCTGTGCATAGGCAGGATTTCCATAAGAATTTTCGTAATTCTCAGGAAGAACATCCTCATAAAGTTCATGATTGAGTTTCTGGTGTTCCCCCAGAGACCACGCTTCTCTTTCCTGCTCATGATCCATTACAGTAGCCACTTTTTTCAGAAAAGCAGCTTCTTTTATAAAAAAGTCACGATAAGGCTCTGCCACTGTTTTCTCTTCCAGGATCTCTCCGATCCTCTCTCTGGCAAGCTCATACCGCTCCATAACCCATTCGTCCAAATTTTTATCTCCTTTTATTTACGGCTTATCCGGCCATTCCCATCAGGAAAATGCCCAGCCAGCCAATCATGATCATTCCATTTGCAATGGAACCTACCATACTTGTCCTGTGGTTTCGGTTTTCCTCAGAAAAACTCAGAAGTCCCATAATAAATCCGTAAACCGACAGCAGCATTGCGAAAAGGCTGATCCCGCCTATCATATATCCTAAGCTTCCCTGCAGCCAGAATGCCAGAAGGACAGCTATCACAAACAGTACAAATGAAACTGCAGCAAGTACTGTGGACAGTTTGCCCTTCTGTGCTTCTTTCTTTTTCGCAAAGGCATACCTATATCTCTTTGCCATATTTCTTTCTCCTCAGGTGATCACAGATAAAAAAGAGCAGATAGCCCAGCGCTGCCCCGGCTGTATTCATGATCATATCATCCACATCAAAGCAGCCTACCTTCGCGATCAGCTGGATCACCTCCACTGTAAAGCTGAGAGCAAATCCAGATAAAATGATCAACAATCCGTTCCGCATCCGTTTCACGATCATCGGCAGCATAAACCCGAAAGGCAGAAATCCTGCCACATTTCCAAACAGATTGGTAAATACCGCCCAGAATCCAAGCTGTCTTCTGTATACCCAGAATCTTCGTATTTCCACAAACGGCGTCAGATTGTATCTGTACTGCCGTTCTTCCATGGCAACTCTTCCGTATTCCTCAGAGAAAAACAGGAAATAGATCAGTGCCAGAACATACAGGATAAACAGAACTGTTCCAAGTCCCCGGATGATACGTTTTGTTTCTTTTTTCAATGTTTTCCCCTATATTAATATTTCTGATTTCTTTTTCAGCAGTCTTGCACCGTTCACGATCATCAGGATTCCGGTGACAATGCCTGTAGTAAGGACAATGATTCCTACTGCCAGACTGCAGGCACCGGTGGAAGACATGGTCTTATAAATCTTTTCGTTCACAGTCATTTCTCCTTTTGGGATTATTTTGCTCCGTACTGTTCATAATATGCATCAATGGCTGCTTTCAGGCTGTCATCGATGACTACTTTTCCATTGTATTCTTTATTGTAAAGATGTTCGATCACTTCTTTCATCGTAACAATGGCATTGGTCTCAAATCCATAGAGATCATGGACTTCATCCAGTGCGCATTTCACACCGCCCTTGCCCACTTCCATACGGTCCAGGGATACCATCAGACCTACGATTTCCACATTGGCAGCCCCTCTTACCTTCGGCACGGTTTCTTCCATGGATTTACCGGATGTTGTTACATCCTCGATCATAACTACACGGTCTCCATCTTTTAATTTGCTGCCAAGGAAGCTTCCCTTGTCTGCACCGTGGTCCTTCTCTTCCTTACGGTCAGAGCAGTAACGGATTTCTTTGCCGTACAGTTCACTGAATGCAATGGCAGTAACCACGCTTAACGGAATTCCTTTATAGGCAGGTCCGAAAAGTACATCAAAGTCATCTCCGTATTTGTCATGGATCGCATGTGCATAATATTCACCCAGTTTCTTGAGCTGGGAACCTGTTACATAGCCGCCTGCGTTCATAAAGAACGGGGATTTTCTGCCGCTTTTCAGGGTAAATTCACCGAACTTCAGCACCTGGCTGTCTACCATAAATTCAATAAAATCTTTTTTATACTGTTCCATCTTCTGCTATTCCTCCTACTGTTTGTTGGGGTGTATCCTCCATTAACTGTATCTTTATTTCACGATTCCAACCATATCTTTCACTGATTCGAATCCGTTCTTCTTCATATAAGCTTCGATTCCGTCGATCACTTCCATAGTTACTGCCGGATTATGGAAGTTCGCAGTTCCCACAGACACTGCACTGGCTCCTGCAAGGAGGAACTCTATGGCATCTTCTGCACAGGAAATTCCACCCATGCCTATGATCGGGATCTTCACTGCCTGTGCTACCTGGTAAACCATACGTACAGCAATAGGTTTTACGATCGGTCCGGATACTCCACCGGTCTTATTGGCCAGTGCAAAAGTTTTCCGGTTGATATCGATCTTCATTCCTGTCAGAGTATTGATCAGCGAAACTGCATCTGCTCCGCCGGCTTCTGCTCCTTTGGCGATCTCTGTAATGTCTGTTACATTCGGGGTCAGTTTCATGATCACCGGCTGCTTCGCGATCTTTTTGATCTGTGCGGTAAGCTCCTCCACATGATGTGCATCCTGACCAAATGCAAGAAAACCAGCATTGACATTCGGGCAGGAAATATTGATCTCCAGCATATCTACCGGCTCGTCTGCCAGTCTCTCCACTACTGCCAGATATTCTTCCGGTGCATGACCGCATACATTTACGATGATCTTCGTATCATAGTTTCTCAGATTCGGAATATCTCTTTTGCAGAAAAGATCGATTCCCGGATTCTGAAGACCGATGGCATTCATCATTCCCCCGTAAACTTCTGCAACTCGCGGAGTCGGATTTCCTGCCCAGGGAACATTGGCCACGCCTTTGGTGGTAACTGCTCCTAATTTATTTAGATCCACATACTGTGAAAATTCTTCTCCTGACCCGAATGTACCGGAAGCCACAGTCACCGGATTTTTCCACTCTACGCCGGCTATATTTACACTCATATTCATCAGATTTCCACCTCCGTAGAAAGAAATACAGGACCGTCTTTACAGATTCTCTTATTATTTACATTGCTGTGTGCATCTTTCTCTCTGGACTTGCAGACACAGGCAAGGCAGGCACCAATCCCGCACGCCATCCGCTCTTCCAGGGAGATGTAACACTCAATGCCATTTGCTTCTGCATAATTTTTGATGGCACGGAGCATTGGGGTAGGACCACAGGCAAAGATCATATCCGCTTTCAGGTCATTTTCTCTGATCGCGTCCATGACATTTCCCTTCGTACCCACGCTGCCATCCTCTGTGGAAATATACAGCGTGCCTGCTGCTTCGAATTCTTCCTTCAGGAAAGTATGGCAGTCACGGTAACCTGCAAGGATCTGTTTTTTCTCACATTTCATCGCTTTGGCAAGTTCCAGGATGGGAGGAACTCCGATTCCTCCCCCCATAAGGAATACACTCTTTCCTTCTGCCTTTTCTAACGGAAATCCATTTCCCAGCGGTCCGATGGCCGAAACTGTATCTCCTGCTTTTAATCTGGAAAATTCTGCAGTTCCGGTACCTGCACCTGTTACTCTGTATACCAGATGGATCCTGCCCTTCTCTTTATCGATCTCACACAGGCTGATGGGTCTGGGCAGAAGCTTGGACGGATCATTCGTGTATAAAGACACAAACTGTCCCGGCTTGGCTTCTGCTGCGATTTTTTCTGTCTGCAGCCACATGCTGTAAATATCTGTGCCTATGGATTCCTGACTGACCACTGTACAAATTTCTTTTTTCTTTTCGCTCATTGTTGTCCTCCTAGCGGTTATTTAATGCACCGCTGATATCCTCAATCATATCTTTTACAGCCTGACGGGATGCATCTGCATAATTTAACTCTCCGAAAGATGTATATTTCTCCTGCTTGTATGCGGCGATGATTCCACGGGAAGAGTTTACAATGGCACCCAGTCCGTCTTCATTAAAGAAATGTACCAGATCTGCGCCTTTTCCGCCCTGTGCTCCATAGCCAGGAACCAGAATGAATGTTTTCGGCATGATCTTACGGAGAACCTTGCCCATTTCCGGATAGGTAGCGCCTACTACTGCACCTACATAGCTGTATCCATTGCCCATATGTTCTTCGCCCCACTGTGCAACTTTCTCACCAACCCACTCATAGAGAGGACGTCCGTCAATGATCCTGTCCTGGAATTCGCCGCTGGAAGGATTGGAGGTCTTTACCAGAACAAAAATACCTTTATTTTCTTCCTTGCATACATCTATGAATGGTTTCACACCGTCAGAACCCAAATATGGGTTTACGGTTGCAAAATCCTCATCAAAGCCGGCATATTTTTTGCTTCCTACCTGGACTTTTCCAAGGTGGCCTACTGCATAGGCTGCTGATGTGGAACCGATATCGCCTCGTTTGATATCTCCGATTACAACCAGATCTTTTTCTTTACAGTAGTCTACTGTTTTTTTATATGCCATAAGTCCCGGAATTCCGAACTGCTCATACATGGCGATCTGTGGTTTCACTGCCGGAACCAGATCACTGACAGCATCTACGATTCCTTTATTATACTGCCAGATCGCTTCCGCAGCACCTTCCAGTGTTTCACCCAGTTCCATGAAAGCTTTCTTCTGGATATGCTCCGGAATATAATTCATCATCGGATCAAGGCCTACCACGATAGGTGCGTTTGTTTTTTGTATTTTTTCAATCAGTTTGTTAATCATGAATTTTTCCTCCTGCTATATGTTCTGTATAATTATAAAAAATATTGTTCACTCCGTGTGCAGTCACTATATAGATTCTGATGTTTTTGTTTCAGACTTCCTGATACACGATTTTTCCATCACAGATCGTATAAAGAATTTTTCCCTTTACTTTCCATCCGTCAAATGGAGTGTTTCGTCCTTTGGACGCAAATTTCGTCTTATCTATTTCGTACTCTGTATCAATATCTGCGATCACCACATCTGCCGGATGACCTTCCTGAAGAGTTCCTCTGTCGCTCTTTAAGATCTGTGCCGGATTCCAGCTCATTTTTTCCACCAGCTGTGTCAGTGTCAGGATCCCTGTTTCCACAAGTGCTGTATAAGTCAGCGCAAAACTTGTCTCGATTCCCACAATACCGAAAGCAGCGTCACGGATGGAGCCTGTTTTATCAGCTGCTGCGTGAGGTGCATGATCTGTGCTGATCACCTGGAAAGAACCGTCCTTCAGACCTGCGATCAGGGCATCCACATCTTTCTGTGTACGAAGCGGCGGGTTCATTTTATAGTTCGGATCATCTGTCTGGATGGCATCAGATGTAAGAACAAAGTGATGTGGGCATACCTCTGCAGTGATATTGTCCAGCCCTTCTTCCTTCACGATCTCCATCATTTTCGCCACTCCTTCTGTGGAACAGTGACACAGATGAAGTCTGGCTCCTGTTTCTCTTGCCAGAAGGATATCCCTGGCAGCAATCACATCTTCCACTGCATTGCAGATTCCGGGAAGTCCCAGATGTTTCGCATTCTCATCATCGTTCATGCATCCGGCCCCTCTCAGGTCAATATCCTCACAGTGGGCGAAGATCGGCACATCCAGATCTCTGGCAACTTCCATTGCCTTTTTACACAATGCTGTGTTCATCACGGATTTACCATCTTCTGATAATGCCGGAATGCCTGCTTTTACCATTCCTTCTATATCAGAAAGCTGTTCGCCCCTTTCTCCCTGTGTAATGGCGCCTGCCTGGAGTACGTGGATTCCGGATACCTGTGCCGCTTTATTGTGTACATAATTTACCCTGTCCGGATTATCAATGACCGGCGTAGTGTTGGGCATGGCAACAACTGTTGTCACTCCACCTCTGGCAGCTGCCCTGGAACCGGTCTCAATATCTTCTTTCTGTGTCTGTCCCGGATCTCTGAAATGAACATGCAGATCGACCAGTCCCGGCATAACCAGACGTCCCTCTGCATTTATTACTCTGTCACTTTTATCCCTGGTCTTCAGTTTCTCACCAATCTCTGTGATCACACCGTCTTCCAGATAAATATCTCCTGTCTTATCAGTACCGGTTGCCGCATCTATAATACGGCCGCCCCGAATCAGAATACCCATGTGCTTAGCTCCCTTCATTGGTTCATACCATAATATACCTAACATACATAATACACGAAACAGCCTTTTTTATAAAGCCCTTTTTTTAGATATTTAGTACGAAAGCACAGCGGCTATTTTGTGCTTGACAATTCAAAATATGAGAGATATAATCAACCTATATCTGGATTATTTAATGTATAGTCACTGGTTTTTAGAGATTATATAACATCATATAATCTGTAAAATCTGGTGATTTTTTATTGCCAGAAAGCTTTTCAACTTTTTTATTTTTTATGGAGGTAACAACATGAACAAGGGAACTGTAAAATGGTTCAACGCAGAAAAAGGTTACGGATTTATCACTGGTGAAGACGGTGCAGACGTATTTGTACATTTCTCCGCTATCAATGGTGAAGGATTCAAATCCCTTGAAGAAGGCCAGGCTGTAACATACGACTTAACAGAAGGCGCACGTGGCATGCAGGCTGCAAACGTTACAAAATTATAATTCATAATTTACTGTAACAGAAAGAGGATTGAATCCCGCACTTTTTGTACGGGTTAAACCTCAAAAACCCCCGGCTCTTCATCCGGGGGTTTTCTTTTTATCCTGTTTATTATTCAGCGTCTGTTTCAGCTGTGTCTTCTGTAGAGGATGTATCATCTGCGGAAGCTGTCTCATCTGTAGTATCTGCATCTTCTGAAGCATCTGTAGAAGAGGTATCTTCTGCTGTGCTGTCTGTTACGTCTTCTGCATCTTCAGTGCTGTCTGTCTCATCTGCCTCAGTACTGTCAGAATCTTCAGTATCTGTAGAATCAGTGGTAAGACTGGACATATAGTTATCCAGTGCACTGGTATCCATAACTGTATTCTGTACAACATTCTCCTTGGTTCCTGTTACTTTTACGTATGCAGAATAACCAATCCAGGCAATGATCACAACACAGATAAACGCCCATGCAAACATCTCCAGGGTGAAGAGCACTTTCTCTTTTTTATCTACTTTTCCGCGATGGAGCTTCTTTGACTTATACGCATCGACTTTCTTCTGGCTCATGGTGTGTCTCCTTTGCATAACTTATTTCATAATTCCTTATTATAGCACATGCTGTTATAAAAAGAAACACCAAAGTTATACTGCTACGATCACCCCACCGTCGTTGGCATACATAGAGCTGACTCCTGCTGTATCCAGAACAATGATTCTTCCTGTTTTCATTCTCTCCTGGAACGCTTCTTTCAGAACCTGCGCTCTGGCAGGACAGTTACAATGGCTGATAGCCAGGACTTTTTCTTCACTGTCCGGTGTTTTCTCGATGATCTGTTCCACCATTTTGATCATTGCGCGGTTCATGCCTCTTGCCTGATCCAGCTGACAGATGTTTCCCTCATCTGTGGAACCCATAACCGGTTTGATCTTCAGGGCACTTGCCACCAGAGCTTTTACCTTGCTCAGACGGCCATTCTTTCTTAAAGTATCAAGATTTTCCAGAACAAAAAATGTATGCTGGCCTTTGATATAATGTTCTACTGCTGCGACCACTTCCTCAAAGCTCATTCCTGCTTCTTCACATTCCTGTATCTTCATAGCAATCAGTGTCTGACCCACAGATGCCGAACAGGAATTAAACACATGGATCTTTTTCTCCGGATGATCTTCCAGAAGAAGATTTCTTCCCAGAAGTGCACTGTTATAAGAACCGCTGAGTTCAGAAGAAAGTGTTACCGCATAAATATGCTCCGCCTCACAGTCATAAGCTTTCATATATCTCTCAGGGGAAGGGCAGGCAGATTTCGGACACTCCGGACAATCTGCTACTTTCTTGAGAAATTCCTTCTGATTAAAAGTTTCGTCATCTATGATCTGTTCAGCTCCCACCATCAGGGTAAGTGGAACTGTTTCAAAGCGTTCATCATTCTTCCATTCGTCTAAAAGTTCTCCACAACTATCTATGGCAATCTTATATCTCAATTATATCGTCCTCTTTTCCATTATATGTAGTTTTGAATACCAGATATATATTATCATACTGCCAGAGGTTTGAAAAGACTTTTTCGCAAAAACACTGTTCTTTTTTTCAAAAGTGATTTATAATCAAAAAGACACTCCCCTATCCTGCCGGAAATAATAAAATTCCGACTGAATTTCAGGGGAGTTAAGAAAGGATTTCTATGATTGCATTATCCATTATCGACGTAAAAGATTTCATGAATAAGCTTCTGATCGGTGAAGTGTTCGACAGATTTTTCCTGGTGGAAGCCTCTGTCACCACTTTCAACACCTTTACCATTGACGGAAGGCTCCAGCAGGACTTTTTTGATACAGATACTGTTGCCATGCATAAAAGCAATTTGATCGAGTATTCTCTGTGGCGTGATGTGAAACCTTACTGTTTCTCTGTAATACGCGGCAGACGTACGCCTCTGAATTTCAGGATCGTACTTCAGCTTTCCCATAAACAGACACAGCAGATCCTGAATCCGTCATTTCCTGACGGATCCGTTCCTGACTGCAGATTCTGCCTGAACCTTCAATATAGAAATGATTCACTTTTATGTACTACCGGTGTGTCCTATACTTCTTTCTGTCTGGATAAGCGTCCGGAACATTTATGGGATGAAATAATCCGGAAATTTCTCTCAGGACAACACATCGCATTTCAGGTTCTGTAGCCTGATCTTCTGACACCTGTCATCTTCCTGCACAGTTTACTGCCGTGCTGTTTTCTCATGGGAACTGTATAAATAGTATGCAAGGATATCTATGAATTCACTGTTTGTCGGCTTGTCTTCCATAGTACATCCTGCAATTTCTTCCAAAGTTTCTCTGTGGCTCATCCAGCATAGATTGATCAAAGTACGGATATTATGCTCTACATTGGACGGAGTTGATTTGTATTTTCTGGCAAGGATCGGATAAATATCTTTTGTGATCTTCATCGGACGCTCCTGCAGTGCCTCTGCCATTTTTACTGCTTCCGCAACGTAGTAATAACCTTTGTACTTCGAAGTTGCCCCAAGCCTTCTTATTAAACTATAAATTTCACTCATACATTTTTCCTCCTAACTTTCTGTTGAACACTGTCTGTGTGTTCATGTTTCTCTTTTATACACACATAACCCGGCAGAATTGTCATTCGGAAATCATCGTCACTTTTCACATAAAATTTATAGAGTTGTATTGAAATATCAGCAATTTAATCATAAAAATATATACGACATTTGTCAATACAAAATGCAAAAAACAACAGTCCAGATTGTTCCTGAACTGTCGTTTTTTGATATTTTGTGTAAATTATTCAGTTATAAGATCTATTTTGTCAGCATAAGAAGTACTTCATTGCTTCTCTGCACGAAACGTGTCATCTCTTCCGGTGAAAGCTGTTTGTGGCTCATCATAGCCAGATCATACAGCTGTTCACAGATTACAGGTGCCTTATCTGATTCTTTGTTTTCTGCCAGATATTTTACCAGCGGATGATTTGCATTCAGTATCAGTGTTTCCTGACCGCCGAACATGTTCGGATCCATTCCATACATGTTATACATCTTCATCATATCCTGCATACGGCGGCTCTCTTCAGAAAGAGTAACCATTGCAGAAATGCTTTCATTCTTCAGATTCTCTACATGAACCTCCAGTTTATCTTTCTTCAGGTTCTTGCGGAACAGCTCTGTCAGTTCTTTCACTGTTTCCTCATCAGTAGCTCCTTCACCTTTCAGTTCTTCAGTCAGGTCTGCATCAATTCTCTTGAACTGGATATCCTGATGTTTCTGCTCCAGGCTGGAGATAAAGGCACTGTCAATATTATGCTTCAGGATCACTGCATCCTTGCCTGCTTCCTTAAACATATTGATATACTGGCTCTGCTGAACTTCATCTGTCACGTAGAAGATAATAGTCTTTTCCGGTTCTTTTTCCTCTGCTTTATCCTTATTCTCTTCTGCTGCAGTGTCTTCTTTCTTTTCTTCAGTCTCAGCTTCTGCTGTCTCTTTCTTATTCTCCTCGATGCAGTCTTTCAGTGTGAGATATTTGCCGTCAAGGTTTTTGAAGAGTACATAATCTCCCATCTTCTCAGCAAACTTGGAGTCTTTGATACAGCCATATTTGATAAATGGGCTGATGTCATCCCAGTATTTCTCATAAGATTCACGGTCTGTCTTGCACATTCCGGTAAGTTTGTCTGCTACTTTCTTGGAAATGTACTCGGAAATCTTCTGTACAAATCCGTCATTCTGCAGTGCACTTCTGGATACATTCAGAGGAAGATCCGGGCAGTCGATCACGCCCTTAAGCAGAAGCAGGAATTCAGGAATTACTTCTTTGATATTATCTGCGATAAATACCTGATTGTTGTACAGTTTGATCGTTCCTTCGATAGAATCATACTCTGTGTTGATCTTCGGGAAGTACAGGATACCTTTTAAGTTAAACGGATAGTCCATGTTCAGATGGATCCAGAATAACGGCTCCTTGTAATCCATAAATACCTTGCGGTAGAACTCTTTGTATTCATCATCTGTGCATTCATTCGGATGTTTCATCCAGAGAGGATTGATGTCACTGATGGAAACCGGACGTTTGTTGATCTTTACTTTATCCCTGGCAGGGGAGACTTCAACTACTTCTTTCTCGCCGTTTTCGTTCTCTTTCTCTTCTGTCTTGGCATCCTCATGGATATGCTCAACAACAACATCGTCATCTCTTAATTCAGATTCATCTATCGTCTCATATTCCTGCGGTGCATTTGCCTTGGAAAGGTAAATATGAACTGGCATGAAGGAACAGTATTTCTCAAGGATCTCGCGCATACGGTATTCATTGGCAAATTCCAGGCAGTCCTCATTCAGGAACAGTGTGATCTCTGTACCAACTGTATTCTTATTGCCTTCCTGTATATCATATTCTGTTCCGCCATCACAGGTCCAGTGTACAGGCTGTGCACCTTCTGTACAGGAAAGAGTGTCAATGTGTACTTCATCTGCTACCATAAATGCAGAATAGAAACCAAGTCCGAAATGACCGATGATCTGGTCATCTGTTGTCTTGTCTTTATATTTCTCCAGGAACTGGGTAGCACCGGAAAAAGCGATCTGAGTAATATATTTCTCTACTTCCTCAGCAGTCATACCAATACCATTATCAATGAATTTCAGAGTCTTCTCATCTGGGTTTACAATTACCTGGATCTCTGGTTTATAATTGTCCGGGAATGTATATTCCCCCATTACTTCCAGTTTCTTCAGTTTGGTAATGGCATCACATCCGTTGGATACCAGCTCTCTTACAAAGATATCGTGGTCTGAATACAGCCACTTCTTAATGATCGGGAAAATATTTTCGCTGTTGATTGATAAACTTCCATGTTTTACAGCCATTCTGTCCACACTCCTTAGTTCTTTTATTATCCTGCAGTTCCCTGAATAAGCGGGAACTGTATCTCTGAAAGATATACTAATACCATTTTGACCAAAAGTCAAGAAGAAATTAGCACTCATTAAAAATGAGTGCTAACAATGTTTTTTATTCGTTTTTATTTCTTTTTCTTTTTATAAACAACCACACCTGCAATGCATCCCGCTGCAATCACCAGAATGATCACGAATGGAGCAATATTGGTAGTATCACCTGTCTGCACTGCTTTTTTCTGGTTTGCACTGTTTGGCTGCGGAGTTGGGGTTGCTGTGATCTGCTGTCCCTGGGTGATGGTGAAGTTCACCTGTTTGGTATCCTGGGAACCTGTGTTTTCCCATTTACTTCCTGTGTATTTCTGCTGGTCAAACACAACTGTAAGAGTATAAGTTCTGGCCTTTGTAATACCAAATGCAGCTGTATATGGAGCCTGGCTCCAGCTATTGGTGTTCAGGACCTTCCAGTTATATGGAACATAACGTGTATCACCTTTGCCCGGATTTTCGTTATCCATTCCTGCGCCTACTGCCTCGAAGGTAATCTTGGACTGAGTGGTATAACCGTCACTGCTGATTCCCTTGATCTTATTGTCTGCAGGATCTGCAATCTTCGCAGTACGTCCTGCCTTTACAGTGACATTAACTGCTGTGATCAGATTGATCCCATCCGGATTCTCGACTCTGTCAGGGAGTGTGACAGTACCTTTTACCTTAAAGCTCTGGGCTGTTTTTACAGAAGGATCATAGGAACTTTCTTTCACGTTCCACTGAACTTTCGCCTTCATATCTCCATTGGTAGTGTTGATCACTACGCTGGATGGAAGTCCAAGGGCTTTGGCTGTTTTCTCTGCTCCGTTCTTCACGTCAGTCACATCGGAAGGTGCCTGGATCCCTGTCAGTTTTACTGTTGCTGCTATAACTGTGAATTTCACATTTACAACTGCATCAACCCCCTGATTATTGGGAATTGCAACAGTTTCTGTATAAACACCTTCCCCCAGTCCATCTTCCGGACGTATCTTAAAGGAAGCACTCTCTCCAGGTGCCAGTTCTGTAGCAGAAAGTTTACCCGTTTTAAATGTCTGGCTCTCACTTTCCGGTTTGCTTAATGTAATAGTTGTATTTCCTTCATTGGTAACAGTAACTTTCTCAGCTGAAGGTGCTTTGATGTAACCTGCCTCTGTCTCTCCGAAATCAATCTCATCAGGATCTACAGACAGTTCTGCCCTCTTTGCTTCATTTACTGTAATTTCTGCGTTTACCTCTGCTGTTACTTCCGGATCTTCCGCAATGGTAAATAAAATCGGATCACTGTAGGTTCCTGCTTCCAGTCCCATTATTGGCTGCACGCTATAAACTGCAGAAGTGTCATCCTCTTTCACAAGGGTAATGTCAAAATAATCTGACTGCGGTGCACCCAGTGTTACCTCACCTGTTTTCTGGATGGTGACAGTTTTCGCTCCTACCTGCTCATATCCCTCTTCCAGATTATCGAAACTCAGTGTGTCCGTATCTGCGCTGATGCTTCTCTCCAGCTCAGGTTCTTCATTGTCAGGATCATCTGCCGGATCCAGGGTACCTGTAGGCTCCGGATTCTCCTCTGACGGTGTCTCGGTCGGTTCCGGATCTTCTGTCGGATCTTCTGTCGGATCTTCGGAAGGCTGCTGCTCTTCTACCACTGCCTTGGCCTGGAACGAAACTTCTGCGCCTTCTTCTGTCTCATAGGTGATGGTATCGTCATAAGAACCTGCCTTAAGAGTATCTCTCGGCTGGATCCATACACTGACAGATTCTCCTGCAGCCAGCGGTTCTTCAATATCAGCCACCATAAAATGTTCCGGGCTGATGGATTTGAAATTCAGGGTTCCTGTTCCTGTATTCTTAATATCCACAAACATCATCTGACTCTGTGTTTCATCAGACGGTGTGACTGTTCCGAAATCGCAGACTGGCTCTTCCCCTTCTTCAGTTCCGTCTATATATGCCTGAGCCTCATAAACCGGCTTATCTGTCTCATCCACGGATGAATCACCAGAGGTATTATCTGCTGTACTGTCCGCAGTATTGTCTGTGGTATTATCTGTAGTCTTCTCTGTACCGTCAGGCTGAAGCTCTGATTCTGTATAGATGTGCATTTCCTCGGAATCCTGATTCTCCGGATCCTGAGTTTCTGAATCCTGGCTCTCTTCTGTCTGTGGAACCTCTTCCAGGGTGCTATCATCAGTCTGCTGTGCATCCTCCGGATACTCTTCCTGTTCCTGGGAATCCTGTGCTTCATCGCTGTTCTGGACATCCTCAGTTTCCTGGGCATCCTGGCTGTCAGCATCTGTTCCATCCTCTTCCAGAGTACCCTCTACCTCTTCTATATCTTCAGAATCCTGTGCTGCCTGTTCTTCCTCTTCCTGCTTCTGAGCTGCTGCCTTGGCTTCTTCCTCTGTAGCAGCAGTCTCAGGAGTTTTCGCAGTCAGGGTACCTGTAAGCTCCGAATCATCCAGTCCGGTGACTATAAGTACCAGCTTATATCCCAGGTCATCCTGGGTCACTGTATAATTCTTCTCTGTCCCTACCTCGATAAGTTCTTTCTCCCCCGTCTGCCTGGACCATGAAAAAGTAACATCATCATCTGTTACTCCTTCCGGTGTTACTTTCGTATAATCTGCGCTCAGTGTAGTTCCAACTGCTGCCAGCCCTTTGATCTTCAGTTTGCCGCCCAGCTCTCCCGACGGAGCTGCCGCAAAGACCATGGAAGGGAGCATTGCAAATACCATAAACACAGTCATGACAATTGCCAGAAATCTCTTTCTCTCCATTTGTCATCCTCCTTTTCACATTATATAAAATATGTCCTCTGCCTGTGGCAATTATATCATTTCATATTTCGTTAATGTAATCTGCGTTTTTCGCTGTACTACCCTTCTACGATCAGGTACTTTCCATCCGGCAGGGCAAATACTTCACTGGCTTCTTCCAGTTCTTCATCAGACATTCCGTCTACATCTGCACCCATATCTTCCAGATATTCTCTTACTTCTCCCAGGGAATCCACCACTGCTGCCATGCAGTCTTCCAGGAAAGTTTCTGCCTCCTCATACGATGCTGCTACCGGCTGTGGAAACAGCTGCCCCTGATTCTCAAGAAATATGTTGATGCATTCTTCTGTATACATTTAAATTACCTCCTCAATTTTTCCCTCTGCCTGGATCAGTTTTCTCAGAACTCCTTCTACACGCACAGCTGTATAAGATGCTGCTGCTTTTACCCCATCCTTTGCATGCTCCATGGCAAAGCTGTATTTTACTGATTTTAACATTTCAATATCATTGTATTCATCCCCGAATACCATACATTCTTCCGGCAGGATTCCATAGCGCTTCTGATACTCCCGGATTCCTTTGGCTTTATTTGTCCCGAAAGGAATAAAATCGATCCAGTCATTTCCGGAAGTTACTACTGTACAGTACTGTGAAAATCTGCCCCTCCAGTATTTCACGGATTCATCTGTGATCCCTGCCGGTTCATAGACTGCCAGTTTCATAATAGGGTCTGTCATTTCATACAGGCTCTTTACAAATCTGCAGTCATTTTTTACTTCATAAAGCATATGCTCCCGGAAACGTTCTGTCTTCGGCATCAGGTAGTGATAATCTTTGGCAGAGCAGGTAAATTCCGCGTCCTTTTTTCCAATGATCGCTTCGATGATTTCAGCTGCCACCTTCCGGTCAAAGGAATCCTGATACAAAACTTCTTCCTGGTCAACAGCAAGTGCCCCGTTTTCACTGATATATGCAATCTCGGAAGCAACCGGTGCAAACATCCGCTTCATATTGGGATATTGTCTTCCGCTGGCAGCTACAAAAAGGATTCCCATTTCCTTCAGTTTCCTGATCAGCGGAAAAATTTCTTCAGGCAGGGACTGTGCTTTATTCAGCAGTAATGTTCCATCCAGATCACTGGCAACCATTTTAATCATTGCAGTATTCCTCGCTTATCTTCACCAGATCTGTGGGATGCTCTGCCACCAGATCCGCACCATTTGCGTTCAGTTCCTCACGGTCGCGGAAGCCCCAGAGTGCTCCTACTGTAAACATTCCGGCTGCTTTTCCTGTCTTCATGTCTGTGCTTGTATCCCCTACATACATGCATTCTTCCGGTCTGACTCCAAATTTCCCTGCTATCATAAGCGGACCGTCCGGTGCCGGTTTTCTCCGGATCGCATCACTCTGTCCCAACACCATATCGAAGTCATCTCCGTAAAGCTGGGCGATCACTTTCACAGCTGCCGGATGTGGCTTGTTGGAGCATACTGCCAGACGGATACCGCATTTTTTCAGTTCTTTTAATGTCTCCGGCATTCCCTCATAGGGAACTACTTTATACATGGGATCTGCCGCAAACATTTCCCTGTAAAGCCTGCGTCCCTCTTCATAATGAATCAGTTCTTTATCTCCTGCATCTTTCAGTGCCCGCTGCATCAGCATATCAGCACCTTCACCGCTGTAATATCTGAAATTATCTGTAGGCAGCGTTTTTAGTCCATATTTCTGCATGATCTCATTGGCTACGTACGCCATAGACTCCAGTGTATCCGCCAGAGTTCCATCCAGATCAAATATACATGCCTTGATCATCTTTCGTCATCCTCTCAAATTAATTCCTGATTTCTTCATTTCATGGAAAAGTCTTGCTACCGGCAGTCCTACTACATTATTGTAGTCTCCGCAGATGCCTTTTACATAAATGCCGAAAAGTCCCTGGATTCCGTAACTTCCTGCTTTATCCATCGGCTCTCCTGTTGCAATATAATCCTGTATCTCTTCTCTGGAAACAGGATAAAATGTCACATCCGTACTCTCAAAGAAAGTATGTTCCACCCATTTGCCGGCTTTTCTTTCCAGCACTGTCACTCCGGTGTAAACCTGGTGGGTATTTCCCTGCAGTTTCTCCAGCGTTTCTGCGGCATCCCTGCGATCTTTCGGTTTTCCCAGGATCCGGTTTTCAAATACAACAATGGTATCTGAACCGATTACCAGAGTTCCTTCTTCGCATTCAGCCAGAGACTGTGCGACCCACTCTGCTTTATCACGTGCCAGCTGCTGTACAGCTTCCCCGGGGTTCTCGGAGGTTCGTTTTTCTTCACCTGCCGCCGGGATCACGGTAAAGGATATCCCTGCTTTCGCAAGCAATTCCTTCCGTCTCGGAGAGGCAGATGCCAAAATAATTTTACTCATAGATCTCTCCTTTTCTTTCCTGTCATAGTATACCCTGTATTCTAAGGGGGTGCAACCGCTTTTACCGAAAGTTTCCCCTTTTCTTTTAGACCAAAAAGTATTAAAATAGGGATAACCTATATCCGATCATATCAACAGGAAATAGGATAAGATCAGAAAGGAGTCAATATCATATGGCAAAGATCAACAAATATTGGGGATTTGTAGCAATTGGTGCTCTGACTGCCGCTGCTGCAGGTGCTGTTGCCGCAGTAATCGCCAAAAGAAACTCCCGTAACGAGGAATTTGAATTCGAGGATGACTTTGATGAAGATTTCGATATTCCAGTAGAATCAGAAGAAGAAAAAGAAGAAGAGGAAGTTTCCGAGAATTTCCAAGCATGGGAAACAGTTTCCGCTCAGGAAGAAACTCAGGAAGAAGAATCTCCGGCAAAAGAAACAGATACAGCAGCCGACGAAGCTGACCAGGCTTCTGATGAAGAAACTGTTGCTGAAGAAGCTGATCCTGATGACGTTTCAGAAGAAAAATCTGAAACAGAAGAAGCAGTCCAGGAAGAATCTGCTTCAGAAGAGGAATAATATTTCACAGAAAATGCGCCGTACGATAAACATACGACGCATTTTTTATGTCAGGATCGCACTGCATCGGAGAGGAATTATGTCACTGAAGCCAGCCCACAGACTCAACATCCTGTGTGCTGGCTTCTTTCTTATTTATGCTTTCGAAAGTTTGAATGAACTCTTCAGAGATACGATACGGTTAAATACCGGAGCACCCTCTTTGGAGTCATGGATGTCTGCGCAGAAGAATCCTGTTCTTACGAACTGGAAGCTGTCGTAGCCTTTTGCTTCCATCAGTGCAGGCTCTACATATGCAGTCACTTTTGTCAGAGAGTTCGGGTTTACATTCAGAGAACCGTCTTCTTTATTGTATACACCTTTCTCCTCGTCTACGATGTTCTCATAGAGACGTACTTCTGCTTTTCCTGCCTGGCTTGCTTCTACCCAGTGGATAGTTCCTTTTACTTTTCTGCCATCCGGTGCGTTGCCGCCCTTTGTTGTGGGGTCATAAGTACAGTGTACGACACGTACAGTTCCGTCTTCGTCAGCTTCATATCCTGTGCAGGTTACGAAATATGCGTTCATAAGACGTACTTCTGTGCCAGGAAACATTCTCTTATATTTCTTCGGCGGGTCTACCATGAAGTCTTCTCTCTCGATGTAGAGTTCTCTGCCAAATGGCATCTTGCGGGTGCCAAGTTCTTCGTTCTCCATGTTGTTCGGAGCTTCCAGGTATTCTACTTCTCCTTCCGGATAGTTATCAATTACAAGTTTGACCGGATCAAGAACTGCCATCAGACGCGGACGTTTCAGTTTCAGATCCTCACGGATGCAGTACTCAAGCATTGCATAATCAACAGAGCTGTTTGCTTTGGATACACCGCAAAGTTCAACGAACATCTTGATAGATTCCGGTGTAAATCCACGACGGCGCAGTGCTGCGATAGAAACCAGACGTGGGTCATCCCATCCGTCTACGATTCCTTCTTCTACCAGTTTCTTGATATAACGTTTACCTGTAACAACATTTGTCAGGTACAGCTTTGCAAATTCGATCTGCTTCGGTGGCTGTGGATATTCCAGTTCCCTTACTACCCAGTCATACAACGGTCTGTGGTCTTCGAATTCCAGAGTACAGATGGAATGTGTGATTCCCTCGATCGCATCCTCGATGGGGTGGGCGAAGTCATACATTGGATAGATGCACCATTTGTCCCCTGTTCTGTGGTGTGTCATATGAGCAACACGATAGATAACCGGATCACGCATATTCATGTTCGGGGATGCCATATCAATCTTGGCGCGGAGTACTTTCTCTCCGTCTGCGTATTTGCCTGCTTTCATTTCTTCAAAAAGCTGAAGGTTCTCTTCTACACTTCTGTTTCTGTACGGACTTTCTTTACCCGGATCTGTCAGAGTTCCACGGTATTCACGGATCTGGTCTGCTGTCAGGTCACATACATAAGCTTTTCCCTTCTTGATCAGCTTTACAGCTGCTTCATACATCTGGTCGAAATAATCAGATGCAAAGAAAAGTCTGTCTTCCCAGTCTGCCCCCAGCCATTTGATATCCGCTTTGATGGATTCTACAAACTCGCTCTTCTCTTTAGTCGGATTTGTATCATCAAAACGCATGTTGAATTTTCCGTTATATTCCTGTGCAAGGCCATAGTTTAAAAGAATAGATTTCGCATGACCGATATGAAGATATCCATTCGGTT
>OLSO01000811.1_pt1 | contig 27918 bp, 25 predicted proteins | sample 1672441 | NCBI WGS metagenome assembly OLSO01 (sample SAMEA3136686, study PRJEB25190) | human gut metagenome | biome: human gut; feature: human-associated habitat; material: faeces | place: Austria | collected 2013 | reverse complement strand
TTTTATGATTAGCCATACAATTTGATATAATTTATACTAAAAATTTTTATAATAATATAGATTTTATTAAAGAATTTAAAAAATTGGTTATTTTTTATTAAATATAAAAATAGATTTTTAATATATAGGATTGGAGGAGGATGATATGTTTGCTAGAACGAGGGCTTTTTTAAGCAGTATTATTCTATTTTTACTTGGGTTAGTTTTGGTTTTTTCTTTAGTTTATTGTATAAGGATATTTTTGAACGAGCAAAATGAGGACATACCAATATACAGAGTGGAGACAGATAAAAAAGAAATAGCATTAACTTTTGATATATCTTATAACGAAGGAAATGTAGATAAAATATTAGATGTATTGGATAAATATGATGTAAAGGCGACTTTTTTTGTAGTGGGCAATTGGGTAGATAACAATCAAGATGTTGTGAAAAAAATTCACGACAGAGGACATGAAATAGGAAACCACTCTTATTCACATCCTTATTTTAATGAAATATCAGAGTCAGAGATGAAAACTGAATTAGACAAGACATCTAAGAAGATTAAAGATATAATAGGAGAAGAGACCACATTATTTAGACCTCCATATGGAGAAATAAATGAAAATGGTGTTAAGTACTGTGAATCTTTAGGGTACAAAGTTATAAATTGGGATGTAGATTCAATGGACTGGAAAAATATAAAAGGAATTTATATAGTAGATAGAGTTGCACAAAATACATCACCAGGTTCAATAATATTATTCCATGGAGAAGGCCGTAATATCGATGATTATCTAGATTCAATTATTGCGCATTTTCAAAAAAACGGGTATAAGATGTTAAAATTATCAGATTTAGTATATGACGAGGATTATTACATAGACTCATCTGGAGTTCAAAGACATAAATAATAACAGATACATAAAAATAAAATGTAATAAATATGATTTTTTCAAAATATATTTATAACATATAGAAGATAAAGAAACAATTAACAATTCGGGGGGATAAAAAGTATGGTAGTTATGAAAGACGATACAAATATTGTAAATCTAACTGGGGAACTTGAAGATAATTTAGAATTTAGTCATGAGATATTTGGAGAAAAGTTTTTTAATACAAAGATAAAAATAAATAGATTGAGTGATTCTTATGATATTTTGCCTATGACGATTTCAGAAAGGTTATTACAAGAATTAGACTTTGATAATAACAAGCTTGTGACTGTCTCCGGTCAACTTAGATCTTACAATAAAAATGTAGGTGAAAAAAATAAATTGATTTTAACAGTATTTGTACGAGAAATAAAACCAAAAGAAGAGGAAAATAAAGATCCTAATAGCATTTTCTTGGATGGATATATATGCAAACGTCCAGTATATAGAAAAACGCCTTTAGGTAGAGAAATAACAGATTTATTAGTGGCGATAAATAGACCATATAATAAATCAGATTATATACCTTCTATTGTATGGGGACGTAATGCCAAATTTGCACGAAATTTAAAAGTAGGCGACAGAATACAGATGTGGGGGAGAATACAAAGTCGATCATATGAAAAGAAGATAGATGAAGACACAGTAGTTAAGAAAGTTGCTTATGAAGTTTCAGTTTCAAAAATAAAGAAAATAGAAGAAGACGAAAATATAAATATTTAAGTGTTAAAACTTATTCAAAAGATGTAAAATAGATATAAGAAATATATATGATTTATCCTCTAGTATTAATGGAGGATTTTTTGTTTAAAAAAAGTCAAAAGAGGAGGTTTTTTATGTCAATTAATTATACATTAGTGGCAATTATAATGTTGTTTGTAATTCTTATAAGCATCCAATTTACACTTAATAAAATATTTATGATTTTAAAAGAAATTAGAGATATACTTTTGAACAAAAAAATAAAAGATGATTATAATGAAGGAACTAGAAAATATTAAAGCTATATATTAAAAAAGTTATCCAGACTTAGGACAACGATTTACTACATAAATATATATTTATAGTGCAATATTTCTATTTTATTATATTAATATAAAATAAAATAGGACATGCAAGACGTGATTTTGATTTTTTAGTTAAGTTATTTAGGAGGTAAGATAGTGAGAGATATAAGAAAAGAATTAATAGATATATTAATTGCCGAGGTAAAACCTGCACTAGGTTGTACTGAACCAGTAGCAGTAGCCCTGGCTTGTGCAAAAGCTAAAGAATTATTAGGTGAAGAAATAGTAGAAAATAGAATATTAGTAAGTCCAAGTATTTATAAAAATGGGATGTGCGTAGGTATTCCAGGAACAGAAAGATTAGGACTAAAAATAGCTGTTGCAATGGGATTTGTAGGTGGACATTCTGAAAATGGTCTAACAGTATTAGAAACATTAGATGAAACTCAAGTAAGAGAATCTGAAAAATATATGGATACAACTCCTATAGATATTGTTCCAGCACAAACAAAAGATAAAGTATTTATAGAAGTAGATTTAAGAGGAAAAAATAATATAGCAAAAGTAGTTATAAAAGAAAAACATGACAACTTTATATATTTACAAAGAAATCATGAAATTTTACTTGATACAGGTGAGTACAATCAAGAAGTAGATGCAAAAGCGGCAGATAAAAATACAGTTATTAAAAAAGAAACTTTCATGGACACTACTAATGTAAAAGAAATAGTAAAAAATGTTGAAAATATGGATTTAGAAGACATTAAATTCTTATTAGATGGTGGAAAAATGAATCTTGAAATAGCTGATTATGGTTTAGAAAATAAAGCTGGAATAGGTGTTGGATTCGGTATAAAAAAAGCTAAAGAAGAAGGGTACATGGCTGATGATTTAATGACAGAGGCAATGATGTTAACAGCAGCTGCATCAGATGCTAGAATGGCTGGAATAAAAATGCCTGTTATGAGTTCAAATGGAAGTGGGAATCACGGTTTAACAGCAATACTTCCAATAGTAGCATATAGCAATAAATTCCCTCAAAATGATGAAAAACTAGCAAAAGCATTAGCAATATCACACTTAGTAACTGGATATATTAAAAATTATACAGGGAGATTATCGGCAGTTTGTGGATGTGGAGTAGCAGCATCAACTGGAGCGGCAGCAGGGATTTCTTGGTTAATGGATGAAGATATAACTCATATAAAAGGTGCAATCGAAAATATGATAGCAAACTTAAGTGGAATGATTTGTGATGGAGCTAAAGCTGGTTGTGCACTTAAATTAGCATCAGCAGCATCAGCGGCAGTTCAAAGTGCAATAATAGCAAAACAAGGATTCCATGTTCCACCAAAAAACGGAATAGTTGGAGATAAAGTAGAACAATCTATTAGAAACTTAGGTAAAGTAAGTGATGAAGGTATGACAGTTACGGACGAAGTAATAATAGATGTTATGAATGATATAAATAAGGTAAAATAGTAAAAATACATATAAAAAATAGGTAAATCTTTTAAATGTATTTATTAATTAAAATAGAGGCGAGATAATACTATTCAATCTGCCTCTATTTTTATTGTGAAAATTATAAGAAAATTTAAAAATGGAAAAAATTGCATTGAGTAGAAAATAACTAAATTTACTAAAATTATCATTTTTTGTGTATACTTTACTATGTGAATTATTTAGTTAAAATAACTAATCTAGGGAATTAGCCAGATTATCTAGAGTTTAAAGAGAGGGTTAATAACATGGAGGGGAAAAAAATCCAAGACTATATGAATGATATAGACGAAGAATTTTTACAATCTGAAAGGTTAATTACAAAAAACGGGTTAAATAATTTAAGTAAAAAAAACAAGAAAGCTGGACTAAAAACAATACTACTAATAATGTTTTTTATATGTGTTTGGATATTTACATATATAGCATCAAATAAAAATACAATATTCTTAGCTCAGTCAGTCGGAAATGTCAGTGCTAGATATGTAGAGAGAGCACCAATAATAGAGTATGAGAATAAGCAAGAAGAGTTAAATGAGGAAGAACTTTTCATGAAAAAAAATACTATAATTGCTAAGGGTAGAGTAAAAAATGTTAGGAATATAAGAATTAAATTCAACAATGAAATGATTTATCGTGCAGTAGCAGAAATTGAAATTACACAATCATATAGAGGAAATTGTAAATCAGGTGAATTAATATCTGTATTAATTCCATGCACAATTCATATTGGATTAGATGCTTTAGAACATGAAGTTATTTCTAATTTAAGAGTAGGGATGAATGGAATTTTTATGATGGAAAAGTATGATCAACATTCTTATATCGAAGAAGAGGGCACTATATTATATTTAGAAGACTTGGCTGAATATGGATTTATAGATGCTCATAAATATGGATTTTTAGAAAATAAAGGTCAATTAATATTTGATAGATATACATTTAAAAGTATAGAAAAAGCAACAAAATTAGAGGAAGTTGAATCATACATCAAAAAGATGATAGAATAATTATATAACTATTCTTTGTGACTATTTAATATAGACAGAATTTATTAATCATTATAAAATAGATATATTAACGATTATGGAGGAACAATAATGGATATAGAAAAAAAAGTTTGGGAAGTATTATGTTCTGAAGAGGACTTAAATAAAAGAATAAAAGAATTAGGAGCCCAAATTACAGAAGATTATAAAGATAAAAATCTAATGGTTATATCTTTATTAAGAGGTAGTTTCGTATTTTGTGCAGATTTAGTTAGAGCTATCGATTTAAAAACAAAAATTGATTTCATGACTACACAAAGTTACGGAGATGGTTTCTCTACAAGTGGAAATGTAGAAGTTGTAAACGATATAAAAGGAAGCCTAGAAGGATATGATGTATTAGTTGTAGATGATATAACTGATTCAGCACTTACAATGGATTATGTTATAAGACATTTAAAAGAAAAAAATCCAAAAAGTATAAAATCTTGTGTTTTACTTGATAAACCAAGTAGAAGAAGAGTAGAATTAGTTCCAGATTATTGTGGTTTCACAATAGAAGATAAATTCGTAGTAGGTTACGGATTAAACTATGGAGACCATTACAGAAATATACCATATGTATTTGTTGTAACTGATAAAGATAGATAGTAGTAAATGGGGTAACATTTTGTTACCCCATTATTTATATAAATTAATATTAAAGTTTCATAAATAATTAAATCTTAGTGCTTTTATTGTCTTTTAATTTTTCTATTCTGTATCCGATTTCTTTATTTGCTAGTTTATATCCTTCTTTAATCATATCTTCTCGACTAATAGCATTACCCAATAAAGAATCTATAGTAAGCTGATTTCTATCTTCAAAATATTTTTCAAGAAGCTGTTCCTCTAACTCAGATTGAACTTTTAAATCACCTTCATGCATTATATGTTTTACATCAAAGCCTGCCTTTATTAATTCTTTACCTAGTAATATCGCGCGATGGCATCTAATAGGCTCTTGCATTGCACCAAGCAGTACTATTTTATAATTTTTAGAGCAGCCAACTTTTAATCTTTCTATTCCTCTTTTAAATTCATCTTCTAAAATTACTTTATCAAAATCTGCATATCCTTCATCATTATAGCTGACTTTAGTTTTTCTTTTTGCACCAAATTCATCAGCCATATAGATATATGTATATCCTAAATTTTTTAGAGTTTCGTGGAGAAATTCTTTATTATATTGAGTGTTATATTTTGAGTAAGGGGTAGATCTTATATCAACTACACAATTTATATCGTATTTTTTTAATATTTCTATAAACTTATCAAACGGATAATTAGAATGACCTAATGTATAAATTTCTATTTTAACCACATCCTTAATATATTTTAATTATATAAATATAATACCCCAATTTTAATATGAAATTTTGAAAAATAGTATTAGCTAATTGATTTTATTTAAAGATAAACATAAAAACTCAAATATAAAAATAGAAAAAATTTAAAAATTAAGCTAAAAATAGAATTTTTATTGTAAACAATGGCAATACTTATTAATAACATATAGTAAGTAAATTTATTGACAATTAAATTAAAAAATAATAATATTAAAATATAAATTATAAAATAAATCCATTGATAAGGAAGAGTAATTAAGTTTAGGTTCGATATAGAGAGTTGAGGATGGTGGAATCTCAACAAGAAAGAATTTAATGAATGGGCCTTTTAGGAGTAAATTGAAATCTTTATGAGAGTAGACTTTACCGTGTGTTGCACGTTATAGCAACTGAGGTATTATATAGTACTGATAATTAAGTGATGTATTTTTTAATACATAATTTAGGTGGCAACGCGGATATAACACTCCGTCCTATAGTTTTAGGACGGAGTTTTTTATTATAAAAATATTTAAGACGTATCAACAATATAAGGAGATGAAAAAATGAGCAAAAAAACTATATTAACAGGGGATAGACCTACTGGAAAGCTACATTTAGGACATTATACAGGTTCTCTTAAAAATAGGGTATCTCTACAAAACGAAGATAAATACAATATGTTCGTAATGATAGCTGACCAACAAGCATTAACTGATAATGCTAAAAATCCAAAAAAAATAGTAGATAATTTATTAGAAGTAGCTATGGATTATATGGCTGTTGGATTAGACCCAACAAAAACAAATTTATTTATACAATCTCAAATTCCAGAATTAGCAGAGCTTACAATGTACTACTTAAACTTAGTAACAGTTTCTAGACTACATAGAAACCCAACTGTAAAATCTGAAATACAACAAAAAGGATTTGGAGAAAGTATACCAGCAGGTTTCTTCATATACCCAGTGAGTCAAGTTGCTGATATAACTGCATTTAAAGCTGATTTAGTTCCAGTTGGAAATGACCAAAAACCAATGATAGAACAAACTAGAGAAATAGTAAGAAGTTTCAACACTACATACGGAGATGTATTAGTTGAGCCAGAAGGAATGTACCCAGAAGGAATAGCAGGAAGACTTCCAGGACTTGATGGAAAAGCAAAAATGAGTAAATCATTAGGAAATGCTATATACTTAAGTGATGATGCTGACGAAGTTAGAAAAAAAGTAATGTCAATGTTTACAGATCCAAACCATATAAGAGTTGAAGACCCAGGTTGTGTTGAAAATAACGCAGTATTCACATACCTAGATGCTTTCTGTAAAGATAAAGATGCATTAGAAGAAATGAAAGCTCATTATAGACGTGGTGGACTTGGAGATGTTAAAGTTAAGAGATACTTAAATGACATATTACAAGCTGAATTAGATCCAATCAGAGCGAGAAGAAAAGAATTAGAACAAAATCCAGATTATATATATGAAATTCTTAAAAAAGGTAGCGAAAGAGCAAGAGCAGTAGCAGCTCAAACTTTAAGCGAAGTTAGAGATGCTATGGGAATAGAGTATTTTAAAGGAATGAACTTCTAATATAAGTTTAAAAAATATATGACAGATAATAAAAGCTATAGTTATAACTTATTAGGCATAATAATTTTAACTATAGCTTTTTTTATAATATATAGGAAATTATATTTATTTAAAAGCTCTATATTAGATATTTTTAAGTATAAAATTTATAGGTGGATAATTTTTTTAATAATTACTTATGAATAAATTTTTTTATAGGTTAAAAAAAGTGTATTTTAGTATATATTTCGACAAAATTCGCTAATAAATATATGATATAATCGTGGTTGGATTTTGCGAAAAAGGGAATTATTTTTAAATATAGATATAAATATATAAGTATTAAAAATTATAGAATTTATATCTATAAATCAAAAGGAAGGAAGAATAGTGAATTTTCTTGATCAAACTACAATAATTAAAAGTATAGGGGGATTGAGCAAAAATCTATACAAAAAGAAATTGGATACAGTTGGATTTATTTTATTATCATTATTATTAGGCGCAATTTCTTTATTTATTTTTTCAGCATGTGCAGTGTCTGAAATGAAAATAGAAAGCGGGAATATACCATATTTCTGTTCTATGATTGAGATTATAAAAACTATAATCATCTTAATGTTAACTATAAAGATTTTATTGACAAAATCAGAAAGTGAAAAAGCTAAAAAGTATATTTTAAAAGATTTAATAACATGGATAATAACTTTTATGGCAATAGTTATGATAGCTAAATTAGTTGATATATTGGTTATTAGAAATTTTAAGTTATCATTTTACAATATAATTGGAAGAACAAATGAATTTGCATTAGTAAGAGCAGGGATAATATACCTATCTTTAAGCATAATACTTTCAATATCGATATATTTATTAGGATATAGAATATTTAGTTTTATTAAAGACAATAGGAAAGTATCTATGTTAAGTACTTTAAAAAGCTTTTTTAGAAATATAATAGCAATACCAATTTTCTGGGTATTAGCTAAAAGTATACAAATTTTAAGTTTAATTTTTATAGTGAAACATTACATATTATGTGGAGCTATATGTGCGATGACAGCTTCACTATACTTAGCATTAGTTGTATCTACAGCTTATGTAAGTGTAGAGAATGAACTGCATAAATACGATAAAAATATATGCTAAATTAAGAGAGTTTATTTTATGTATCAAACAGTACATCATAATATAAATTTAGTTTATGAAAGAAGGTAAGTTTGATGAAAAGAAATAGAAGAAAAAGATTGAAGAATATTTTAATTTTAGTAGGCATTGTTATTTTATGTGTATATAGTTTCAAGAAGATAACGGATATCGGGATTAACTGGATTCAGAAAGGTAATGTGAAAGTGGACTATGAACATGAATGGGACAATATGAGTGATGAAGATAAAAAGATAATAGAAAAAGTTATATCACTTTCAGAGAAAAAACTCGGGACACAATATGTCTGGGGAGGAAAGGGAGAGATAATAACAGAGGAAAGATACAACGAATTTTTAAAGTGCTATGGAGAGAGTTACTATCCATTGGACAAAGAGGATTACATAGGTATTCAAGGGTTTGATTGTTCAGGTCTTACATATTGGACTTATAAAGAAGCATCAGGAGTAAATATAGGTTATTCAACAAGTCAGCAACAAGAAGTACTCAAAAAATACAAGGTTAGGGGAGAACTTCAACCGGGTGATTTGATATTTACTACTAGACATGTTGTCATCTACATAGGAAACGGAAAGGTTATACATTCTAAAAACAAAAACAAATACCCAAAAGGCGGAATTAGGAAAGATTCCGTAAGATGGTATACAACAGGGACAGCTTATAGAGTAATTGATTATATAAATGATGTGAAATAGTATATGTATTATTAATCAATTACCATAAATTTATATGATTTAATAAAATAGGGAGAGTTATAAGCTAAAAAATTAAAAAGGAGAATATCTATGGTATTATGTGAAAGGTGTGGAAATCACAACGAAGATTACTGTAATTATTGCGGTAATGAAGGTAATGAATTATCTACTTTCCAAAGGAAGTTGATGTTTAAGGAAAATCAAAATGACTATTGTGATGTGTGTGGGCATGAAACAAAGTCAAACCAAACTTACTGCCCAGGATGTGGTAAATTATTAAGTCAAGTAGTAAAGGAAATAAAGGCAAAAACTAGTAGAAGAACTGGTGATAATTATCAAAACAACGATAGAATTAATAATTTAAATTTAGATTCAATAAACGCAGCAACAGGTGCTGTAGCACAAGAGGCAAAAAATATGTTTGGGGATTTACCAGGATTCTTAGGTAACGCAATAAATGAATTAAGAAACTTTGACTATGCATCATTTATTGCAAATAATCTGAGTACAGCATTACAGACGGTGGCGATATCAATAGCTATAATGGCTATTTATATATTTGCACAGTTACAATTTGGGAACTCTTTAGTAAGTGGATTATTTAAAGATGGTTCAATAGAAATATCTCATTTCAAACAATTTATATTTGGATTAGCATCTATGAATGGATCTAAAATAGTGATGAGTGGGTTACTAAACTCTGTAAATATAGGAATAGCTGCTAGAATAATTATTACACCGATAATTACGGGATGTATTATATACTTAGCAACAAGAATGATATACGGTAAAAGAGAAGTTAAATCACTTCCAACAGCAGTATTATGTGCTTTTGTATATGCAATAATTTCAATGGTGATATCTTTATTTGCAAGACAAACTGAATCAATGAGTTCATTTGTAAATATTAAAGTTTATATTGGAGTATTTAGTGTATTTATAAATGGATTTATAATATCATTTATGGCCAATATATTAGCATTAGAAAAAGAAAACTCTAGAAATATAGGCACATTATCTAATATATTTAAAAAGAACCTATTTACTTTAGGAACTATATTACTTGTAACTACAATAGTAATTATAGCATGGACATATATAAAATTAGGTTCATTTACGGATATATTATATGCTATTGAAGATATGATAGGAAGTAACTATTTATATGGATCTTTAATTGACTACCTTGAGATGTTTGGATTTAGTGCTGATAAAATGAATGCAATATGGTTTGTATATATAGTTATTATTGGATTGATAGCAAGTTCATGGACGCTACTTATGTCTCATCTTATAAGTCTAAAATTTGCAACTATGTCTATGAGTATATTCTCATTAGTTGACCAAGGTGAAGGACTATACATATTATTAATTTTAATACCAATTGCAACACTTATAATGATTGGTAGAATGATAAAGAAAAGACATGGTGAATATAACCACAATATAATAGGTGTTTATAGTATATGTTATACGACTGTAATGGGATTAATATCATATTTCTCAACAATAACAATAAATGGATCTATACCTGGTGTGGATAGTTCAGATGCAGCTGGATTAGTTGATTCAGCAGGTAAATTTAATCTTGTAATAGGAACTAATTTATTTGTGACTATTATAACTGTGTTTATATTCAGTACGATATTTATGTATATAGGATATAAAACAAAGAAAATTGAAAACTAAAATAGAGGAGAGTATGAGTTATGGCTACTAGACAAGAAATAATGAGAGAAATAGATAATTTAAATAAAACTATAGAAGATACTAATTTAAGAAAAGAGGAAGCACTTTTAAACTTAGGGATATTAGTATATCAAAAAGTTAGGGAAGGTTTACTTGAAAATGATGAAATAGATAGAATTTGTGAACCTATAATAGGGTTTGATCATGTAATATATGATTCTAAAGTTAAAATACATAATCATAGAAAACAACTAGAGGGGATTAAATGTAGTTGTGGGGCAAATTTAAATCCAGAGGATAGATTCTGTGGAACTTGTGGGAAAAAGGTTGAATTACCAGTAGACAATATAGAATATATGACATGTGAAAGATGTTTATCAGAAATAGATAGTACTTCAACATTCTGTCCATGTTGTGGAATAAAACTATAAAGATAAAAGTTAATATATAAAATAAAAAGAGTATAAAATATATAAAATTATTTTATACTCTTTTTTTTATAACATATAGGAAATTATATTTCACCTTCTATAACTTCAACAATTCTATGAAGAAGGTGAGAAAATGCAAAGAATGTTGTTTCAAATCGTATATAATCTAGAACATTTTCATCCCATAAAAACTTAATTTCAGGTGGAAAGTCACAATCTTCTTCAAAAAATAGAAATTTGACTGGTAGGAAATCGAATATATTTATTATATATCCAACGTCTGCTTCATTTATTTTTTGACCACCTAATTTCTCACATGCTTTAGATAAAAGATTTATATTGTTGGAAAATAGAGTTTCGTATTTTTTAAACATAGTATTCTTTCCACCAACATTACCTACATTGACAACTCCTTTTAAACTATTGGGAGTGCACCAATTACCAGATAAATGCAAATGTTCTTTTGAATAATCAAATAAGTCTAAAATAGACATAACTTCATTATAGGTCGCATTTATATAAGTATTATTTTTAGATAAATATTGGATACTTCCATTTTGTCTATTTAAGCGATACTTTTGACCTATAAAATTGATATAAAGATAGTGTTCATCTAACTCTAAATTGAATTTTTTGGCGATTTTTTCATGATTCCATTTAGGAAAGAGTATTAAAGCTTTTTGTGTTTGAATTTCATAATTTGATTTTTGGTTAGTCATATAAATATTCTCCTTGTATATCATTATATAATGACAATCCTAGATGACTGTATTTACTTTTAGAGTAGTAGATTTTAATAACTTATGCAATTGAAATGGTTGTAAATCTTAGAAATGAAGAAAGTTATAAAGAAAAAAGGAACGAAATAAATATAAATTTATCTCATTCCATAAGTTTGACCCTATTAATCTTGACAGTTGACAAAATAGTCAGAGTATTTTACTAACATGGCTGAGCTATTTTTAAAACCGTCGTATATATGTTTGTTAAAGATTGTTTCTAATGCTTGTATATCTTTCTTAGTAAGTGCCTCAAAAATCATACGATGTTCTTCGTATAGATGTTGAATGTTGTTTTCCCCCTGTAAATTTACTAAAGAACGAAATCTCTCGTAATGATGATTTATTCCAAGAACCATATTCCAGATGTTTTCTTTTCCTGCAATACGGAAAATTAATCTATGGAAGTTATTATCGTATTTTATAAAATCATTTACTGAGTTTTCGTTTTCAGCAGCACCTTGTAAGAATAATTTTTGTTCATTTAGATTAAACTCTAGTTTTAGTTCGTCTGCCTCTGTAAGAGTCATAGTAAGATCTTTTAAGATGGATAATTCAACTACTTTACGGACATAAAGAACATCCGAAATTTGGTTTATATCCATTAATGATACAAAAGTACCTATGTGAGGTTTTACTTCGAGTAAACCTTCGTTAGATAAAGCTTTAAATGCGTCACGCACCGGTGTACGAGATACATTGAACTTTGAAGCTATATCTGTTTCGCTTATTGAACTTCCTGGAGCTAATCTAAGGCTTAAAATTTCTGCTTTTAAACCTTCATAAACAATATTTGATGAAGCATTGCTTTTTTTAAATTTCATCTAACTGTACCCCTATTTTGTTTTATTGTTTAGTTTACGATTGTTTAGTTTAAGGTATTGAAAAATACCCTCTCGAGATTCTAGCATATTTCAAGATATAATGTCAATCCAATTAAAAACACTATAATTATGACTATAAAATAGTAAATATTTTTATAGGATTTATTTGTTAATTTTATTAAGATTGAGTGCTTATTATTTTAAAAAACTTTGTTATAAAAAAGATTATCGGTATGTTTTTGCTATTTTTTATTATGTTTTCCTATAAAAATGAGAATTATAACGAGTTTAGGAAAATGTTTTTGTAAGCGTGAAAATGATTTGTTTTTACATATTATGGAATAGAAAAGGGATGTAAAAAGGGGACAAAAATAAAGTCTTGTATACTAGTTTATATTAAAAGTTATATAAATATAAAAAATGATAAAAAAATTTTATAAGATTTTAAAAATAGAAAAACCAACAGGGACAATGCTTTCACAGGTATGATTGTTAAAAAATAAACCAATATTTATAAAAAAACATAAAAAAACATAAAAATAGTATTTACAACTTGTATACAAGTATGTTACTATAAGTTTGTTATTAAAATAACACAATCGATTGAGAGCTGATTCAAGAAAACGGAATCATACAAAATAATAACAAATATAAAAAACAGTTACTAAATGATATAGAGATAATAAAGGTGAAAAGATACAATGGATGAAAAACTATGAACTAAAAAATATCATTAGTGACTAGCAAAAACGAAATCAAAATAACACACAAGTAAAACACTCAAAAAATCGATGGGGGGCATTGACATGGAATTACGAAAAGAACAAGTAAGACAAGAAAACAAATCAGTAAAACCTTTTGGGATTAAAGACAAAGTAGGATACTTATGCGGGGACTTAGGAAACGATTTTACGTTTATATTTGCAAGTATGTACTTAATGGTATTTTATACAAATGTTTGGGGAGTTAGTCCATCATTAGTAGGAACTTTATTCTTAGTATCAAGATGTTTAGATGCGTTCACAGATGTAACAATGGGACGTATAGTAGACAAAGCAAAACCAACAAAAGATGGTAAATTTAGACCATGGCTTAAGAGAATGGCAGGGCCAGTTGCATTAGCAAGTTTCTTAATGTATCAATCAAGTTTAGCTGGAGCTTCAATGACAGTTAAAGTAGTAGTAATGTTCGCAACTTACATATTATGGGGATCATTATGTTATACAGCAATCAATATACCTTATGGATCAATGGCATCAGCTATGACAGATGTACCAGAAGAAAGAGCAGCTCTTTCAACTTGGAGAAGTTTAGGTGCTAACTTTGCATCAATAATAATAGGATCAGTAGTACCTCAAATTATATACAGTGCAGATGCAAACGGTAACCAAATAGTTAGCGGTAGCAAATTTACATTAGTAGCAGGAATATTCTCAATATGTGCATTATTATGCTACACAATTTGTTATACATGTACAACTGAACGTATAAAATTAGAACCAACTAAAAAAGAAGAAAATGCTTCATTAGCAAAATCATTCAAAACAATAATATCAAATAGAGCTTTATTAGCAATAATAGGAGCAGCAATAACTTTATTACTAAGCCAATTTATGACTCAAACAATGAACCAATACTTATTTGCAAGTTACTTTAGAGATATAAATGCATTATCATCACTTAGTATGGTAAGTTTACCATTAAGTTTAGGATTAGCAGCAGTATCTGGAATAATAGCAAGCAAATTTGGTAAAAAAGAATTCTCAGCATTTGGGATGTTCTTAGCAGCAGGATGTTATGGATTATTATACTTCATGAAAGTTACAAATCCATGGGCATTTATAGGAATGTATGTTGTAGCAGGTATAGGAGTAACAGGATTCAATATGTTCATATGGGCTCATATAACAGATGTTATAGACTACAATGAAGTTAAATTCGGGGAAAGAAATGACGGAGTTATATATGGCGTTTATTCATTCGCTAGAAAAATAGGACAAGCTTTAGCAGGTGGTCTTGGTGGATATGCATTAGCATTCATAGGATACAATGCAGTAGCTCAAGAACAAACAACAGAAGTTCTTAATGGTATATATACATTTTCAACATTATTCCCAGCTGTATGCTATGGGATTGTAGCACTAATAATGTTATTCGCTTATCCTCTAAGCAAAAAAGTTATAGCTGAAAATGGAAGAATCTTAGCTGAAAGAAGAGCTAAATAATAATATAGATTAAATATACTTACATAAAATGAATTGTTAAATCAGTTAACACTATCTAAGAGCTAGTACTATCTTTAAGGGGAGGTACTAGCTATTAGATGTTAAAATAAAATACAGAAAATACAGAAAATTTAAAGAGAAGGTTAGGAGAATTTTATGAAATTATCATTTCGTTGGTATGGAGAAGACGACAAAGTAACATTACAAAACATTAGACAAATACCAGGTATGGACTCAATAGTAACAGCAGTTTACGATGTTCCAGTTGGTGAAGTATGGAGCAGAGAATCAATTGCTACATTAAAAAAACAAGTAGAAGATGCTGGATTAAACTTCGATGTAATCGAAAGTATACCAGTACACGAAGATATCAAACTTGGTAAACCAAGCAGAGATAAATACATAGAAAACTATTGTGAAAACATAAGAAGAGTTGCTGAAGCTGGAGTTAAATGCATATGCTACAACTTCATGCCAGTATTCGACTGGACAAGAACTCAATTAGACCATGAATTAGAAGATGGATCAACTTCATTAGTTTACTATCAAGAACAAGTTGACAAAGTTAACCCATTAGAAAGTGATAGCGATTTAACACTTCCAGGTTGGGATGCTTCTTACACTAGAGAAGAATTAAAAAGCGTAGTTGCTGAATACAATGCAATGAGCGAAGACGATTTATGGAATAACTTACAATATTTCTTAGAAAAAATAATACCAGTTGCTGCTGAATGTGACGTAAACATGGCTATACATGAAGACGATCCATGCTGGAGTATATTCGGATTACCAAGAATAATAACTTGTGAAGAAAACTTAGACAGATTCTTAAAATTAGTTGATGACAAACACAATGGTATAACTTTATGTGCAGGTTCATTAGGATGCTCAAACCAAAATGACGTTGCTAAAATGGCAGCTAAATACGCAGCTATGGGAAGAATACACTTCGTTCACATGAGAAACGTACAAGTATTAGACAACGGATTTGAAGAAAGAGCTCACTTATCTTCTTGCGGAAGCTTAGATATGTACGCAATAATGAAAGCATTATATGATAATGGATTCAGAGGATACATAAGACCAGACCACGGAAGAATGATATGGGGAGAAACAGGTAGAGCTGGATACGGTTTATATGATAGAGCGTTAGGTGCTACTTACTTAAACGGTTTATGGGAAGCAATAGAAAAAGCTAGCAAATAAGAACTAGTAAAACTATTAAATAACAATTTTTAAACAAATATTTAAACTAAAACTAAACTAAAAAGATTTTTACGGAGGAATTAAAAATGAAATTACCTTTTCAAATAGATTTAAACGATAAAGTAGTTGTTATAACAGGTGCAGGTGGATTAATATGTTCTGCTTTCGCTGAAGCAATGGCTATGTGTGGAGCAAAAGTTGCTTTACTTGACTTAAACGAAGAAGCAGCTAAAAAATATGCGGATGAAATAGTTGCTAAAGGATACAAAGCTAAAGGTTACAAATGTAACGTTTTAGAAAAAGATAGTTGTGAAGCTGCAAGAGCTGAAATATTAAAAGACTTCGGAACTTGCGATATATTAATAAATGGAGCTGGTGGAAATAATCCAAAAGCTACAACTGATGATGAATACTTCTTACCAGAACATTTAAATGAAATGAAAACTTTCTTCGATTTAGATCCTCAAGGAGTATCTTTCGTATTCAACTTAAACTTCATGGGTACATTAATACCTACTCAAGTTTTTGCTATGGATATGATGAACAAAAAAGGTGCAAGTATAATAAACATATCTTCAATGAATGCTTATTCACCACTTACAAAAATACCAGCATACAGTGGAGCTAAATCTGCTATATCTAACTTTACTCAATGGTTAGCAGTTCACTTCTCAAAAGTTGGTATCCGTTGCAATGGTATAGCACCAGGATTCTTCTCAACTAAACAAAATGAAAAATTATTATGGAACGAAGATGGAACTCCAACTGCAAGAACTGAAAAAATATTAGCTGGAACTCCAATGGGTCGTTTCGGTGAATTAGAAGAATTAATAGGTTCTTTATTATTCTTAACTTGTGAAGAAGCTTCAGGATTCGTAAACGGAACTGTAATACCAGTAGATGGTGCTTTCGCAGCATACTCAGGTGTTTAAGATATAAAAATATAATTTAGAAAATAAGATAGTCTTTTGTATGGTTTTGATACTTAAAAATTAAGTATTAGGCCATACAGAGGCTAGATAATATAAATATATTATAAGGAGTATAATAGGATATTATGATAAACGTGGACTTAAGAAAACAACCTTATAACCTTGATGATGAAGGTGTAAAATGGGTTGAAGAAACTATAAAATCAATGACTTTAGAAGAAAAAATAGGTCAATTATTTATAAACATGGGGGCAAGTAGGGACGAAGAATATTTAAAAAGCGTTCTTGATAACTACCATATAGGTGGTGTTCGTTACAACCCAGGTAAAGCTGAAGAAGTATACGAACAAAATAAAATACTTCAAGAAAACAGTAAAGTACCTCTATTAATAGCTGCTAACACTGAAATGGGTGGTAATGGAGCTTGTACAGATGGTACTTACATAGGAAACGAAGTTAAAATAGCTGCAACTGATGACAAAAGATATGCTTACGAAATGGGTAGAGTATCTGGTGTAGAAGCTGCTGCTATAGGATGCAACTGGAGTTTCGCTCCAATAGTTGATATAAACAGAAACTGGAGAAACCCAATAATATCTACAAGAACTTGGTCAGCTGACGTTGAGCAAACTTTAGAATTATCTCTTGAATATATGAGAGGTATAATGGAAAGCGGAATAGCTCCAGCTGCTAAACACTTCCCTGGAGATGGTATAGATGAAAGAGATCAACATTTATCTTTCGCTCCAAACTCTTTATCAGTAGAAGAGTGGGATGCTACATTTGGTAGAGTATACAGCGGATTATTTGAAGCTGGTCTTCCATCAATAATGGCTGGACATATAGCATTACCAGAGTATGTTAAATACTTCAATCCAGAAGCAACTACTCAAGAAGTATATATGCCTGCTACATTAAGTAAATATATATTAACTGACTTATTAAGAGGAAAAATGAACTTCAACGGTTTAGTTGTAACAGATGCTTCTCACATGGTTGCTATGACTTCAGCTATGAAACGTAGCGAAATGTTACCAACTGCAATAGCTGCTGGTTCTGACTTATTCTTATTCTTCAATGATCCAGACGAAGATTTCCAATGGATGATGGATGGATACAAAAACGGAATAATAACTGATGAAAGATTAGAAGAAGCTTTAACTAGAATATTAGGAACAAAAGCTGCTTTAGGTCTTCATAAAAAAGCTAAAACAGAAATATTACCTGCAAAAGAAGAAGCGATGGCTAAAATCGGTTTAGAAGAAAATAAAGCTATAGCTAAAGAAGTTTCTGACAAAGCTATAACTTTAGTTAAAAATACTCAAGATGTATTACCAATAGCACCAGAAAAAACTAAGAGAGTTTTACTTGTTGAAGCTAAAGGATTCGATGGTGGATTCGGTAAATTCATCGAAATAATGGGTGGAGCTAAAAAGAAACCAATTGAAATAGTTAAAGAATTATTAGAAGCTAAAGGATTCGACGTAGAAATATGGGAATCTCCAATAGACAAAATAATGAAACTTCCAAAAGAGGAAATGGCTCAAGCTTTAGGAAATGTATATGCTGGTAAGAGACCAATAGCTGAATTAACAAGCAAATATGATTTAATAATAAACATAGCTAACGTTAATGCAAGTGTTGACCAAAGATTACAATGGCCACCAAGTAAAGGTACTCCAGATATACCATTCTACGTAAACGAAATACCAACTATATTCGTTTCAGTTAAGTGTCCATTCCACTTAGCCGATGTACCACAAGTTAAAACTTACATAAATACTTATGATGATAACCAACAAACATTAGAAGCATTAGTAGAAAAACTTGTAGGAAACTCAGAATTTAAAGGTATAAGTCCAGTAGATGCATTCTGTGGATTCGGAGATACTCGTTTCTAATTTTAGAAAAATAGCACGTTTTAATATAAATTAATAAAATACCTTAGGGTGTAGCTCCTGGCTACATCCTAATTTGATATAAAGGAGCAGACATGGGATACTTTAATTACAACAAAGAAAAAGACTTTTTAATATGCATAGATTCAGATGGTTGTGCGATGGATACAATGAATTCAAAACACTTTAATTCATTTGGACCAGAATTCGTAAAATCATATGGTTTAGAAGAATATAGAGATGAAGCTTTAGAATACTGGAATGAAATAAACTTATTCACAGGAACTAGAGGTATAAACCGTTTCAAAGGTTTAGCGATGGCTGTTAGAGAAATGAGCGATCGTAAAGGAATAAAATTTGATGGTTTAGAAGAATTTGAAAATTGGGTAGAAACTGCACCACAATTATCAAATCCTGCTTTACTTGAAAAATGCCAAGAAAAAAGCAACGAATGTATGGAAAGAGCATTATTATGGAGTATACATGTTAACTTATCAATAGTTGCAGCTCAAGATGATGATATGCCTTTCGAAAATGTTAAAGACACTATGGATGAGTTATGCAAACAAGCTGACTTAACTGCAGTTTCTTCTGCAAATGGTCAAGCTGTTGAACATGAGTGGACAAAACACGAAATAAAAGATTGTTGTAGAGTATTACTTTGTCAAGAAGCTGGTTCAAAAGCATACTGTATAGAACAACTTCTTACAAAAGGATACGACAAAGATAAAGTTCTTATGGTCGGGGATGCACCTGGGGATAAAAAAGCTGCATTAGATAATGGAGTAAGATTCTATCCAATAATCGTTAAGAAAGAAGCATTCAGCTGGAAGAGATTAAAAGAAGAAGCTAGCCAAAAATTATTTGCTGGTGAATTTGATGATGCTTACCAAGCTCAATTAATAAATGAATTTGAAGAAGCTTTAGGAATATAGTCTAAAGACAATTAAAAATATAAATTACAGACAGGGAGATACATTATGAAAAACTTTATGGACAAAGATTTTCTTTTATCAAATGAAATATCTAAAAAATTATATCATGAATATTCAAGCACTATGCCAATAATAGATTATCACTGCCACATCAATCCACAAGAGATAGCAGAAGATAAAAAATTTGAAAACATAACTCAAGTATGGTTAGGTGGAGACCACTACAAATGGAGACAAATGCGTTCAAATGGTGTTGAGGAAAAATATATAACTGGAGATGCGACTGATAGAGAAAAGTTCCAAAAATGGGCTGAAACTTTAGAAAAAGCAATAGGAAATCCTCTTTATCATTGGAGTCATTTAGAATTACAAAGATACTTTGGATATAATGGTGCTTTAAATGGGGAAACAGCAGAAGAAGTTTGGAATATATGTAACGAAAAATTAAAAACTATGTCTGCTAGAAGTATAATGAAAGATTCTAATGTTGAATTAATATGCACTACAGATGATCCAATAGATGACTTAAAATGGCATCTAGCTATAAAAGAAGATGAAACTTTTGACATAAAAGTTCTTCCAACTTGGAGACCGGACAAAGCTATAGCTATAGAAAAAGTTGATTTTGTTGACTATATAGCAAAATTATCACAAGTAAGTGGTATAGAAATAAACTCTTTCGATACTTGGAAACAAGCTATAACTAATCGTATAGAATTCTTCAACGAAGTAGGGTGTAGAGTAAGTGACCATGGTCTATTATACATACCTTATGTTGAAGCTGATGAAGCTACAGTAGACGCTATACTTAAAAAACGTCTTGCTGGTGAAACTCTTACAGAAACTGAAGAATTACAATACAAAACAGCTTGTATGTTACACTGTGGTGCAGAGTATAGCCGTTTAGGATGGGCTATGCAATTACACTTCGGGGTTACAAGAGACAATAATACAAAAATGTTTAATAAATTAGGGGTAGATACAGGATTCGATGGTATATACAACAGAGTATCAATCGATCAATTAGCATCTTATTTAGACGCTTTAAACAAAGAAGACAAATTACCAAAAACTATATTATACAGCTTAAACCCAGTTGATAATGCTGCTATAGGAACATTAATAGGATGCTTCCAAGAAGCAGGAGTTTGTGGAAAAATACAACAAGGTTCAGCTTGGTGGTTCAATGACCACAAAACTGGAATGATAGAACAAATGACTTCTTTAGGAAACTTAGGGTTATTAGGAAACTTCATAGGTATGTTAACTGACTCAAGAAGTTTCTTATCATACACTAGACATGAGTATTTCAGAAGAATCATGTGTGAGTTAATCGGGGGATGGGTAGCTAACGGTGAATATCCAAACGACGATAAAGTCTTAGAAAGAATGATAAAAAATATATCTCATGACAACGCATTAAACTATTTCGGATTCTAATATAGTTGCCAGTTTTATATTAAAATATAATTTTTAAATTCGGGAAATTGAAGGCATCGTCATCTAAATGGTGACGGTGCAAATATGTTATATATTAAATTACAAACCAAGGGAGAATAAAAATGATAAAAATAAATACATTAAGAGCATTAAAAGAATGTGGTGTAGTAGCAGTAGTTCGTGGAAACTCTAAAGAAGTTGGTGTTGAAATATCAAAAGCTTGCGTTAAAGGTGGAGTTAAGGCTTTAGAAGTAACTTACACAAACAAATTTGCTAACGATATAATAAAAGAATTAAGCGAAATATATGAAGGTCAAGATGATGTAGTAATAGGTGCTGGAACAGTTTTAGATGCTGAAACTGCTAGAGCAGCTATGTTAGCTGGAGCAAAATACATAGTATCACCAGCTTTCGATTTAGAAACTGCAAAAATATGTAACAGATATAAAGTTCCATACTTACCAGGTATAATGACTATAAACGAAATAATAGCAGCTCACGAAGCTGGTGTTGATTTCGTAAAATTATTCCCAGGTAGTGCATTTGGACAAGGATATGTAAAAGCTATAAAAGGGCCACTTCCATATGCTAACATAATGGTAACTGGTGGAGTTAATATAGACAATTTAGATTCTTGGATAAAAGCTGGTGTTGATGCAGTTGGAATAGGTGGAGAATTAAATAAACTTGGAGAAGAAGGTAAGTTCGATGAAATAACTGCTATATGTGAACAATACATGGCTAAATTACACGAAGCTAGAGGTTGCTAATATGAAAGTTGCTGGTTTCGGGGAAATAATGCTTAGACTTTCTACAGATGTAGGAAAGATGATTTTACAAAGTGATAGCTTTAATGTGAATTATGGTGGAGGAGAAGCGAATGTGCTTATTTCTCTATCACATTTCGGAATAGATACAAAAATGATAACTTCTGTTTCAAATGATGACATCGGTAAAAGTATACTTAGATACCTTAGAAGTTACGACATAGACACTGATTTTGTAACGCTAGGAGATCATAGAACTGGTATATATTATCTTCAAGTCGGAAGCGGAATAAGATCATCTAAAGTAATATATGACAGAGATAACTCAGCTTTCTGCAATATGAAAGTTGGGGATTTTGATATAGCAAAAGCTTTAGAAGATGTAGATGTATTCCACTTCTCAGGTATAACATTAGCACTTTCAAATGACCTAAGAGAGTTATTAATGCAAATGTTAGAATACTGTAAAGAGCATAACATCATGGTAAGTTATGACTCAAATTACAGAGCAAAACTTTGGTCTTTAGAAGAAGCTAGAGAAGCAACTTTAAAAGTCCTACCATATGTAGACATATTATCAGCAGGTATATTAGATGCTGAAAATATATTACTTATGAACTGTGAATTAGAAGATAAGCACGAAAAATTAAAATATTATTATGATGAGATATCAAAGACTTATCCAAATATTAAGCATATATTCTCATCACATAGAGATATAGAATCTTCTTCAGTAAATAAATTACAATGTAATTATTACACTAACGGAATATTATACTTATCTAACAAAATAAACATAGATAGTATAGTTGACAGAGTAGGTGGGGGAGACGCTCTAAGCGCCGGTATAATCTATTCTATAATAAACAATAAAGATCCTAAATATGTTTGTGAATTTGCAACATGTGCATCTGCATTAAAACACAGTATCCTAGGAGATGCTAATTTAGTAGAACTTAGTGATGTTGAAAAATTAATGTATGAAGGCGTTGGGAAAATAGCTAGATAACAAAAAGGAGTATAGAAAGTGATTTACTTTCTATACTCCTTTTTTGATATAAAAAATGATATTTATACTCATTTTAAAGTTGAATAAATAAAATTTCATATAATTTATTAAATACGTTCTAGTGTTTATTTTGTTGTAGATGATTGATCATAAAATTGGGTATTTTTATAATGATAAACTATTTTTGAATAATTAAATACTGTGCCTGAAGATGAAAAACATTGATTATAAGCAACTAATCCAGGGTCACCTACATTTAATTCAAGTAACTTTGCATATTTTTCATCTAATTTTATCACATTAAAATACCTATCTTGAAAACTTGTAGTTATATTAAAAGCTTTTTTTATATAATCAAAAATAGAACCCATTACTATTTCTTGATTTAAAAAAGGAACAATACTTTTTTTATAAAAAGACTCTTCATAGCACATTATTTCATTATCGATATATCTTATTCTTTTGACAACATATACATCTTCATCTTTGTCACATTCTAAATGATTGCATATTTCATCATCTGGTTTAACAAGTTCTAAATCTACTAATTTTGATGTTATTTTATGCTCTTCTAGGTTATCTGTAAATCCCTTTGGAGAGTTAAAATTTATATATCCCTTTTTATTTCTTTTTCTTACAAAAATCCCACTACCTTGAACTTGATAAACAATTCCCCTTAAAACTAAAGTTTCTAAGGCTTTTACAATAGTACTTTTGCTTACACCGTAATCACTGGCAAATTGCTCTACTGTAGGAAGTTTTGTTCCTTTGGGCAAATCATTTTCATAAATATGATCTTCTATTTGATTGGCAATTAGTTGATATTTAAGCATTTTATACTCCCCTTACTTTCTAATTCTATTTTATTAGTATATCATAAAAAAATTATAAATAACAATATCGCGGAAGATAGTGATATTAAAATGGAAAAAAAGAAAATGTTTTCAAAAATGCGTTGACAAAATTATACCGGTATAATTATAATATAAACATACAATAAAAAAGTAAGGGAACAAAATATAAAATTAATATTAAAAAAGGGGGAATATAATCATGGCACAAAGTATTCGTGATTATGAAAAATTAGCAGTAGATATAGTAGACGCTGTTGGCGGCAAGGAAAACATTGTCAACACTACAAGATGCGCTACTAGATTGAGATTAGTATTAAAAGAAACACCAAAAGATGCAAATAAAAAAGTATCTGGACTTACTGGTGTAATAACAGTAGTAGAAAATAATGGTCAGTTCCAAGTTGTAATAGGAACTCATGTAGGGAAAGTTTTCGATAAAGTACAAACATTAGTTGATTTAGACGAAACTTCTTCAGAAGATGCTCCAAAAGGAAGCATAGTAAATAGAGTAATAGCAACAATGTCAGCAGTGTTTGCACCATTTATATATATATTAGCAGCAGCTGGATTATTACAAGGTTGTCTAATTATAATTAATATGATAAATCCAGGTTTTGCATCAACAGGAACATATGAAGTATTGAGCTTTATATCTTGGGCACCTTTCACATTCTTACCAATATTTATAGCAATAACAGCATCTAAACATTTTAAATGTAATACATTTATAGCAGTTGCTTGTTGTGCAGCACTTGTAAGTCCCGATTGGGCATCAATCGCATCTAGGATAGCAGGTGGAGAAGCAGTAACATTCTTGGGGATAGGATTAGCAGAAACTACATACACATCAACAGTTTTACCTCCATTATTCTTAGTTTTAGCATTATCTTATTTAGAAAAATTCGTTGATAAAGTAATACCAGAAGTCGTTAAATCATTATTTACACCATTTATATGTATATTAGTTATGGTACCACTTACTATATTAGTAATAGGACCAGTATCAGATGGTGTAGCAACAGCAATAGCAAATGGATACAATGCTTTATATAACTTTGCACCAGTAATTGCAGCAGCAGTAATCGGTGGATTCTGGCAAGTTGTTGTAATCTTCGGTGTTCACTGGGGTGTAACACCAATGGTATTAGCTAACTTTGATATGTATGGACAAGATACATTCCAAGCATTCCAAACAATGGCAGTTGTCGCTCAAATGGGTGCAGCTTTCGGAGTATTCTTAAAATCTAAAAGACAAGAAACAAAAAGTGTTGCCTTATCAGCAGGTATAACAGGTATATTTGGTATAACTGAACCAACAATATATGGGGTAACTTTAAGATTCAAAAAACCTTTCATATGTGCTTGTATATCAGGAGCTGTGGCAGCAGCAGTAGCATCATTCTTTAATTCAGTATACTATGTATATGCAGGACTTCCAGGTTTACTTACAGTAGTAAATGCAATTGGCGCAAATCCAACATCAATAGTAGGTGAATTAATAGGTTGTGCAATAGCAATAATAGGCTCAATAGTACTTGTTCAAATCGTTGGATTTGATGAAGGTCAAGCATCTGATGAAGAAAATGAAGAAGTAAAAGCTATGGATGAAGTAGCAGCAACAGTTTTAGCAGGGACTAAAGAAATAAAAAGCCCTTTAAGTGGAAAAGTAATAGCTTTATCAGAAATAGATGATCCAGTATTTGCAGGTGGAGCTATGGGAAATGGAATAGCAATAGAACCAACTGACAACAAAGTATATGCACCATTTGATGGAGAAATAGAATTTATTGCAGAATCTAAACATGCAATAGGACTTAAATCAGAAGATGGAGTAGAGTTATTAATACATGTCGGAATGGATACTGTTCAAATGGATGGTAAAGGATTTGATGTAAAAGTAAAAGCAAATGAAAAAGTTAAAGCTGGAGAATTACTTTTAGAATTTGATAAAGAAGCAATTCAAAAAGCAGGGTATTCATTAATAACACCTGTTGTAATAACTAATAGTTTTGAATTTGAACAAAAACAACTTTGCTTAGACCAAGAAATATCATATGGAAAATCAATAATAAATCTTAGCGCAGTAAACGCATAATAATAAAAATAATTCAGGAGATTATGCTTAAGGGGAGATTTAATAAGCATAATTTCCTATTTATATATGGAGGAATAGGAGTATGAGTAAATTACCAAAGGATTTTTTATGGGGAGGAGCTTTTGCAGCTCACCAATTTGAAGGTGGATGGAATGAAGGCGGAAAAGGGCCAAGTGTTGTAGACGTTTTAACAGCAGGTGCTCATGGAGTGCCAAGAGAAATAACACAAACAGTAGAAGAAGATAAATTTTATCCAAATCAAGTAGCTTCAGATTTTTATCATAGATATAAAGAAGATATAAAATTATTTGCTGGTATGGGGCTAAAATGTTTAAGAACTTCTATAGCATGGACTAGAATATTCCCAAATGGAGATGAACTTGAACCAAATGAAGAAGGGTTAAAATTCTATGATGATGTATTTGATGAATTATTAAAATACGGTATAGAACCAGTAATAACTTTATCTCACTTTGAGTTACCTCTTCATTTAGCGAGAGAATATGGTGGATTTAGAAGTCGTAAAGTAGTAGATTGTTTTGAAAGATTCGCAAAAGTTTGCTTTGAAAGATATAAAAATAAAGTTAAGTATTGGATGACATTTAATGAAATAAATAACCAAATGGATACAGGAAATCCACTATTCTTCTGGACAAATTCAGGAGTAGTTGTTGAAGAAGGAGAAGATCCAAAAGCTGTATTATATAAAGTTGCACATAATGAATTATTAGCAAGTGCAAAAGCAGTAATAGCAGGAAAAGAAATAAACCCAGAATTCAAAATAGGTTGCATGGTATCACATGTGCCAATTTATCCATACTCTTGTAATCCAGATGATGTTATGGCAGCAGAAGAGGCAATGCGTCAAAGATACTTCTTTGCAGATGTTCATTGTAGAGGTCATTACCCAAGCTATGCATTAAAAGAGTTTGAAAGAGAAGGTTATGATATAGGAATGGAAGAAGGGGATGCAGAAATCCTTGCTAAAGGAACTGTAGACTATGTCGGATTTAGTTATTATATGTCTACAACTGTTAAATCAGATGTTCACAATGAAAATACAGGAGATATTGTAAATGGGGCTTTATCAAATGGGGTAGAAAATCCATATATAGAATCAAGTGATTGGGGATGGGCAATAGACCCAGTTGGCTTAAGATACGCTTTAAACCGTTTCTATGATAGATATGAATTACCATTATTCATAGTTGAAAATGGATTTGGAGCAGTGGATAAAGTATCAGAAGATGGTAAAATACACGATCAATACCGTATAGATTATCTTAAAAAACATATCGAGCAAATGGAATTAGCAGTTAACTACGACGGTGTAGATTTAATGGGATATACTCCATGGGGAATAATGGACTTAGTTTCATTTACAACAGGTGAAATGAAAAAAAGATACGGTATGATTTATGTAGATAGAGATAACGAAGGAAACGGAACTATGGAGAGAAGTTGTAAAGATTCATACTACTGGTACAAACAAGTTATCAAGTCACAAGGGGAAGATTTAGAATTTGAACCAGAAAAAGAAGAGGTTTTCGCATAAATAAAAATAATAGATAAAAATAAATATAAAAAATATATAAATAATCAAACCGGTAGTAAAA
>OLSO01000808.1_pt1 | contig 27956 bp, 21 predicted proteins | sample 1672441 | NCBI WGS metagenome assembly OLSO01 (sample SAMEA3136686, study PRJEB25190) | human gut metagenome | biome: human gut; feature: human-associated habitat; material: faeces | place: Austria | collected 2013 | reverse complement strand
GAGGCTGCCGCTCTCCAACAGGGCTACGCCGCTATACAGGGCAAGGCTGTTGCCGCATCCATTGGCGGCGGCAACTCTTTTTCCGTTGTTGGTGTGTCCGGGTTGGGCAAGTCAACAGCATTGCAGCGAGTGCTATCCCTATTTCCGCAAATCATCCACCACGAACGCTACAAAGTGCAAATGCTCTGCTGCCAGCAAATCCCCTACCTGGTCGTACAGACCCCGCACGACGGCTCGGTCAAGGCAATGATACTGGACATATATTTGCAGCTGGACACGCTGTTAGGAACGAGCTACCAACACTACGCACTGGCGCACAAGTTGACCCTTGACGTATTGGTAAGCCAGCTTAACCAAATCGTCCGCGTCAACCATGTCGGGCTTTTGGTAATCGATGAATTGCAAAATATCGCCTATCGCAAAAACGGCATCCGCTTTATAAATTTTCTGGTGCAGTTAATCAACGGCGCGGGTGTCAGCATCTGCATGGTCGGCACACCGCGTGTGCTGCAAGTATTACAGCAAGAGTTCCGTTCCGCTCGGCGCACGACTGGGCTGATATATGACAGATTGCCGGACGACAAGGAATTTGCCCTGTTACTTCACGGTCTATGGCATTATCAGTATACCCGCTTTGCAACGGATTTGACCCCGGAAATGCAAAGCTGGCTGTATCGCAAGACACAGGGCATCCCGGATATACTCTCCAAATTGCTGTATAATGCCCAAAAGCAAGCCATCCTTGACGGACGCGAAAAGCTGGACTTAGAGGTTTTTGAAAGTGCATTTATAAAAAATCTGGAGATGGTGTCAGAATACATAAGCGAGCTTTCCGCCAAGCCCATTGTTAAGCGGCAGGCAAAGACCACGCCGGAGGTATCTGTAGGTTCTGTAGCCCCCACCAAGATTGTTGGAAACGATATACGGGTGCTGCTCAAAAAAACGAAAAAGTGCGGCAAATCACCTGTATCTGCTTATGCTGAGTATATCAAGGGCGAGGTAGCAATATGATTAGCTTCTTTCCCTCGCCGTACCCTGATGAACTATGGTACAGCGTCATTTGCCGCTACCATGTTCACAGTGGCAACTACTGTGCTAAGCACACCCTGCGGCAGCTATATGGGGACAATTTCTGTGCTCCCAGTCTAATGCTCTGCGGGCCTATAAATACGCTGTTGGCACAGCTTCCGCAAGGGTTCTTGTCTGCAAAGGATGTTGTAATGCAGCACACATTTTATCCCTATTACGCGCGGTTTTTCCCTACGCAGCGTAAGCGTTCCACCTATGCCTATGTTGTCAATGGCAATCCTTTAACCGTACATCGGATGGGCATTTCACAAGCCAACGGAAATCATTGCTCCGTAATGCGCTATTGCCCCGTCTGCTATCAAGAGGACTTGCAGTTGCATGGTGAGCCTTATTGGCATCGCAGCCACCAACTGCCGGATATGCAAATTTGCACCAAGCATCGCTGCTGGCTAGTCGATACCGATGTCGCATACAATAGCACACGACAGCAAGAACTATTTCCCGCATCATTCACTATGCAGCTAAAAAAGCAGTCAGCAGAACCCGTACCGGGCTGTCTGCTGGCGTTAGATTCATTATTGCATGATACTTTAGATTCAAGTTTTGATTATCGTGACGGCTCTGTTTACCACGCCGTCCTTGACTGCGCATTACGTTCCCGTGGCTGGCGCTCCCTGACCGGGGGACGTACATACGCCACCAAAATCGAAAATGCACTTTTAAACCTATATGGCAGTTATGTTCCTGCGACTGACATATCCGCAAAGCAGCTGCACGCCACACTATGCAACAAGTCCGTTGCGCCGCGATATGTTCTGCAACTTGCCGTTCTGCTGAGACTGACTCTCTATGACCTGCTGCACGCACCCGATGCCGTGCTAGACTATAAGGCCGAGATGAAAGAAATGTATCAATCAGGAGCCAGCATGTACCATATAGCGCAGCTGTACGGCACGGACGCAAAGACTGTGGCAAGATGGGTGAAACAGTAAGGGCAATGATTCTGTCGGCCATAGTTTATAATGGCAGCTGCATATCTATGCTGCCGCTTTTTCCTTATCTGCCTCCTTTCTTTTACTATTTTTACGTGCTTTTCTCTTCTCATCGTATTCCCTTTGAATCAAGATGAATTTATCCATCAGTACCTTTTCTTTACTACGATTTCCCTTGATTACCATTGATGGGTTAATCAGCCAAACGCCATCAAGTTGCATTGCCACAAACCCCTTATCCGCAAGGGAGTCCATCGCTCTCTGTACGGTGGCTTTCGAGCTATTGATATTTACTGCAATCTTTTTCATTGTTCCAACGTACATATTGTTACCGCTCTGCATTGCACATACCAGAAAATCCAGCACCAGTGATTCCTTTCCGCCCAGTCCGGAAACAACTCCAAAAAATGAATCATACACTTTAAAAAAATTCATTTTTACATTGCTTATGCTTTCTGGTGTCGAATATTCTCGCGGCAAAAATAACGGGTCATTGCCATCGCCATCCGTTATAAGTAAATCACTTAGCGGGCGGTTAAGCAGAGTGTCATATTCTGACATTAGCCGTGCTTGCACATAAATGTCGCCTTTAACAAGCAGCCTTGGATTTATCATCCAAACTCTTTCATCCTCAGTCTTTGCCAGCATATCACTTTCCTGCATCTTTTTCACTGTATTACGTACTGTTACGACATCGCAATTCAATTTTCTTGCTATCGTTTTGTACGCCCCAACGAATTTATTTTTCGTCGGCTGTGTTTCCTGCAAGATGTATGCCAACACCTTGCTTTCCGCAGCGGAAAAGTTTGAAAGAAGTTCAAAGAACTTAGCATCGGCTTTCCAAAAGTGCTTTGTCCCGTATCCAGTGTTGTGACACTCGTGCTGGATTTTCTCAGCCACGCCAGTTTTAGCGTTTTTCAGAACAATCGTTTCAACATTTTGTTTCTTCATTACATTACTCCTTTGATACTTTAGGGGTGATTCCATGATACTTTTTGTTTCATTTCCATATATTTCCATGCAGAATATACGGCTATATATCGCTATATTTTTCAAATCTTTCGTTCACAAATGCCAAGTCTCTCTTCTTATCTATTCAATGTTAATTCATTTCATGAAATATCATTGATAAAATAAGAAATGTCGCGGGAAACGTACAGCCAACCCGCAGAATCTCTGCTGTCAGTTGGTTGCCTCTTATTTGCTCCTATATAAGTTCGCGCCTTGCGGGGGAAGATAGGAATAAATAAGAATCGCCAGCAGAACTCTTATTGTCTCCTATGATTCCGCGCTCCGCGAGACAAATAGGAAACTATAAGTAATCTGCCGAAGTAGTAGTTACCGCTTTGTCTTGCCGTTCTGGCTTGCTGAATATGCTTACCCTCCCGCCAAAGGCTTGCGGCTTTCCCGTAACCGCACTACTGGGCAGGGCTTTCCTTTGGCCGAAGTGAAGCACTGCTTGCGGGAGAAGTTCAGACCTTCCCGTAAAGTTGCGGCAGTGGGTAAGTTCCTTTCGTTCTGGAGACTGAACGCCAAACTGCCGTAAGCGTTCTTCGCGGCAGCGGAAGTTAGCGTCTTCCGGCAAGTTGAGCCTTGACATGTTGCAACCATTTTGCGATTGTCAGCTATCTTAGGGTTGCCGATGCTGCTTGTTATTTTGTTTTCAAGGTACAAAAAAGGAGCCAGTACAAACGCTGCTTACACTATCCCCGTAGGGATAATGTCGCAATTTTCGTACTGGCTCCTTAGAGCTTTACCATTCAGTATGATTATTCAGTTTTACGTTGTCGGACACCCAACAAGTCTTTAGACACTTATTGAGTTTACATATATATTATACCGCATTTTTGCACAGAACGCAAGTGCGTCAAAAGAATTACACAAGTCCGAAGTATTTGTCAAAGAACGCTTGCAATTTTGCAATAATTCCATCCTTTTTTGCGGCTCGGTTGCCGCCGCCAAAGCGCGAAACCGGCGGCAGGATGCAGTCAACGTCTGTGCCTGTTGTCTTTAATATGCCGTCACGGAAGGAGTTATCCACAAACTTGCGCGTTTCGTCCGGCTTGAGCTTTTCCTCCGCAATAAGTGTATCAAGGTCGGTTTTCTTTTGCTCGGTGACGAACTTTATCCAGTCGTCATCTACCTTGGTAGCTGTATTGACCGTTGCGATAAAGTTTTCAATCAGGTCTTTCTTGCTGCGCAGCTGCATACTGGAGTCCACGGCCTTGCGGATGTCAACAAGAATTTCTTTATCCTCGCAGTTGCTATCGTGATACTTGGCAACCAGCATAAGGATATAGTCAATATTGATTTCCACCTGACGGATAAGCTCCATCTCGAAAACTATATCGTCATTGATAACTTCCTTATCAGGGTTCTTAGGTCGCATTTCATGATAAAGGTCAAGATAGCGGCTTTGGTAGTCCTGCATATCGCGCGGGGCAAGCAGCTCATTGCCCACAAAGTCGTCAAACGAGGTAAGGATATTCCGCATTCGCAGAATTGCGCCAAACAGTGCGATGAAGTCTTTTTTGTTTTGCTCCCCGACAATGGGCTGACCCAGCGGGAATTTATCTTGCAGCTTGGCAATCAGTTCTTCGTAGCCGTCGTGGTGCTTGCCGTCCTCGTCATAGCCCTCATAATAGGCTTTATAGTTTTTCAGCAGAACGACACTTCCGGCTTCGCGGTCTCCGAATAGCGCTAAAGCGTCATTGGTTTCCTTTTCCAGATTGCGGAAACAGACAATATTGCCGTATGTCTTTACGGAGTTCAGGATACGGTTTGTGCGCGAGAACGCCTGTATCAAGCCGTGCATAACAAGGTTTTTATCCACCCAGAGCGTATTTAGCGTGGTAGCGTCAAAGCCCGTCAGGAACATATTTACGACAATCAGGATGTCCACCTCGCGGTTTTTCATCCGCAGGGAAAGGTCTTTATAATAGTTCTGGAATCTGTCGGTCGAGGTATCGTAATGCGTTTTAAAAAGTGCATTATAATCCTTGATTGCAGACTCCAAAAAGTCGCGCGAGCTTGCATCAAGCTGGCTGGTATCGTCGGAATTTTCCTCGCCCAGCATGCCGTTTGCATCTTCCACGTCCTCGTTGGGGGCGTAGCTGAAAATCGTTGCCACGCGCAGGCGCTTTGCTTCGGGCAAGTCCTGCATCTGGCGCTTAAATTCCAGATAGTACGCCTTTGCCATTGCAATCGAGCTGACCGCAAAGATGGAGTTAAAGCCCGACAGACGTACACTGTCCTTGACCTCTGCGACCTGCCCGCGTGTTTTATCGGTTGCCACAGCCTCGACATTGCGCAGCGCACGGAAAGAATACGTCTTACCGTTGCGTTTTGTTTTCTGGTCAAAATGCTCTAAGATGTATTTGACGATTTCCTTTACGCGGCGCGGGTCGGCAAGTGCTTTTTCGGTGTCGATGGCCTTGACCTGCTTATCGCCGATGCCTGCTTTTCGGTTGACCGTATCCACATAGTCGATACGGAACGGCAGAACGTTGTTATCGTTGATAGCGTCAACAATCGTATAGGTATGCAGCGGCAAGACTTTTTTGCCGTTTGCATCAGGCTCACCGCCAAACGCCTGCGGGGTGGTTTTCAGCGTGGGCTTGCCGCGCGTGCTGGCATTGGCCGCAAAAATCGGCGTACCCGTAAAGCCAAACAGGTGATAATTCTTAAAATACTTGACAATGTCCTCATGCATATCGCCAAACTGGCTGCGATGGCACTCGTCAAAAATCAAGACAACATGCTTTTGGAAAATCTCATGTCCCTTATTGCGGGCAACAAACAGCGCCAGCTTTTGAATCGTTGTGATGATGATTTTATAAGTATGCGGGTTGCCCTTGGCGTCCCGGTCTTCCAGCTGGCGTTGCAGCACCTGCGTGGAGGTGTTTCCGTTGGCCGCTCCTTTTTCAAAGCGGTCATATTCTTTCATGGTCTGGTAGTCCAAATCCTTGCGGTCTACCACGAACAGAACCTTATCAATATAGGGTAGATTGGACGCCAGTTGCGCCGTTTTGAAGGAGGTCAGCGTTTTGCCGCTGCCTGTTGTGTGCCAGATGTACCCGCCTGCCGCCAGTGTTCCCGTCTGCTTGTAGTTGGTTGAAACCTCAATGCGGGACAAAATACGCTCGGTCGCCGCAATCTGGTACGGACGCATCACCAGCAGCAGGTCTTCGGACGTAAAGACGCAATACTTCGTCAGGATGTTCAGCAGCGTATGGCGGGCAAAAAATGTGCGGGTAAAGTCCACCAAGTCGGGAATGACGCGGTTTTTCCCATCAGCCCAAAAGGACGTAAATTCAAAGCTGTTGCTTGTCTTTTTGCTGCTCTTTCGGGTCGTTCCGGCGCTTTCTTTAATGTGGCTGTCGCGGGTCGTATTGGAGTAGTATTTTGTGTTCGTGCCGTTGGAGATAACGAAAATCTGTACATACTCATACAGGCCGCTGCCAGCCCAAAAGCTATCCCGCTGATAGCGGTTGATTTGATTGAACGCCTCTTTGATGGGCACACCGCGCCGCTTCAATTCCACATGAACCAGCGGCAGACCGTTTACCAGAATCGTGACATCATAGCGGTTATCATAGTTGCCGCCGTTCTCCACATATTGGTTGATAACCTGCAAGCGGTTGTTGTGGATGTTCTTTTTATCCAACAGCGTAATATTGACCGTAGAGCCGTCCTCGCGGGTCAGATTCTGAATGTTGTCCTCTTGGATGCGGCGGGTCTTTTCTTTGATACCATCGTTTGCGTTGGCGATTTTATCCTTAAAGAAGTTATCCCATTCCTTATCCGTAAAGGTATAATTGTTCAGAATCTCCAGCTGGCGGCGCAGGTTTGCCACAAGGTCAGCATTATCATGGATAGGGAGATAGGCATAGCCCTGCTCCTCCAGCATCCTGATAAACGCCTGCTCCAGCGCGGCCTCGCTCTGGTAAGCGTCAGAACGCTTGCTTTGCGGTTCGTATTCTGTTACAACGGTACTTTCGTTGCTGGCGGCAACTACATTGTAAGTGCTCATGCACCCAACTCCTTAAATGTTAAGAGCTTATCCCGATAGTATTCGTATTGCTTTTGCCGTGCTTCGATTTCGGCAGGCAGACCCTTGGTGAGGTCGTTACAGAGGGTGTCGAAGTGGTCAAGGATTTCTACAATTTGACATTGTTTCGCAAGTATTGGCACAGGAATTTGTATCTGCTTTATCTGGCCAGCTGTAATCAACGGTTGGCCACCGCCTTTTGCATATCGGTTCAGGTCAGAATTGACAAGCTGATAATACACATATTTCAAATCGTACTCGGTTTTCACATCTGCAATTAGCGTATTGTCTGAAACGTCATATTCCCCATGTGCCAAATGAATATAACCTGCATTTGCTCCAACACGCGCAATCAAAATATTAGACTTTGAATACACTGCCTTATTTGTTTTCGCTATAATGCCCGTAGAACCATAAACAGGATAATTTCCGACACTATTTTTCTCTTTTGCCTTACCAGAAGAAATCGAGTTGCAGACCTCATCCAATGGCAGATAAACATAACCAAACACATACTGCAAGAGCTTAATTATGCTCTGTCTGTCTGTCTGTCTGTCTGTCTGTCTGTCTGTCTGTCTGTCAAGATTATGTCGTCAGCCGCAGCAAACGTCAAGAGCATATCCCGATAATATTCATACTGTTTTTTACGAGCTTCAATTTCAGCAGGAAGACCGATGTTCAGGTCAGAACAGATGGCATCGAAGTTATCAAGAACGTTGACAATTCTGCTTTGAATTTCCAGTGATGGAATATATATCTGAAATTTTCTAATTTTTTCCATTGGAATATTTTGCATTGAAGATGATTGCAGCAAACGTTTAATTTGCGTTTTCCAAAATTGTCCACTCTGAAAGTAGTAACGCATATATTCTGGTATTAGTACTTCTTCGTTGCACCTTATAAGTGCAACATTTGGAGCAAGGTAATATTTATCATTTTCGTCAATTAGCGCAACTTGCCCTATAGTTCCAACATATGTAAAGAGCATATCTCCTTTTTTGAGTTTACTTCTCGTCAATTTGCTCAAATCACTATTATCTATGTATTTAACATCGCTCAAGTCCAATTTCCCATTTTTAACATTTAATCCACGCAGTGCTATGATTTTTCCTTTGCCTGAGTACGTTACATACTTTGTAAATTCAAAGCCCGCCAGCTTGGTAACAGTCGCAACATCTCCGATGTTGCTCCACTTTCCCTCCTTGTGCATACCGAAAGTCAACAGAGAATCCCTATAATACCCATATTGCTTTTTGCGTGCTGTAAGCTCCGCTGTAAGTTCCGTGAAATTGTCCAGTATCCGGACAATTTCACGTTGGACAGGCAGCGGCGGAATTGGTATCTTAAACTTTGCAAATTTTGCCATATCAACAGAGGGAAAACTCGATATGTTTGTGTTATTCAAGCACCATTCATCCAACTTATAGCAGTAATAATAAACAAATTTAGGGTCAAGTTTTTCCTCATATTCCGGGCGGCGAACTAAGTAAGTAAATCTTTGATTTGCCAGTGATTCAACCGTTATCAGCGCATGTTCACCGATAGTCGCGGACGTTGCCACAATAATAGAGTTGGCGGGGAAAAGCTTTCCCTTAACCGCAGCAGGCGTAATATGTTGTGCCGAATCCGAAAGAATGTTTCCGTTTTCCCGAATGTCCTCCATGCGGAACCACGGGATTGTCCCACCCTCCCAAAATTCAGCCTTTGCTTTTGAGGGTGTATATCCATTCCTCATTTCAAATACACTTTTTAATTCCTTATACTCAACGCCATCTGGGCAAAGCTCTTGTATCAGCGTATCCAGTTTAGTCATTGTGTCCACCATCACCCCAACGTTCTTTAAAAGCTTCGCTTCGTCTGTCAAACATTTCTTTGCTGTCGTCTTTTAGAATCGGATACACCATCCATTCCTCACCGGGAGTTTTTGACCTTTCCCAATAACATACATTGTTCCTTAAAAGTTCGATTATAAAAAGCACTCCCTTTGTTGTTGCATATGGTATTCCTTTTTTCTCACATTCGAGTGCTTTATATGTAGCTGCAAAAAGGTATGCCGCTTTATCTTGTATCGGGGTTTCTGTCAACGCCATAGAAATCTCAAATTTATTGCTATCAGTTTTGTCCACTTCACATGTAACACTTGACTCTGATTTCACATAAGGCAATTCAAATGCCTTTAATCTAAAATCTTCTCCTACATACTTATACACCGTCTCATTTTGCTTTTTTAATTGTTCTCGAATTGCTTTCGTTTGTACAACAACAACTCTATCCCTTTCCGTATCCAAAGTTTCTGCGAAATAAAGTATAGCAAACGAGAATCGACTTGTATCAACCTTTTCCTCTATTAGCGCGATAATGTCATCAAGAATTGGCGTGTACCCTCGTCTTCCTTTCCTTGTTTTTCCATCACGCCATAAATATAAGTGGTCAAAGTCTCCGTGAATTTCCACCAAGAGTCCTAACTTCACATCATTATTGTCACATATATCACTTAGATTTTCCCAATATGCGTCAGTATGCTCTATGTGCTTTTTCAATCCGTATTCAAACGATGCAACAAAGTTTCCATATGTTGCTTTTTGTTCTACATCAATTTGATTTCTTAGTAATTCAGCCAAGTCATTCAATGTCTCTTGCGGCACATGTTGTGCATTCAAAACTTTGTCCCGATGTTCATGGTAAAATTCATTAACGTACTTTTGCTCGACTACTGCCGTTGATGCCACTGCATTCGTCTTCTTTTGTATTACATGAGCATCGACACGAAAGTGCTCAATACCAATCAGCACTTTCTTCCCGTTTGTTATCGGTGGACATAATACAACAAAATCAGGGCGGTCTCTATCCACTTTCTTAAAGCCTTCCCGCAATCCAGCTTGAAGACTTTTAGCAAGCTTTTTTGTCCATCCGCGTTGTTTTAAAGCCAATTCAATCGCTTTGTTTAAACAAGCTTCTTCCGCCGCCCTGTTTCCCATCGTTTCCACCACCTTTTTGCTTTCATCAAACGTTAGTGCATCTCATGCCTTTTACGGTTCCAATTTTATCAAGTTCTCTACTCTTTCTACAATTCTGTCTTTTTCCAGTCCTTCAAATGCGTCTTTCAGCGCCGCATACGTCATTAACAATTCACTTCTTCTTTTCTCTTCTCCAAAGTACTTTATGGACTGCGTTAAATCCATCTTATCCCTTTGCTCTTTCATTTCCTCCAACAATAATTTGTATCCGTACATTTTTTGTAATAATTTTTCATATTCGCAAATAAATAACGCCATCTTCTCGCCTAGTTCTCTTGGAAATATCAACCGGCTTTCCATTGCAAGTTTCTTCAGTTCTTCCATCTTCGTCAAAAACTCATTGCGGGCCAGACTTGAATTTGGCCTCTGTATTGCTTCCATACACACTTCTAAATTAGAATTATTTGTCAGCCATCCGCATTCATTATCAATGGCAAATAGTGGTTCATCTTTTCTCGTTCTTTCGAGTATAACTTTATTTTCTTTATAAAGTTCATACAAACCATAAAACGCAAAAAAGTTATTTAGTCTTCTTTCAAAAAGTTGGTGCTTGTTGCTCAGTTTTATCTGACTTTGCGTTTGTATCAACGCAACAACCGCTATAATTGCAGATATCACAGAAAATGCCACGCTTGACATGGTTTATCTCCTTCTTGTTCGTAACTACATTAAAACTCCGGATAACTTACAACACATTATCGGTTTATCACCAGTAGGCTTTTCTTTCAATTACTCTATGCCGAGTGGTTGTTGCATTTTTTACACTAACTACTTTCCTCTTACCTTTCAAGTGGCTATTCCATCCATCACTCGGCCTCAATCTCCGCAATAATCTTATCAATCTCGTCCCGCAAAACCTGTTCACGCGCCACAATGCGCTTGATTTCTGCGTTCAATTCCGTAATGTTGATAACCTCGCGGGTGTCCTCCTGCTCCACATAGGTGGATACAGACAGGTTATAATCCTGTTCCGCAATCTTGTCGTTGTACACAAGACGGCAGAAATAGTCCTTATCCTTGCGGTCAATGAACGAGGCCACGATTTTTGCAATGTTGTCCTCGGTCAGCTTGTTGTTGTTCGTAACCTTAACAAATTCTTTCGAGGCATCAATAAATAGCGTCTTGTTCTCGGCCTTGCTCTTTTTCAGCACCATAATGCAGGTTGCAATGCTGGTGCCAAAGAACAGGTTGCCGGGCAGCTGAATAATGCAGTCGATAAAGTTGTTATCAATCAGATATTGGCGAATCTTCTTCTCCGCGCCGCCGCGATACATAATACCGGGGAAGCAGACGATGGCCGCCGTGCCGTTGGTCGCCAGCCATGCCAATGAGTGCATGATAAAGGCCAAATCCGCTTTGGATTTCGGGGCCAGCACACCGGCAGGGGAGAAACGCGGGTCGTTAATCAAGACCGGGTTATCATCGCCTTCCCATTTGATAGAATATGGCGGGTTGCTGACGATGACCTCAAAGGGTTCCTCGTCCCAATGCTGGGGCGAAATCAACGTATCTTCGTGGGCGATGTTGAACTTATCAAAATCAATATCGTGCAGGAACATATTGATGCGGCACAGGTTGTAGGTCGTCAGGTTGATTTCCTGACCGAAGAAGCCCTGCCGGACATTCTCTTTGCCCAGAATCTTCGCCGCTTTCAGCAGCAGGGAGCCGGAGCCGCAGGCCGGGTCATAGACCTTGTTGACCTCGGTCTTGCCCACAACGGCAAGGCGGGTCAGCAGCTCCGAAACCTCCTGCGGGGTGAAGAACTCGCCGCCGCTCTTGCCAGCATTGGAGGCGTACATACTCATCAGGTACTCATACGCATCGCCAAACGCATCAATCGTGTTTTGCTTGTATTCACCGAGCTTCATCGTGCCGATGCCGTCCAGCAGCTTGACAAGCATTGCATTGCGCTTTGCCACCGTTGCGCCAAGCTTGTTGCTGTTGACATCAATATCATCGAACAGACCGGCAAAGTCGTCCTCGCTCTCGGTGCCTTTGGCGGAATCCTCGATGTGGCGGAATACCGCCTCCATCGTCATGTTGAGGTTGTCGTCCTGCGGCGCACGGGCGCGGACATTGACGAACAGTTCAGACGGCAGGATAAAGAAGCCTTTGGTCTGCACCAAGTCATCCCGCGCCTGCTCTGCCTCCTCGTCAGACAGCTTGGCATAGTCAAAATCCGCGTTGCCTGCCGCGATTTCGTCCGCGTTGATGTAGTTCGTCAGGTTCTCGGAAATATAGCGGTAGAACATAATGCCCAGAACGTAGGATTTGAAATCCCAGCCATCCACGCTCCCGCGCAGGTCGTCCGCAATCGCCCATATTGCGCGGTGAAGTTCTTCGCGTTCCTGCTCTTTTTTGTTATCCGGCATTGTGATTCCTCCAAATTTTAAGTACACTTTTTAACCCTATGTATATTGTAGCAAATACGCCATCCTATAAATCGGACTTGCAGCCAAAGATACATATTTTTATCTATTATAACGAAAAAGCGGGTGTATGTCACCCGCTTTTTGCTGCTATTTTTTGATTGATGGAAAGAATGAACTGTGACAAAAGAAAAAGAGGACGGTTGCCCGTCCTCCCAATCAATCATCATTTTCTGCTTTGCTTTCATCTTCAATAATTTCATGCTCAACGCCATTACCTGCGTCAAGCGCATCAATACCACGGCGCAGGTGAGCCATATTGCTTGCAGAATAAAACGGGTCTACAGCAATTTTAGAATCAAAATTTTCATTAAGCTTTTGTGACATATACAGCACCTCTTGCATAAAGTATATGCCCGCACCAATTATGTGTAAAGTGATTTTTATTTGAAGTAGAAATTTTTCCGCAGCCGGATTGCCCCATCATCACAGATTACAAAGAGGTCTTGTTCCAAATGTGCTAGGTCGGCTGGCTTGATGATAAGCTGTGGTTTTTGGTTTGGGTCTATATTGTAGACCTCAACAGCAGATTCCCACAAGGCATCATTCTCTGTAATGGTGCAGTTCTCTACATCCTCATGCAAATGGTACCGGGCAAAAAATCCTTGCAAGCGGTCTGCATCACGCACCGGGCGCGTTCCTAACGCTCTAATACCGCGCGTCATCGACTGCTTGATTTCCTGAGCTTCCAACGCTCCTTCTGTATGGCGTTGCAAGATAAATCTTGCCTCCGTGCGGAACGGTTCCGTAATCGGCAGAAACTGATTTTTAATTGCCATATTGATGATGTCTCCAATTTTCAATCCAAAGGTTTTGGTTGCCTCAGCGATAAGCATATCACTCTCAGCATCCGACGCAAAGAAACGTTTCATAATGTTTTTCCTCCTTTAAAACGTTCATAATCCAATACATCATGTATATATCGTTTAAAGTATGCACACGGAAAATATATACATTTTGTATATTCAAAATTGTTATGCGTGTGCTATAACGGTAAAAGGGATTCCTCCTACAAATTTCATTTTCTGCAATTCGCAAGGATTGGCAAGCCCCAAAAATGCTTTTTTGCAAAAATTATATTTTTGCTTTAAAGCGTTATTTATACTTTAAAAAGACTGATAAACCGCTGCGGCGGAGATTGAGAAGCGTGGCCCTGCCGCTCAAAAAAGTATATAAGCCCCCAGCCCTAAGTCAACAGACTTTCACGGCATATTCTCGCACTTTTGCGGGGAGTGCTGCGATATTCCATGTTCTGTTGACACCGGGATGGGGGCTTTACTTTTTCTTTTCGCCGGCAGGGGCCAAACCTGCAAACCGCTTCGGCGGGGATTTAAAAGTATACTTTTAAGACGAAAGGACAACGAAAATGAAACAGACGATTAAAACGAGCCGCGTGGCAGGTCAGTTAGAGAAAATGTTCCGAGCACTTAACAACCGCTTTTTTGACGGCGAACTGCCGGAAGTCGTTATTAGTTTAAAAAAGACTGCTGGCGCGTATGGGCACTTCACCACTGGAAAGGTTTGGAAGACAGGCGAAGAACGGCGCTACGAAATCAATATAAGCTCTGCCAGCTTAAATCAGGAGTGCGCCTTTCTCGCAGGCGTTTTAGTCCATGAGATGGTACACGAGTATTGCGCTGAGCACGGTATAAAAGATACTAGCAATAACGGCATGTACCACAACAAGAATTTCAAGCACATTGCAGAAACCCACGGTCTGGAAGTCGAACACCATCCCAAATATGGTTGGACAATTACCAGCCCCGGCCTTGAACTTCTGGATTTTGTTGAGGAACAGGGCTGGCAAGATTTCCAGATGGTCGAGAGCCTTAACCTACTGGATGTACTCGGAACGCTCCCCAAGGGCGTCAACAGCGGTGCAGGCGCAGAAACCAGAACGAAAAAGCCCAGCAGTACCCGCAAATATATTTGTCCCAAATGCAGCAACAGCTGCCGAGCAACCAAGGTCATCAACCTAATATGCGGCGACTGTATGGAAAAAATGGTTGTTGCCGAATAAATTATAACAACAGTGATAATGGTCGAGTGAGAGTAGACCGCTATTTTTATATGTACACTTTTAAAGGAGCTACACAATGCAATACGATTATTATTCCTGTCCGTATGAGCCTGATACCGGCATACCACCGTGCGGAGAAATGCCAGAGTGCCAAACCTGTTCTTGGTGCTACCTTGCAGACAGCAAAAAGTAGAACGATGGCGGTGGTCACACAAGCGACCACCGCCATCATTTTCAGTATCAAATTTAAGCTATGCACAAGTAGTATTAAAAGTGCTTGCTATCGTATGACAAAGTAAGTATACTATCAGTATCAAAATTAACGAGCCTTAGAGGTGATACCGCCATGCAGATATATGGTTACTGCCGCATTTCCACGCCGCAGCAAAATATTGAACGTCAGGTACGCAATATCTTGGCTGTGTATCCAACCGCGCATATTATCCGCGAGGTTTACACAGGCACAACATATCAGGGGCGCAAAGAACTGGACAAGCTGCTGCATATTGCGCAACCGGGGGACACCATCGTATTCGACAGCGTATCCCGCATGAGCCGCAACTCTGACGAAGGTTGCCAGCTTTATTCGGAATTGTACGCCCGCAATATCAATCTATACTTTTTGAAAGAGCCACATATCAACACGGAAACTTACCGCCAGACCATACAGCGGCAAATCAGTACACAACTGCAAACCGGCAACGCTGCAACCGACAGTTTTGTTTCCGCAGTTATCGCAGCTTTGAACAAATATACGGTTGACCTTGCCAAAGAGCAAATCCGCCTTGCCTTTGCGCAGGCGCAAAAGGAAGTAGACGACCTGCACCAGCGTACCAAAGAGGGTATGTTGACTGCCAAGCTGAACGGCAAACAAATCGGTCAGCAACCGGGACGCAAACTCAATATTAAAAAAGCCGTTACAAGTAAGGAAGCCATTCGGAAATACAGCAGAGATTTTGACGGAACGCTGTGCGATGCAGATTGTATGAAACTGATTGGCATTGCGAGGAATACCTATTACAAGTACAAAAGAGAGTTAAGGAATACCACTCAGTACAAATAAAGTAGTCCACAAAACAATTTTATAAATTGTCTAATATCTTTCATAGGCGACAGTTCCATTTGATGTTCGCTTTCTATCGTCCTCTGTCCAGCATTCTATTCAGCGTCATCAGTTTGAGGTCGCACATTTATATTTCTGTTAATATTTCTTTTATCTCTCGGTCTGTCATTGGATACTCTTCGCGGCCTGTGACTTTAACATCCGTATGAAAGTCAATCAACTCAAACAAATTCGAAATATCATTTGGCACATCCCTAGTCTTATCTCTATCGCCAATGTATTTTACTAAGTATGACTCTAAAATATAAAGACCCGCCAAGGCATTCATCACGTTCTTTAAATTTGCCTCTTTGAAATTCTCAAGTCGTTCATGCTTTACACGATTATATGGAGTCCACCAGTCAGGAGCGCTATATAACGGACTCGGTTTCCAATTTTTGAATGGTTGCAATTCGATAGTATTCATCCTTACTTTTTGTTCTGAAAGAGTTTTCCATTTTTTCAATACCAAATCGGTATAGGCAGGCATATTATTTGCTGTTATGCCACTAAGCTCTTTACAAATGGTCTTCAAAATCACATCTACTTCAGAACATATTGCTTGATATTGTTTGACAAATTCATTGGAAAATGTACCGCTATTGCCATAATCGAGTATTGTATGAGAATCATATAAATAATTATCTCCTAAATCAAAGCTGATGTATCTTTCGGTATCCAAAAAATCCCTTTCCAAAACCAAGTAATAACTCCAGTGTAATCGACAGAAATCATCACGATTCATTTGAATTTTTTCCTCCAATATTTATAATTTTTCTTATTTACTTATAGCATATGAGTTTTCCATATATATTGTCAAGCATTTTTCTTTAAAGGTGCACTTATAAAAGTTACAATTCATCGCAAAATATTGACTTACACCACGCTATGTATTACTATGATACAGGGCGTTCACCACAGACAAAACAGACAACCGAACAAAACCATTCGCAGGCCCCTCCGCCATCCGGCTCCGGGGCCTGCTTTCTTTTTTGTTTCCAATCCTCTCTCATTCTGTCCCATGCGGGAAAACATGAGATAATGCGTTGATTTTGCTTGGTGTGGACTTGGAATGTTCTTGGAGTTGGCTTGGAGATTAGGCGGATTGCGAGCGGAACGGAGTGGAGCGAGCTCCTATGCGCTCTCTTGATTTCCTCTGCGCCTTTCTGGATTTTTTCGGGTGCCCGCGCATAAATTTTGATACAGGGCGTTCACCGAAGACTAAAGAGACAAGTTAAGAATCCACACGCAGGCCCCTCCGCCATCCGGCGGCGGGGTTTGTTTTTTTACAGCAAAACAGCACCGCCCACGATATGGTATTACCCGCGGACGGTGCTGCTATTTCTATTTGATAAAGAAAATGAGAACGGCGTCAGTAACGGCGTTCTCACAAAAAATGCTTTCTTTTTGATTACAACCGTATCATACCGTTCCCCACGCAAAAAGTCAATCACTTTTGAGCAGGGCGGTGTATTTATGCCAATTTTTCCTCTCTTCTATTGAAAACATTGTTTGCCACAATCTTACTTTCATCCTGCATCTCCTCATTCATTGACTATATGGGTTCCGGGTTGCGCTTGGGCGGGTACAGACACAACCGCGTTATCTCTGTTTTTGTTTGCATGGTGCGCCAGTTTCCTGTATTTTATCCTATTACAACGTCATCCTCTCCCGGCAAGCCCTGCCATTTTGTAGGGCAAGGATTATCAAATAGTCAAATATAACGGATGCAGCACAAGGTTTTTCGGCACTTTTCCGATTGACGCACCGCATGGGACAGCGTACAATAAAAGTACCAATTTTTGCAACAATAATACAATTGCATGCTTTGATTCAAGCCCTTCAAAAAGGAGAGAATACTGTTCCATGGGTTCCAATTCCACTGCTATCCCCACCACCAACGTGGCAGAGTTAAAGTATCTTTCGCTGCTGGCACGGGATTATCCCACCCAGGCCGCGGCTGCCAGCGCCGTTATCAGCCTTGAAGCCACCGCCAAGCTGCCCAAGGGCACCGAGCATTATATCAGTGACCTGCACGGCGAAGACGAGGCTTTTATCCACCTGCTGAACTCCGCTTCCGGTGTTATCCGCGAAAAAGTTGATCTTGTCCTGGGTGAAAACGTGCCCAAGGCCATCCGTGCCGAGCTTGCCACCCTGATCTACTACCCGGCGCGCAAGCTGCCCCTGCTCAAGGCCCGCTACCCGGAACGCTTTGAGCTGGAAGCCTGGTACCGCCAGACGCTGCTGCGCCTGATCGATGTATGCCGCTTTGTTTCGTCCAAGCACACACGGGAATATGTGCGTTCCTGCCTGCCGCAGGGCTGTGGGCATATCATTGACGAGCTTCTGCACGCCCACTTTGAGGACCACAACAAAACCCTCTACTATGGCCAGATCGTGGGCAGCATTATCGCCAATGACCGCGCGGACGCTTTCATCATCCGCCTGTGTGAGCTGATCAAGCGCCTTGCGGTGGACAAGCTGCACATTATTGGTGACCTGTTTGACCGCGGCCCCCGCCCGGACCTGATCCTGGACCGACTGATGACCCACCACAACGTGGATTTCCAATGGGGCAACCACGACGTTGTGTGGATGGGTGCCGCCGCTGGCAGCGCGCTGTGCTGCTGCACGGTGCTGAAAACCACCCTTGCCTACCACAACCACGGCATGATTGAAGATTTTTACGGCATCAATCTGCGCCACCTGCTGCGCATGGCGGAGCAGTATTACGGCAATGAGGATCTGACCATTTGGATGCCGCACACCGACGCCACCCGCGGCCCCTACACGGACGGAATGCTGCACCGTTGTGCCGTCATGCACAAGGCCATCACCATCCTGATGCTGAAGCTGGAGTGCGAAGTGATCGACCGCAACCCGGATTTCAAGATGCAGGGGCGGGATTTTTTGCGCCGCATTGATTACGAAGCTGGAACGGTGGATTATTTTGGCAAGATCTATCCCCTGCGGGACCGCAGCTTCCCCACGGTAGATCCAGAGAACCCGGCCCGCCTGAATGCCGACGAAAAGTTTGTGCTGGACAAGCTGGTGGCATCCTTCCGCCACAGCGAAAAGCTGCAAAAGCACGTTGCCTTCCTGTATGCCAAGGGCAGCGTATACCACATTGAGAACGGCTGCCTGCTGTACCACGGTGCGGTGCCCCTGACGGACGAGGGCGAATTTGCCGCCGAAACGTTTGAGGGCCATTCCCTGCGGGGCCGCGCGCTGCTGGATTACTGTGACCTGCGCGCCCGCCTGGGCTATTTTGCGCCGGAGGGCTCGCCGGAGCGGCAGAGCGGGCAGGACTTTTTGTGGTACTTGTGGTGCGGCAAGCTCTCCCCGCTGTTTGGCCGCAGCGCCATGACCACCTTTGAACGGCTGTACATTGAGGACCCAGAAACCCACAAGGAGATCAAGGATCCCTACTATACCTGGTACGATGATGCGGCCATCTGCTGCCGCATCCTGGCGGAGTTTGGCTTAACGGCCAACTGCCACATTGTGAACGGCCATGTACCCGTGCGGGAAAAAGCCGGCGAAAGCCCCATCAAGGGCGGCGGGCGCTTGTTGGTGATTGACGGCGGGTTCTGCCGCGCTTACCACGAGCGCACCGGTATTGCGGGGTACACGCTGGTGTATTCCAGCCACGGCATGAGCCTGCGCACCCACCAGCCATTTGAAAACACCGCCAAAGCAGTGCAGGAAAACCTGGATATTTTGTCCCGCGTGGATGTGGTGGACGATAACCACACCGACCGCGTTCTGGTGGAACATGTGGACGAGGGCGCCAATCTGCACGCCCAGGTGGCCGACCTCCACCGCCTCATCTCTGCCTACCGCACCGGCCTGATCAAAGAACAGCCGACGAAAGATACGATCTGGTAGCGATTACGGGGATTTTCCAGTTTTTTGAAAAAAAGGCTTCGGCGAAAAAACTTTAATTATAATAGAATATAGAATAAATTATAGGATAAATCGAAAACAGCCGCAGCGGCCGGGAGTCATTCCCCCACCGCTGCGGCTATTTTATTTGTAGGTTCGTTTGGTTCATCTGTAGGGACGATGGGCCTTACCTAATATTCCGCCATCCGGCAAATAAGGCAAATGTCCGCAGGCGCACAATGTGCGCCCCTATGGGTGAGATATACGTTTATTGCCCGTTGTGCACAATAAAACAATCTGTAGGGAACGGTCTTGACCGTTTCGGGGCCAAGGGGGGCGGATGTTTTTTAGGTTCGTTGCGGAGCCTAAAAATTTATGGTTGACCTCATCCGGCGGCCAGAGGGCTGGCCGCCCTACCGCGCAGCTATCAACAAATGTGCAATGATTTTTACGCCCATCAGGGGCGTCGTCCCCTACAAATAATTTTGTCAGTTCGTTGCCCCCTCGGCGGGGTCAGGCGACCCCGTTCTACCGATATTTATAATATCATCGCATATTATAAACTGTTCTGCTGCCGCCCCTCCCCGCCTCCAATTCCTGATTTCTAATTGCTCACACAAATTCCCTCCACGCCTGCTCCGCCCCGGTCTGGAACGCGCACAGTTCTTCCATCAACTTGTGGGCGCCGGGGCTGGCCTGGGGGTAGTCGGTTTCGGCGCGCTTGCAGTCCAGCACGCCCTGGCCGCTGCCCTCCGCCAGCATGGTGGCAAGGTTGCGGGTGCTTTTGTCCAGCATGGTGCGGGTGCGGATGCCCATGCTCACACTCATGCGTGCGGCGGCGCTCTGACCCTTGGCCTGTGCGCCGATGGCATCCAGCGCCGTGTGGGCCTGCTGGTTCAGGCGGCGGTACTCGTTTTTCTGGCGCATCATCTCGTCTTTCAGCTTCTGGTCATACGTCAGCCCCATCAGCTCATCCAGGGTGTTTTTGCCCATCTCGGTGTTCTGCACGATCTCCTGCAGCATGGCTTCGTTATCACTGGTTTTTTGCATATTCTGGTTTTCCGGCATAAAAAATCCCCCTTGTGTACAGCCTTTTCCTTTGGGAATGTTCCCAAAGCTAGTATGGCTCCACAAGGGGGATTTATTCTTTTGTTTCAGCTTCTTCAGCAGCCGGAAAGGCGCTGCTCGGCCAGGGCCACCATCAGGTCCCAGCTGCCGGCTTCGCCCCAATCGGCAGAGCTGAGCGACACGGTAAATTCGCCGCGGCGGGACAGGGTGATGCCGAACGTGCGGCGGGATTCGCCCAGCGCTTCATGCAGCGCAGCCTGCAGTTTTGCCGCCGGGGTGCCAACGCTCACCACCAGGAAAATGCCGTCTTCCAGGCGGACAACAGCGTTCTGCTGGTCCGGCCCGGCAGCCAGCTGCAAAATACCGGCTGCGGTATTCAGGCAGCAATCTGCTGCGTGAGTGCCTTCCTCGCGCAGCAGGTTCCAATACTCGTTCACGCGGGCAGCAACCACGCTGACCGGCTTGCCTGCGCAGGCAGCAGCCGCCACTTTTTTGCGGTAAGCGGAATCCAGGAACGCACGGTTATATACACCGGTCACATAATCGCGGCGCATCTCCTCGCGGTACTGGCCCAGCAGGCGCAGCAGGGCGTTTGCCTCGCGGTCATTGGCGGGCAGATCTGCCGTAAGGAAATAGGTGGCAGCCAGCACAAACGGGCGGTGCTCCACCTGGATGTTCTGGTAAAACACAAAACCGGTATCCTCACCCAAAATCGGCTGCCAGCCACGGCCATCTGCATTCAGCACAGGCACAGCATCGGCATGGCCGGTGGCCTGCAGGGTGGCGGGGTCCACCTCGGCCTGGGCCAGCGGGTCGATCAAAGTAACCTGGTCAAAAAAACTCTGCAATGCGGTAACCTGCATGCCAATTTGTTCCAGAGTAAATTCCTGCATGACGTGTCTTCCTCCATGTAAAACATACAAGATCCAACAAAGCGTTTTTCGGTTCTCTATGTTGTCCTAATGTTGTAATGCTACAACTTGACATGAAATCTTAGTATATTTTACCATACCGTGCATGTTTTTCCCATACCCGCATTACACAAAGAATTGTTTAATAATAAAAGTATTACTGTTCAAAAAATCACTTTGCACTTTTTGCTGCTTTTTTCGCCGGTGCTGTCGTTTTTTCCTCTTTTGCGTCAGCCGCCTTGGCCTTGGGCTGCGGGGCGGGCGCTTTTTCCTTTTTCGGCTCCGCTTCCGGCAGGGGTTCCGCGCGGAAATACCGTGCGCTCATCTCGTGGATCTTCCGCGCCAGCGCGGGGGTCAGGTCCTTAGCGGCAACGCGCCACTGCCAGTTGCCCACCGGGTCGCCGGGGGTGTTCATGCGGGCTTCGCTGCCTTTTTCCAGCCAGTCGGCCATCGTCACAATAGCCAGCTCCGCCGGGCTTGCCAGCACACCGCGCAGCAGGCCGGTGATCTCGCCCTCCTGCTCGGTCAGGGCAAAATATGCCTTGGCCTGTTTGCGCTGGGCGGGGGTGGTTTCGTTTTCCAGCCAGCCGCGCAGGGTGTTATTGTCATGGGTGCCGGGGTAAGCCACGCAGTGGGCCGGGTAGTTATGCGGCAGGTCCACGCTATCGGTGCCGTTCAGACTGAACTGCAGCACCTTCATGCCGGGGAATCCGCTTTCCGCCAGCAGCACACGGACGGAATCAAAAATTTCGCCCAGATCCTCGGCCACAATGGGCAGGTCACCCAGAGCGGTGCGCAGAGCACGGAACAGGTCCATGCCGGGGCCCTGTTCCCACTTGCCGCCGCGGGCGTTTTCGTCCCCCGCCGGGATAGCCCAATAAGTATCAAAGCCGCGGAAGTGGTCAATACGCAGGATATCATAAATGCTCAGCGCATGGCGCACGCGGCGCACCCACCAGGCATAGTTGGTACGCTTGTGGTAGGCCCAGTCATACAGTGGGTTGCCCCACAGCTGGCCATCCTCGGCAAAATAGTCCGGCGGGCAGCCAGCCACGCGGCGGGGGTGGCCCTCGCTGTCCATCTCAAACAGCTCACGGCCTGCCCACGCATCGGCAGAATCCGCCGCCACATAGATGGGAATATCGCCCATGATCTTGATGCCCTTGCTGTTGGCATATGCTTTCAGGGCCTGCCACTGCTTGGCGAACTCATACTGCACAAAGGCCCAGAAGCCCAGTTCATCGGCATGGCCGGTGCGGAACTCTTCCAGCGCCTTGGGGTCGCGCAGGCGCAGCGGGGCAGGCCAGGTCTGCCAGTCGCACATCTTGTTTTCTTCTTTGATTGCCATGTACAGGCAGTAATCCGGCAGCCAGGCATCGCTCAAAAAGGTAAAACGGTACCAGTCATCGCTGTAGGGGGTATCGTACCCCGGCACCGGGCGCTGCTGCAAAAATGCGGCGTATGCCTTGCGCAGCACCTTGTAGCGCTTTTGGTACAGCAGGGCATAGTCACAGTAATTGGGGTTGGTGCCCCAATTTTCTTTGGCGTAATCCTCCGGCTTCAGCAGGCCATCCGCAGCCAGCTGATCCAGGTCAATAAAATACGGGTTGCCCGCAAAAGCCGAGCAGCTCTGGTACGGGCTGTCGCCATACGAAGTCGGGCCAACGGGCAGGATCTGCCACACGCTCTGTCCGGCCAGCGCCAGAAAATCCACAAAATCTCTGGCAGCCTGGCCCATGGAGCCAATGCCATACCCGCCCGGCAGGCTGGAAACCGGCATCAGGATACCGCTGCAACGCTTCTTCATTTTTCCTCTTCTCCTTAAAACTTTTTGTATTCCGCAAAGCCCATCTAGGGTGCGCCTGTTTTTCAGGTACACCCCGGGGCATCAGTTATCGTCTGCTTCGGCGCTTTCTGCGCCAAGGGCCGCCATCACGGCGCTGCGCCAGGCAGCGGCGGCATCTTCATCCCACAGACCATCCCGCAGGGTAATGCCGTCCGCTTCATAATACAGCCCGCGCTGGGCCTGCTGCAATGCGGCGGCCTGGGTTTTGTCCAGCGCTGCGCCAGGCAGAATACCGGCTGTCACCTGCGCCGCCTGCATGGCCGCGGCGGCGTTCTGGTTGCTGCCAGTACCCCAGGGGGTGATCAGGTCCAGGGTGTCGATCAACGCGCTTTCCCCCGCCTTGCTGGTGTACAGCCACAAAATAGCGGCGGCTGCGGCGCGGGCGCTCTCCTCATCGGCATCCGCCGGGATAGCCAGCCAGGCACGGTTGGCCAAAATGGGGTAATTCATCAGCCCGGCCAGGTTGAACCGCTGGTTGGCAATGTCGGCTTCGGTCAGGTTATTTTTGATGGGCAGCCACACCAGCGCGTCTTTCTGGGCGCTGCTCAACGCTGCGCCGCTGTCACTGATCAGGTCGGCCAGGTAGCCGCGGTAGAACAGGGCATTGCCCTGCTGGAACAGATACTTGCTGGTCCATAGGTCTGCAATGCCGGCCTGCCAGGCGCTGTTGGCATCTTCCAGCCGCAGCTCCTGCTCCAGCGCGTTCAGCGGACCGGTCAGGTTTTCTTCGGTCAGCGGCTCCCCCGCCGCCAGCAGGGCGGTGGTGTACAGCGCAGGGGTATTTTCCGCCACGCCGCCATCCCCGCTGTTGCCGCTAACCTCCGGTCCCTGGGCGGCAAACACGCCGTTCAGGTTTGCCAGTGTCTCCCGCCGCTCAGCGGGCAGGGTGTAAACATTGCCGTTCAGCGTTACCTGCACAGCGCCGGGTTCCGCGCACCAATGGGTCACAGCTGTTACGAAATCGAACCATTCCTCCCAGGTCGCAGCGCGCAGGTCATCCAGCGCGGCATCACTCTGCAAAAGCTCGGTCAGCACACGGTTATCCGCCCAATAGGCATACAGGCTCTGGCCCACCGGCAGGGCGGTGACGGTGCTTTCCGTATCCAGTCCGGCACGCTGCGCGGCGGCGGCCAGCAGCTCGTTCTCCGCCAGATTCTTCCAGGTTCCATCATCCTGCGGCGGGGCATCCAGAATGACCAGGTCCGCCGTTTCGGTCTCAAAGCTGTTTTGCAGCGTCACATTCTGCGCCTGGGCATACAGCTCCAGCGCGCCAACAGCAGCGCTGGTGTCCAGCAGGCCGTTCACCGTCAGGCTTTGGGGTGCCGCGGTGGGCACGGCCTGGCTGGGTGCTGCGGTTTCGCCGGTAGCAGCTGCCCCTTGGCCCGCGCAGCCCGCCAGCAGGCAGCTGCTCAAAACCAGTGCTGAGATTCGTTTTTTCATATGGTTCCCGCCCCCTTTCCGGCTCCCACCTTGCCGGGGAGCCGCCGGAATTATAGCTGATTTTTATTATAACGGATTTGAACTGTTTTTTCCACTGCCGTTTTATGCTATAATGTAAAAATATTCCGAAAGGGGGATGACCTTGCATGCCCGCAACGGCAAAACTATACGAAACAGACCCATATGTTCAAACTTTTACCGCCACGGTGCTTGTCTGCACCCCGGCCGGGGAACAGTTTGCCGTGCAGCTGGACCGGACCGCCTTTTACCCGGAGGGCGGCGGCCAGCCCTGCGATACCGGTGCGCTGGGCACCGCCCTTGTAACGGATGTGCAGGAGCATGGCGGCGTGATCACCCACACTGTCAGCGCAGCGCTGCCGGTTGGGCAGACGGTGGAAGGCCGCATTGATTGGGCGCGCCGCCGCGACCATATGGAGCAGCACACCGGTGAACACATTTTAAGCGGCACTTTGCACCGCCTGTTTGGGGCGGAGAATGTGGGCTTTCACATCGGTTCCCCTGCGGTGCGGATGGATATGAGCGTTCCGCTGACCGCCGGCCAGCTGGCCGAAGCAGAAGCCCAGGCCAACGCGGTGATCCGTGCGGACGCCCCGGTGCGCTGCTGGTACCCCGCGCCGGAAGACCTTGCAAAACTGACCTACCGCAGCAAAAAGGAAATTGACGGTGCGGTGCGGCTGGTAGATGCCGGCGGGGCCGACCTGTGCGCCTGCTGCGGCACCCATGTTTCCACCACCGGCCAGGTGGGGGCCATCAAAATTTTGAGCGCCCAAAGCTACAAGGGCGGCACCCGGCTGGCGGTTGTGTGCGGGGAGCGTGCGCATCAGTCCATTGCTGCCGCCTGGCAGGATGCCGCCGCGGTGGGCACCCTGTTAAGCTCCGCCCCCGGTCGCCTGCTGCCCGCCGTGCAAAACCTGCAAACGGCGGAAGCTGCCCTCAAACAGCGCCTTGCCGCCATGCAGAACGCATTGTCCGAAGCACTGGCTCAAGCCGCCGTGCCCGGCCAGCCTGCTGTGCTGCACTGTGACGGTGCGGACGGCGACGGACTGCGGCGGATCTGTTTGGCGGTATCGGCCCGCACCAACGCGCTGACGGCGGTGCTGGCCTCCGGCGGGCAGGGCCTCGCCTATGCGCTCTGCCTGCCCGGCGGGGATGTGCGCCCGGTGTGCAAGGCGCTGAATGAAGCGTTCGGCGGGCGGGGCGGCGGCAAGCCCGGCTTTTGCCAGGGCAGCCTTGCCTGCACTGATTTTGCCGATGTCCAGAATTTTTTAGTGAATTATCATGAGTGAGGTATTGTTGTATGCGTATGCGTTTTAAGCCCTATGCCAGACCGGAACTGCTGGCCTGCGATTTCCATGTTCACGAACCGCTGACCCATGCCGGGCACTGGCATGAGCTGTATGCCCGGCCGGAGCAGCCCCTGCACCTGGAGCTTGGCTGCGGCAAGGGCGGCTTTTTGAGCCAGCTGGCCCCCCTGCACCCTGATATCAACTACCTTGGCATTGATATCACGGATAAGGTCCTGATTTTGGCCAAGCGCAAGGTGGAAGCCGCTTACGCCGCCGCTCAGCTGCCGCCGGATAATGTCAAGATCGCCTCGCTGGATATCGAGCGGCTTTCCGGCGTGTTCAGCCCGGCGGATACCGTGCAGCGCATCTACATCAACTTCTGCAACCCGTGGAGCAAAAACGCTGGCAGCAACAAGCACCGCCTGACCCACCCGCGCCAGCTGCTGCAGTACCGCGCTTTGATGCCGGAGGGTTCCGAAATCTACTTCAAGACCGATGACGATGACCTGTTCCGGGACAGCCTGGGTTACTTTCCCGCTGCCGGGTTCGAGATTACCTGGCAGACCTTTGATCTGCACAAGAATGAGCCGGACTGGAACCTGCGCACCGAGCACGAGGGCATGTTCAGCGAACAGGGCATTCCCATCAAGGCGCTGATTGCCCGCAAGGGGCCGGATTCCAGCGTGACCTGGGTGGAGCCCAAAGAGCTGGCCCGCCGCCTGGAACCGGAGGAAGAAGCCGACCCCGCCGGGGAGGTACAGGAATGACCACTTATGCCCTGCTGCATACGATATTTTTCTTTTTCGTCTATGCGTTCCTGGGCTGGTGCGTGGAGGTTGCCTATGCAGCCATCACCACGCGGGAGCTGGTCAACCGCGGATTCTTGAACGGCCCAATCTGCCCCATTTACGGCTGCGGCATGACGGTAATGATCGCCGTTCTCGGCCGTTTTACCATGCCAAGCAGCGATATGGCATGGTACCAGAACGTACTGGTTGCCTTTTTCGGCGGCATGGTCATCACCACGCTGGTGGAGCTGGTTGGCGGGAACATCCTGTACAAGATGTTCCACACCCGCTGGTGGGACTATTCCATGTATCGCTTTAACCTGGGCGGGTTCATCTGCCCGCAGTTCTCCTTGCTGTGGGGGCTGGGCAGCGTGCTGCTGATGGTGGTGGTTCACCCGCTGCTCAGCAAGCCGAGCGCCGCTATCCCCACCCTTGTGCTGATCTGGCTGGATGTTATTTTCGGCGGCCTGTTCCTGGCGGATCTGATCGTATCTGCCATTCAGGCTGTCGGCTTCAGCAAACAGCTGGCCCGCATTGATGAGCTGCGCAAAGCCATGCGCACCACCAGCGATGCCCTGACCGAAGTGATCGGCACCAGCGCCATGACGATGGACACCCTGCTGGATGAGCAGAAACTGCAGCTGACCCTGGCCGCCATGGAGGGTGCCACCAACGCCGCCGAGCTGCGTGACCAGCTGCGCGAACTGGCAGGCAAAGCCGGCACCTTGCGCGATACCACCATCCGCCTGAGCAAGCAGCGGTTCTTTGGCACCGGCCGTTTGCTGCGGGCCTTCCCGGACATGGTCCCCGACCGCCGCGAAGCACTGGCCTCCCTGCGCGTTGGCCTGACCAAAGCCACCGCCCGCGCCAAAGCCGCCGCCAAACAGGCCGTAAAAACCGGCAAGAACGCCATGAAAAAAGAAGACAAGTAAATATCTCCCTATACCAAAAGCCGCCGGGCAGCAAGCAAAGCACTTGCCGCCCGGCGGTTTTGTTGTTTTTGTTTGTAGTTTGGGATTTTTAAGGCAATACCGCATAATTCTAAGTGCCGATACGGCGAGCGAGGTGCGGC
>OLSO01000801.1_pt1 | contig 28111 bp, 23 predicted proteins | sample 1672441 | NCBI WGS metagenome assembly OLSO01 (sample SAMEA3136686, study PRJEB25190) | human gut metagenome | biome: human gut; feature: human-associated habitat; material: faeces | place: Austria | collected 2013 | reverse complement strand
TTCGCACGCTTGCTCATTATAGACCGTAAATACAGGGCTTGTCAAGGTGTTTTATGAAGAATTTTTGCTGATTTTACAGGGGTTTAACGTAGTTTTCTTCATAGATGTCACAACCTTGCCAAAATGACGGTTTTACTTCCAGGGTCTGTCCTTTTCTGTCCACCCATGTTCCTTCCAGTAAGCCACATCCACTTCATTCCAGCCACTTTTTACAAGCTTACGCATCACCTCGAAATATGTTTTGGTCTTCAGCCCCGGTTTTACATGGCCATAGTTCTTACGGATCTTTTCCGCCAGCTTATCGGTCGCTTTCTCAATCTCCGCCATCTTTTCCGGAGAAATCGATTTATAATTTATGGCATGAACGGCAGTACCGTACCTGTATATCTTTCCCATTCCCCAGAAAAACATACTGTCTGCCATATCTTTGTTGGTCCATTTCGTTCCGGCGCCTGCTGCGGTAGAAATACAGACTCCCTGTTTGGAAAACATATCCGGGTTTGGCCTGTGCAGCATCCACCGGTAGCCATAGTGATCCAGCCATGCTTTCATGGAACCGGTACAGTGATAAACATATACCGGACTTGTAAGAATGATCACATCTGCGCTGTCAATGGCATCTGTCAGCGGTTTCAGTTCTTTATAATATGGGCAAAGCTTCTCATCCTTCACAATACACTGATTACATCCAATGCAGAAATGCCCGAAATCTTTTGGCAGAAAAAACTCTGTCACTTCTCCGCCCAGCTTATCTGCCAGCATTTTTCCTATATGATAGGTAGAACCTTTATGATTCTGCCCGTTTATCATTGCAATCTTCATATTTTCCCCCTCCTCTTTTATTCTGCCTTTTTCTCAACTCAAAAGTATAACATTTCTTCTTATATGTATCTACTTTAAACCGGAAAGCGGTGTTTTCCCTTTCTCATACAGATAACCCAGACTATTCCCAGCATTCCTGCTATTAATATAGAAAGAACTGCTCCTTCTTTCAGCCCCGGAGTCTGATATTTCATAACAATCTTATGTGTTCCCGCAGAAAGCTTTACCCCTGTCATTCCCTGTATACTAAATGTTTCCGCTTTTTTTCCATCTACGGTAATTGTCATATTCGAATCGTAAAAACTGCTGAGCATAAGAATTCCATCCTCTTTTACAGATATGCTTCCTTTTCCATCGCTCAGATCCATCTGCTGTGAAGAAAGTTCCTTATAAATCTCATCCAGATCCGCTTCCTCATATGTGCCAAGAACTGCTTCCTGCATTCCTGTATCCGCAGTTACCCGGACTGTGGTATCTGTATCGTATGTACCAAGATCCAGAAAATTATTGTTCCAGTAATCCGATTTCTGTTCCTGACCCTGAATCGTCACCGTATCCGGCTCTGTTCCCGGAATATAGAGATAACCATGTTCTCCTTTTTTCAGGCGAATATTAAAAGCGGTTGTTCCGATTACACCCACTTCAGAACTTACCGTCTGCATTTTATACAGTCTTTTTCCCACAATGCCAGTTAACAGACGGTTCTGCACTTCCATGGGATTTGTTCCTTCCATAATATAATTCAGTACAGAACTGTCAACCATATACCCGATTTTTAATGCCCTGGAATTTTCATACAGATCAAAAGACTGGCTTTCTCCAATCTTTTCGTAGGTTGTATTGAGGGTTCTTGTATTCCTGCACAGAAGATACCGGATTCCAAGAAGCATATCCATCACCTCTGTAGTGCCTGCATACTGAAAACGGTTCTCCAGATTTTCAAATCCCATACTTTTTACAAAATTCCACATTTCTTCTGTATTGGTGGAAGAATACATGGATACTCCGTTCAGCTGATACAACATTTCTTCATTTCTTACAAGAGGATTCACAATGGCCACCCGGTAATCCACCTGATCCACTTTTTCAGCCTCCAGTAATCCACAAACTTCCTGCTCACTTTCCACATAAATATCACGGTTTGCGGTTCCATTATCTGTGATGCTGACAATTCCATGAATTCCTGTCTCAGCCAGAATCAGAACTGTAAGAATCCCGGCACAGATCTTTCGGATTTCCACACAGCCGAAAGAATGCTTTGAAAGTTTTCCACAAAAATAATTTTCCGTCCACAATGGAAGAAACATTCCTGCAAGAATTCCGTCTGTAAGAAGGATCTCTCCTGTTTTTCCGCTTCGGATCCCCACAACTGTACAAAATATTTCCGCTGCTGCCAGGCCTGCAAAAATCCTCTTTCTGCTCATATTCTCCACTTTTCCCCAGGCATCACAGGCCATTTTCAGGAACAGAAAAATCAGAATAAACGCAAAACGGTTAGGAATTCCTACCGGTTTATGCATTCCATGAAAAAGCAGATTCAGAGCAGTAATATGAAATCCCGCAAAATACAGGACAATCAATGCACCTGCCACAATTTTTTCCACTGCACGGATCTCTTTGTTAAAAAAATACATTCCTGCAAAAAGCAGTACTGCACAGCCACAATATAGATTTACGTCTCCCTGCTGGCTGGATTTTACAAAAGACAGGGAATCCTCCATCAATGCGCTCATCTGTTTCCAGATATCTCCGTAAACACCGGCAATTCCTGTGCCTGCTTCCTCTGCAGCTGCTGTTCTGGACACTGCCACAATACCCGGAATCAGTGTAATTCCCGCAAGACCTGCCGCTGCAACAGACGCACCGGAAAATTTCAGAATTGATAACCTGACTTTTTCCGGACGACGATTTGATTCCACTGTAATAAGATTTGACAGATAATAAAGACCGGAAAATGTACATAACATAAATCCCATATAATAACTGGTAAAAATACAAAATCCCAGCACCAGGCAGTAACACTTCCATTTCCCAATACAAACCAGTTGTTCAATCAGATATGCCAGAACCGGCAACAGTATTATGCAATCCAGCCACATCACGTTGCTGTAATATCCTATCAGGAAGTTGGACAACGCATACATACAGCCAAGAGAAACTGCCATACTTCCTCTGCCCGGATATTTTTTCCCGGAATACCAAGCCATAGACACACCGCAAAACCCTATTTTGACCAGAATTACAGTCGTTACCGCCTCGTTCACATACATGAATTTCATAAGCAAAAGTACCAGAATGCTGAATGGACTGCAAAGATAATAACAAAACAGGCCATAGAAATTATAGCCCATAGAATGAGTCGAATACGTCCACCCCAGACCTTTTTGCAACTGGTTCAAAAGTTCCTTATAAAAAGCAGTATACTGATGGACCCCATCTACCACAAGGGCCGAACTTTCTCCAAATGGATAAACACCTTTCAGCGCAAAACCGGCCCCAAAGATCATCACCGGAAATAGAAACGCCAGGATATAAACCCAGCATTTATTTCCTTTTTTATTATTCTGTTCTTTTACTGACAATATTTTCATTGCATTTTCCTCTTCTGCCATTTCTTTTCCGTCTGATTTTTTTCTGCTTATTATAAAGCACTTTATAATATATCATGTATTTGTGAAAATACTGCGAAAGTATAACAAAAGAAAAAGCTGCCACATCATTGGAGACACAGAAAACTCCGCTGATATGACAGCTTTTTCCGAAAGAATCCATGTACGCTGATCCACGGATTCCTTCATGGGTGTAATTATTAACTTTATGTGATAAGTTTTTTAGTTCCGGGCCTGTATAATATCGGATATTCACATATCCTGAGGTGGCTGTTTACAGGTTAAGAACTATTATGGCTATATGATAGCATGGCCATATACATTTGTAAAATTAATATTTAATGTTTATAATATAGAACTTATTTATAATCTATTTTTATAAAACGGTGTATCCTCTGGACTTCAGGCAGGCTCTCACTTCCATGGTGTCCTCGGTATGGAAAACCATGATCGGCTTTCCGGAATCACGGTTAAAAGAGAGATACAGATAATCCACGCTTACGTTACTGTCCTTCAATGTAAGAAGCAGGTCATTCAGATTTCCGGTTTTATCCTCAACTTCCACCCCGATCACATCGATCACGTGACAGAGATAACCGGCAGCGATCAGTGCCTCTTTCGCCTTATCCGGATCAGAAACTACCATTCGCACGATTCCGTACTCTGCACTGTCGTTGGTAACTGACCCCAGAATGTTGATGTCCTCATTCTTCAGGATCCCGGTAATGTTCTGCATAACACCTTTTTTATTTTCTGCGTAGATGGATAACTGTTTCAGCATGATAAAATCCTCTCTTTCCTCTGTGATGTGTTTTGCTGTTTTATTATATGGTAAATCTTCGCACATCTTACCCGGTATGTCAACTGAAGTAATTCAGAGAATAACTCAGACATTTTTCACCGCATATGTGCATGCAGATATTTTTCCCTCGTAGCAAGTCCTCCCCGGATATGCCGCTCCTGCTTATTCACATCCAGTACCTTCCGAACTTCCATGGCAAGTACCGGATTGATCACTTTCAGCCGTTCCACACAATCCTTATGTACCGTACTCTTACTGATCCCGAACTTCTTCGCCGCCTGCCTCACCGTCGCCTTTGTTTCCACAATATATCCTGCGATCTCAACTGCACGTTCCTCAATATAATCTTTCACTGCCAAGCCCCCGAAGACGCTTTTTTACAGTGTATGCAAAAGATTTGAAAGGTATGTACCCTGTCACTCTGCTGTCTGAAACTCCTTCCGAAAAACCACCGCAGACCCGACAATAAATGCACAGCAGATCACCCACGGGTTGCTGCTGTAAAAATAGCATCTCCATTCCGTTCCGGTTTCTCAGCAAATCCCCCCACGCAATACCGGATAGACAGTCAAAAAAATATCTGCCCGGTATTGAAATTTCCATATAAATATATATTATTTGTATTATTTTTGTGTATGCACTGCTTTAGACTTCCTGTAAAGCACAAGACAGACGATCACAAATGCCACCGTAACCACAGCAGTCAGCGGAAGAACCATAGACGACTCTGCCCCCATCAGAAGCCCGAATCCCTGTCTCAGTGTCAGAATTCCAAAAATGGAAAAAATAAAAAACGCAACCGTATTGAGAATTCCTTCCGGAGCCTTGCTTTTCAGAAGATAACCAATCAGAAGACCAATCACGTCTGCCGCAAAAAGTCCCAGTGAACAGGCCAGCCATACAACAACTGCTGCACTTAAACCTTCGTTTGCTCCAAATGTGATGGCAGTAAGCTGTGTCTTATCACCAAGCTCTGCAACAAAAAATGTACAGAATACAGACAACGGCGCAAACTTAATTTTCCGGTTCTTTACATTCTCTTCCTCATCATCGTCTCCCTTAAGCGTTGTTGCCGCAAAAAACAGGAACGCCGCACCGGCAATCAGACGGATCAGCCACGTAGGAACTACCGTACTGACAAGGCCTCCGGCAAGAACCGCCAGTCCGTTCAGCACCAGGATCGCAACACCGGTTCCAAGCAGAATATCCTTCAGCTTGAACTTGGAAGTCATTGCAACCAGCATCAGCTGTGTTTTGTCACCCATTTCCGCAATAAACTGGGTAAAAAGCACTTTCATAAATAACAGCATTTTTCTTCTCCTTTGCATATTCATCCGCTCCGGAGCCATAAAAAAAGACCCACGTATACTCTATCTCTGTAACAGAAATAAAATATACATGAGTCTCATTCTTTAAGATTTGCCAGGTGCATGCACCAGTATGTTGACAAACCACGTCTACACGCGAATTACTCCCTCACGGAATTGATTTTCGTCATTGTAGCAAAGTTGAGAAACTTTGTCAAGAGAGATCGTGACTAGGGACTTTCTTGATTCGGTTAAAACTTTGCAGCCATCTCCTTCAGGCCCTGATACATTTTTTCGGAAAGAGGAATCGAAACACCAAGTCGCTTCGCCTCCTGCACAATATATCCGCTGAACGTCTCAAGTTCTGTCTGTTTTCTGCGAATACGGAAATCTCTCTGAAGTGAACTGGTTGCATTATCTGCATGTACATGGCGGAATTTATGGATCACTTCATTGATATGCTCATCTGTCAGCGCAACCCCTTTTTCACGGCCCACACTTGCAGCTTCCCATACAAGAGTCTCGTACTGCTGTGCCTTCACCGGATCACTCCGCAACTCCCCGATAGTATTATCATAAAAAGCAGTCATCACATTAAACGCACAGTTCAGAATATACTTCCGCCAGATCTCCACCTCAATATCACCCTGGTCTTTATAATCAATATCCGCACCTTTCAGAATTGCGGACACCTCTGCCACTTTTTCCTGCTGTTTTTTATCTGCATCCTTAATTCCGATACAGAGCCAGGTAAAAGTATCCTGCTGAGAAACAGAAAAATCCGCATTGGAAAAAGCTACCGTATAAATCAGCGAATCCACCACCGTTCCCTTTCCAATCAGTCGGCGGATTTTTTCTCCCGGATCTACACCATTCATTACTGGAATAATTACCGTATCCTCTGTAACCATATCCCGGATACTCTCGCAGACATCTTCCAGAGAATAATTTTTCACACAAATAAAAATATAATCCTGCTGTCCCATTTCCCGGACTGGAACTACCCGTTCCGGTCTTGCAACAATTTCTCCTTTATAATCACTGTGAAGCACCAGTCCATTTTTCCGGATACTTTCCCCTCTGGCTCCACGGGCCACCATCGTCACATGAGGATAAGCCTTCGCCAGCATTGCCGCTATATATCCACCTACACCACCGATACCGATTACTGCAATTTTTTTATCTTCTGCCTTCATGTCTGTTTCCCTCTTTCTGTCCGTCTCCGTTAAAAATCCTCTGTATTTTACGCCAGACGAACCTGTCTTCCATCCGCCAGTTATGCATAACTGTATTTTACCAGACAACTTAGAAAATTTCTATCCTGCCTTTCTTTAAAAGGCTTTCTGGTGTATACTGGATATAAATTTCTGAAATAATAAATAAACAAATGAGGTGACAGATAATGGACACAAAACCCGTTTTTCACGGAAGTGATATAGAAAAAATCTGCAGTTACTACAATCTGAAAAAAGAAGATATCGTCAAATTTGGTGCAAATGTGAATCCTCTGGGTTTATCCCCCAGAGCCAGCCAGGCCATTGCCAGCCATATAGAACTGCTTTCTTCCTACCCGGACAGAGATTATACATCTCTTCGTAATACCATTTCCCGCTACTGCAATATTCCGGCTGATTTTATCCTTCCGGGAAACGGCTCCAGTGAACTGATCTCTCTTCTGATCCAGGAACGCTCTCCGAAGCATACCCTTATTCTTGGACCTACCTATTCTGAATACTCCAGAGAACTTTCTTTTTCCGGAAGCACACAGGAATACTATCACCTTCAGGAAAGTATGGATTTTGAACCGGACATTCCGGATCTCTGCCGAAAACTGGAGCAGGGTTATGATTTTCTCATTCTCTGTAACCCCAACAACCCCACTTCTTCTGCCATCTCAAAGAAGGACCTCCGGGATCTGATCCATTTCTGTGAAGAAAAAGATATCTTTGTCATGATTGATGAAACCTACGTGGAATTTGCACCGGACATCAGTGCCATCACTGCAGTTCCTCTGACACAGGAATTCACCAATCTCATGGTTCTCCGTGGTGTCTCAAAGTTCTTCGCGGCTCCCGGAATGCGCCTGGGCTACGGCATCACCGGAAACAAAAAATTCCTGGAGAAAATGCGTGAAAAACAGACTCCTTGGTCTCTCAACAGCATTGGCGCTTTTGCCGGCGAGATTATGCTCCAGGACGAAGAATATATCCAGCAGACACGCCAGCTCATTCTTTCCGAACGTGACAGAATGATTGATGAGCTGAAAGGTATCAGCACCTACAAAGTTTATCCCGCTTACGCAAACTTTATCCTGCTGAAAATCCAGAAAGACGGCCTGACCTCTTACGATGTATTCGAGGCCTGTATCCGCCAGGGCCTGATGATTCGTGACTGTTCTTCTTTCCAGTGTCTGGAGGGAGAATTTGTACGTTTTTGCATTATGATGCCGGAAGATAACTCCCGCCTTGTAAACGTACTGAAATCTCTGTAAAAACCATAATGTTGAGATTCTACCCCGGATATGCTATACTTCACAGGTACTGTTAACACTATGTAAATTTTGTAAAACAAAAATAACAAATTTTTGAAACAAATATGTTATACTTCGTCAGGTATTGATTTATAATAACCTGAAAGAATAGATAATATAAAACGGGAGGATCTGTAATGATATTTGGAATAAAACAAATCATAAAAATGCTTTTCCAGCAGCTGATTCTTCCGGTTGTTTATAACGCCTGTACTGCAAAACCTGTCATACCCGGAACTGTAATCCTGGCGGATGCACATCACGACGAAATTCCGTTCAGTATGCTCGCCATAAAAGAAGAACTTTCCAGGCATCCGGAGCTTCAGGTTACAGAAATGTACTGGAATAATAACGAATCTTCTCCTGTGAAGATTTTCCGGAATATGCTTTCTTTCATGAAAAAATACGCCACAACGGAAACCGTTATCATCTGTGACAATTTTCTGCCTGCCGCATCCTGCAAAAAACGCAGCGAAACACAGGTCATACAGCTCTGGCATGCATGTGGCGCATTCAAAAAATTCGGCTATGACACGGAGGAAGATATCCCTTCCTATTATGTTGGCAATGTAATGGCAAACTGCAGTCTGGTAACTGTCAGTTCCGATATCTGCATAAAACCTTTTGCCAGTGCCATGAAGCTTCCAGAAACCAGTGTTCTTCCAGTTGGTGTCAGCCGGACAGATATGTATTTTAATGAAACCTTCAATCAGAAATGTCGGGATAACTTTTTCAGCCAGTACCCGGATGCCCGGAACAAAAAGATCGTTCTCTGGGCTCCGACTTTTCGTGGAAAACCTGGGGTTGCCAGTGTTTATGGACTGGATGATGTTCTGAAAGCTCAGGAAGAACTGAAAGATACACATTATTTCATTATTAAACTGCATCCTCATACACAGGTACACACAGAAGGAACCAATTGTGACATTCCTTCCGAAGAACTGCTTCCGGTTGCTGATATTGTCATTACCGATTATTCTTCCATTCTCTTTGACGCCATGATTTATCAGCTTCCACTGGTTCTCTTTGCCCCGGATCTGGAAGAATATCTGGCCAGCAGAGGTTTTTATCTGGATTACCGCACACTTCCAGGTATCCATATTCAAAAAGAAGAACAGCTTGTAAAAGTTCTTTCTGACGAGGCACGCCTTAATTCTTCCGTTAATCAGAAATACCACGATTTCTTTCAGGACTACATGGCCGCCTGCGATGGACATGCAACCCGGCGTATTATGAATTATGTTTCAAAATCTCCAAATAAATAAGAGGTAATATATATGGCTAATAATATTTTTGGAATTATCCTGGCTGGTGGCCAGGGAACACGAATGGGCAACGCAGAACGCCCGAAACAGTTTATGGAAATCGGCAAAAAGCCAATCATTATCCACACAATAGAAAAATTTGCCATTCATTCTGCCTTCGATAAAGTAATCGTTCTTTCACCAAGAGCATGGATCTCACACACCAGGGATCTGATCCGGAAATATATCCCGAGATCATCCAACGTTGTTGTTGTACAGGGCGGTTCCACAAGAAACGAAACCATCATGAATGGAATCCGCTATATTGAAGAAAATTTCGGCCTTGATGACAATACCATTATTGTCACCCATGACTCTGTCCGTCCTTTTGTCTCCCATCGCATGATTGAAGAAAATATCCGTGCAGCCCAGGAATGTGGCGCCTGTGACACCGTAATCCCGGCAACGGATACCATTGTGGAAAGCGCAGGCCATCAGTTTATCAGTTCCATTCCGGACCGTTCCACTATGTATCAGGGCCAGACACCGCAGTCTTTCCGGGCAAAAAAACTCCGCGACATTTATGAAAGCCTTACTGCAGCAGAAAAACAGATTCTCACAGACGCATGCAAAATTCTCGTTCTCAAAGGTGAAAAAGTCCAGCTGGTAGAAGGTGATGTTACCAACATCAAAATCACATATCCTTCTGATATCCGTCTGGCTGAAGCTCTAATGGAGGGAAAATAAATGTTAACTTCTGTCTATCGCCTGGTCAGGCCCCGTCAGTTTGAACTGGTTTTTAAGGATATCACCCTTGATACCTCCCATGTGATTGTTCATCCTGTCCGCCTGTCTATCTGCAATGCAGATCAACGCTATTATCAGGGGCTTCGTGCGGAAAACATTCTCCGCAAAAAGCTTCCCATGGCTCTGATTCATGAAGCAGTAGGCCGGGTGGTTTATGATCCGTCCGGTCAGTTCCAGGAGGGGACTCTTATGGTCATGATTCCCAATACCCCTTCCGAAACCGATGAGGTCATTGCGGAGAATTATCTGCGGAGCAGCCAGTTCCGTGCCAGTGGCTTTGATGGCTTTATGCAGGAATATGTCAGTATGAAACCGGATCGTCTTGTACCGCTCCCGGAAGATATCAATCTTTCTGTGGCTGCTTTTACAGAAATCGTCAGTGTCAGCTACCATGCCATCCGGAGATTTCTCCGTTTTTCACATACACGCAGAAATGTAATTGGCGTATGGGGCGATGGCAATCTCGGTTACATCACTTCACTTCTTCTGAAAATCATACTGCCGGAAAGCAGAATCTGTGTGTTTGGCGTCAATGAATACAAACTTCATGATTTTTCTTTTGCAGATGATGTATTCCTGATTTCCGAGATTCCGGATGACTTTTATCTGGACCACGCATTCGAATGTGTAGGCGGCGCTGCTTCATCCAAAGCCATCAATCAGATCATTGACCATATTAATCCGGAGGGAACCATTTCCATCATGGGCGTGTCCGAGGACCTTGCCCCGCTTAACACAAGAATGATCCTGGAAAAAGGTCTTCGTCTTTTCGGAAGCAGCCGAAGCGGCCGGAAAGATTTTCTTGGTCTTATTAACCTGTATAAAGAAAATCCGGATGTGGTAAACCAGCTGGAAAAAATCGTAGGAGCCGAAATCCACGTAAAAAATATTCAGGACATCATCCGTGCTTTCGAAATCGATATTCATAAGATCATGGGAAAAACAATTATGATTTGGGAGAATTAACAGATGAAAAAATTATTGAAAAAACTTTCCAGGGGGCCTCTTTCTCCTGTTTTTAAAGTATACCGAAAAATATATAAGCCTGTCGTTCTTCATTTTTTCTATCCTGTTGCTTATAAATTTTTCACACTTACAAGAAAAGTAAATCCGAAAAAGGTTGTTTTTATTGAAGCCCGTTTTGATAAGATTACAGATACTTTTCAGCTGATTTATAACCGCATGGAAAAAGAAGGCTATGAAATCCATGAATGTTTCCTGCTGAATACCAAACCAGGAAAGCTTGCATATACAAAACGCAGTCTTCATATGCTGAAAGAAATTTCCGATGCCCATTATATTTTCCTGAATGATGCATGCAACGTCACAAGCTGTATTTCTCTTCGAAAAGGAAGCAGTATCTTTCAGGTCTGGCATGCCTGCGGCGCGTTCAAAAAATTCGGCATGAGTACTGCCGATCTGATTTTCGGTGACAACCGTAAGAATCAGGAGAAATTCCCCAATTACCGGAATCTTGCCTATGTTACTGTCAGCAGCCCGGAAATCAGCTGGGCTTATGAAGAGGCGATGAATCTGAAAAATACAGATACTCAGATTGTATCTACCGGAATCAGCCGTACCGATGTTTTTTATGATAAAAACTTTATCGAAGCCGCTGCCAAGGCTGTTTATTCTGTGTGTCCCAAAGCCCGCTCCAAAAAAATTATTCTGTACGCTCCAACTTTCCGCGGCAGAGTAGCAAAAGCTCAGACACCTGACTGTCTGGATATTGCAGCTATGAAAGAAGCTCTTGGAGATGAATATTTCCTGCTTCTGAAACATCACCCCTTTGTAAAAAAACGCCCGGAAATCCCGGAAAACTGCCAGGATTTCGCAATGGACGTCACCAAAGAACTGGATATCGACAAATTACTCTGTGTCAGTGATGTATGCATCTCCGACTATTCCTCACTGATTTTTGAGTACTCCCTGTTCGAGCGCCCGATGATCTTCTTCGCCTACGACCTGGACGAATATTTTGACTGGAGAGGCTTCTACTACAACTACGACGAACTCACCCCAGGCCCCATCGTCAAAACAACCGAAGAAATCATCGACTACATCCAACACCTCGACACCCGCTTCAACCCCTCCCAGATCCGCGCCTTCCGAGAAAAATTCATGTCCGCCTGCGATGGACATGCAACGGATAGGATTTTGGAGTTGGTGGAGAAGTGTTGACAAAAACTTTATAAAAAAGATGATCACCCCGGGTTGCTGGATACCAGCAAGCCGGGGTGTTGTTTTGTTTTGTATTAAATTTGTGTTCCAGAATGGTTCTATTAATACCTCTTACCTGTATCAAGTTATCATCCACCGTTATATTGGTACATTTCTTAAAAAATGTTTATAAGAATACCGCCAATCTTTTTTTCTGATCAGCGGTATCAATCATCCCTATGGTTTGGACAGTTCAGGCAAACATTCTTATAGTCCGTTTTCTTAATTACTTTATCCGGAATTGTCCAATCAGGTGCCAGGCCTTCGACATTCATGTGAATATCAAAACATATTTCATCATCAATTTCTGATTCCACCAATGGACAATTAATCTTTTTTGATGCCATATTTCTCTGCCATCTCCCTGATTTTTAAAGTCTGCGTATCGAACTGTTCTTTCTTAAAAGCTGTTCGGATATTATTATTCTCCACATTTACATATGTAGTTCCATTAGGTCCACAATAATTAATAAATCGTCCATTTCACCGTGTCAACGATATATCGGATTCCTTGATAAACTGTTCTGCCTCTGATCTGGCTACTGCATGTTCTCTTTCTGCATTTATATGTCCATTATCGAAAGTGAATTTCGAAGTGTCATTTTATCCGGTTTTATTTTATCCACGCCCTTTATCTTCGCTTCCGATAATTCTGCTTTTATTTTATCATTTATCCCGGATTCTTCAATGAGTTTCTGTTCTGCCTTTGTCTTTACATTCCACAATGTTTCTATTAATACAGTTTCCATCATGTCAACAACTCCTTTTCTTATTATCTTTACATTCCACAATGTTTCTATTAATACCACCGCACAGAACTGGTGCGGCGGTTTTCAGAATTACTTTACATTCCACAATGTTTCTATTAATACAGCATAACAGATATAATATATAAATTTTTTATTGTATCCTTTACATTCCACAATGTTTCTATTAATACTTCAGTGACGTGCATAGTAACTGATTGGCCGAAATCTTTACATTCCACAATGTTTCTATTAATACCGGGAGCAAACTTGAATCAGCTAAGAGATTCAAACGTCTTTACATTCCACAATGTTTCTATTAATACTGGTTTCAGCCGTGCCTGGACAGTGCCGTTATCATCCACCTTTACATTCCACAATGTTTCTATTAATACGCCGATCATTGCAGCTACAGTCTCACCGGTTCCCTGTCTTTACATTCCACAATGTTTCTATTAATACCCACCGGAACCAATCAGAAGGTAAATTTGAGCATTTCTTTACATTCCACAATGTTTCTATTAATACGATTTTTTCATTAACAAGCATTGCCACTACATCAATCTTTACATTCCACAATGTTTCTATTAATACTGAGGTCCCGCATCCCTCAGCTCTCTATTTAGTTTTCTTTACATTCCACAATGTTTCTATTAATACTATTGCTGAAAGGCAGCTTACTTCCAAGTTATAAAACTTTACATTCCACAATGTTTCTATTAATACCAGGAATACTTCTTATTATAATATCTCCGTGTTCCACTTTACATTCCACAATGTTTCTATTAATACTCTGCTCACTGCCCTCTGTAATTTGTCGTAAATATTCCTTTACATTCCACAATGTTTCTATTAATACATTGTTTCTACACCTTCCCGTTATAGTAAGTAACAGCCTTTACATTCCACAATGTTTCTATTAATACGGATCGTAAGTTTTAAGTGGAGTAATGATTAATGTGTCTTTACATTCCACAATGTTTCTATTAATACGAGGCAGGCATCCGCACCAGTTCACACCGGAGTAAGCGTCTTTACATTCCACAATGTTTCTATTAATACCAACATTTGTTATACTCATAGTATCACTCCTTAAAAACTTTACATTCCACAATGTTTCTATTAATACTAACCGGGTAACCGAGTAACCCTGACTTTCTCATATCTTTACATTCCACAATGTTTCTATTAATACTAATAAAAATAACATATTTAAACACTTTTTTTTGCAAACTTTACATTCCACAATGTTTCTATTAATACTGAGCGAAGAATCCGCAAAACGAAGAGGGAAGCCCTCTTTACATTCCACAATGTTTCTATTAATACAGTCCCGTACCGCTTGAACAGTCTCCGGCTATGATACTTTACATTCCACAATGTTTCTATTAATACGACATAAAACGGAGCGTCACGCCAAGTGTCGTAATACTTTACATTCCACAATGTTTCTATTAATACTGTGTGAACCCGGTCTTTCCGTCTGCCTGGGGCTTCCTTTACATTCCACAATGTTTCTATTAATACCTTCATACATCTCGCAAAAGTTCTGATAAGCGTAAGACTTTACATTCCACAATGTTTCTATTAATACCATTGCCGGAATCATTACACGGAAATTCCAGTCTTCCTTTACATTCCACAATGTTTCTATTAATACTTCCAGACATATCCAAATTCTTCCCAGAGTTTTCGCTTTACATTCCACAATGTTTCTATTAATACAGGCACAGCTGAAAGATATAAACAATCTGCTGAAACCTTTACATTCCACAATGTTTCTATTAATACGGTCATCACCACACTGAAATCGTGCATGATATTGAAAACTTTACATTCCACAATGTTTCTATTAATACTAAGGGAAAATTTGGAGAAACTGGAGTGCTGTTTAAACTTTACATTCCACAATGTTTCTATTAATACGATGATGAAGCGATGGGACTGACAACTATTAATCAGCTTTACATTCCACAATGTTTCTATTAATACAGAATCTGAACCGAGAGCATCGGCTTTCCATTCTTACTTTACATTCCACAATGTTTCTATTAATACAACAGACGTGGCTCTGGAAGCAAAGTCTGATATGCTCCTTTACATTCCACAATGTTTCTATTAATACTGTCACGAACTCATATCCTGTCAGCCGGAATGCTCTCTTTACATTCCACAATGTTTCTATTAATACTTTCTCTTTCCCAACCGCCGATGCAGTTCTGCATGACTTTACATTCCACAATGTTTCTATTAATACGGAGAAGTTGGCGCAAAATCCTATCTGGTAGCACCCTTTACATTCCACAATGTTTCTATTAATACTGTTTATAACTTTTGTTCCGATCATATCCGCAATCTCTTTACATTCCACAATGTTTCTATTAATACGAGAACGACCGGAAGAGGATGCTGGGGCATTCGTTCTTTACATTCCACAATGTTTCTATTAATACTGGTCGCAGTACCGATTCCTGGACAAGTCAGTGTTCTTTACATTCCACAATGTTTCTATTAATACGTTTCTGCGACCGTTGGATGCTTCGGCTGTTCTTCGATCTTTACATTCCACAATGTTTCTATTAATACTGACCTGTGATAGAATATACTTAGAAGTGTTACTACTTTACATTCCACAATGTTTCTATTAATACCTGTGGCCTGGAACATATTACTACAGCGCAAGCGATACTTTACATTCCACAATGTTTCTATTAATACGATTATAAAATTGAGGATGGAACATTCATTTCAGGACTTTACATTCCACAATGTTTCTATTAATACCTGAATTCGGCACGATTGCCCAGCCCTTTGGTGGTTTCTTTACATTCCACAATGTTTCTATTAATACAAACTGGGAAGCAAGGGAACATCTGTGCTTTTATTACCTTTACATTCCACAATGTTTCTATTAATACGACACTTCTCAGAATCTTGTTATCTCATACACCAGACTTTACATTCCACAATGTTTCTATTAATACGGTAGCGCAGAGCGAGACCACCCCGATGGAAGAGTACCCTTTACATTCCACAATGTTTCTATTAATACCATGATTCCTTTTCAGATGATGCAAGATGCTATTAACTTTACATTCCACAATGTTTCTATTAATACCTGACAGCGACTTTTGCTCCAATTCTGGAATCCATCTTTACATTCCACAATGTTTCTATTAATACTCTGGCAGTTGCCAAGAGCAAACATTAGCGATATAACTTTACATTCCACAATGTTTCTATTAATACGTGGTAGCACGACAGGCATTGTAACATCTGTATCTTCCTTTACATTCCACAATGTTTCTATTAATACTCGGGACGATCGCGCCAGATACCATCGTAAAAAAACTTTACATTCCACAATGTTTCTATTAATACTTTTGGATTCTTTGTTTTGTGCTTTCGGCTACCTGCTTTACATTCCACAATGTTTCTATTAATACCAGATGAAGAGATTCAAAGCTTTCAAAGTATCTACCCTTTACATTCCACAATGTTTCTATTAATACACTCTTCGTAGGCCGGTTGCGTCAGCGTCGACAGACTTTACATTCCACAATGTTTCTATTAATACCGTATTATCTGCACATTGCCTACGCGAACAGTGCTGACTTTACATTCCACAATGTTTCTATTAATACGTGTCTTTCTTGTTGCAAAACAGAAATTCAACACCACTTTACATTCCACAATGTTTCTATTAATACCAAGTCTACTTCCCGAAGTAAATACACAGGGAGCAAACTTTACATTCCACAATGTTTCTATTAATACGTACAGTGGACACCGCCGACAGATTTATACAAAGTGTCTTTACATTCCACAATGTTTCTATTAATACTGAAATTGATGCAAAAATTGACGAAATGGTTGCAGACTTTACATTCCACAATGTTTCTATTAATACGGTTGCTTACGGCATGGCAGAGACAGCTCCAATTTCAGTCTTTACATTCCACAATGTTTCTATTAATACATATTCTGATCGAAGAAGTTAGCCTTATCGGTTTTGCCTTTACATTCCACAATGTTTCTATTAATACCTCCGCCATCTTGAGACCACAGATCGCCAATATCGTACTTTACATTCCACAATATTTCTATTAATACTGCGGTAGAACTATCGTTCAACAGACATTATTTGTACTTTACATTCCACAATGTTTCTATTAATACCTATCAGTAGCCTTGAAATAAGCACCGTCTTTTTGCTTTACATTCCACAATGTTTCTATTAATACCAGTTCATGACTGAATTTTGCATTATGGTATATTACTTTACATTCCACAATGTTTCTATTAATACGTGTAAAAATAACTTCCCGGTTTGGTTATTGTGTTCTTTACATTCCACAATGTTTCTATTAATACTATTGGACGTCTCAGGGATGGACACTTGAAGCAATTTGCTTTACATTCCACAATGTTTCTATTAATACAACGTTGCTCCATATGCCTTTCCTACTGTTATACAACTTTACATTCCACAATGTTTCTATTAATACTGATATTTTAACTAAACACGGCGAAATCGACTATGCGCTTTACATTCCACAATGTTTCTATTAATACGTATTGGAACCCCTGTCATTGCAAAGCCTGTGTAGAGCTTTACATTCCACAATGTTTCTATTAATACCTGCTTGACCTCTTTGAAGTCCTATCAATGCTAATGCCTTTACATTCCACAATGTTTCTATTAATACCGGGAAATACAAATACAGGAGCTGTGAGGATATTCCTTTACATTCCACAATGTTTCTATTAATACGACGACCCGATCAGAGGAATGAGTCTATATTATTCCTTTACATTCCACAATGTTTCTATTAATACGATGCAAAAGAATCAATTTCCATGTCTGAATTTACGGCTTTACATTCCACAATGTTTCTATTAATACCATGAACGGAAGAGCTGTATGCTCCTGATAGGAGCCTTTACATTCCACAATGTTTCTATTAATACGAGCTGCACCGAACGCTTCAACGATTGACTGATGATCTTTACATTCCACAATGTTTCTATTAATACTGTCGAGTCAGGAGGTGAGAGACATTCTTGAAAATATCTTTACATTCCACAATGTTTCTATTAATACATGTAACCGTTGTAACACGAAAAAAAACGTCCTATCTTTACATTCCACAATGTTTCTATTAATACTGGAATCACTGATTAACCGGTGCACAAACATTTACCTTTACATTCCACAATGTTTCTATTAATACACCTGTCCTTTTGTGATATGAAAGGAGTATTTTTACTTTACATTCCACAATGTTTCTATTAATACTCCCCTTTATCAGCGGATTGCTGATAACCGCCTGTCTCTTTACATTCCACAATGTTTCTATTAATACAGCATTAACAACGCTGCCGCTGATGCACGAACAGCTTTACATTCCACAATGTTTCTATTAATACTATGATTCGGTTTCATATATCCGATATTTTTCGCTCTTTACATTCCACAATGTTTCTATTAATACGGCTCCTAACGCTTGCATTACTCCGTTTTTCATTAACTTTACATTCCACAATGTTTCTATTAATACAATGTGGCCGCAATATCCGGATCATCTGCGGAAGACACTTTACATTCCACAATGTTTCTATTAATACTTTTGACAGCTCCATGTCCAATGTGGCCGCAATATCCTTTACATTCCACAATGTTTCTATTAATACGAAAGCAAGATTTACAGAAAAACAGGATCCTGTAACTCTTTACATTCCACAATGTTTCTATTAATACCCGTGCTCCACATCCACATATAATACAAGACTTATTTTACCACTTTCTGTCGACCCTGTCATTTACAATTTTTTTGAAACAAAATTTGCATTCCCAATAGCCTCCAAATCCTCCATTTTCCTTATAAATAAAGGCTTTGTCGACCTCCCGGGATTTTTTCCGTATCGTAGGTCGACAATTACAGAATGAAACTGGTTGCATCATCTTTCCGTCCCCAGAATTCCTTATCCAACCATTTTTCCTGCCTTGATTTAAAAATAATCACAGAATCCAATTCTTTATCTATATACAATTTAAGTTCCTGTTGTAATTGCGCCAACTGAGCCTTAGAAATCTCGCCTTCAAAAACAGAATTCTGAATATGCGTCAGATATCTTTTACATATTTTAAAAATCTTCGACCAACGCTTCGCACCGTTCTCCTGCTGACTTACGTCATAAACCAAAACAACATACATAATTCACCACCATATTCTGAACCCTTCATATTCTTTTTCACCGAGCAGATGCTTTATCAATTTATAACACTCCAACCTAAGTAAATACTGATAAGAAACCTGCCTCCCCAAATCCTTATGCATTACAGTCTTCTTAAGACTTTTTTCAAGTTCAGAAACAATCAATTTAGAAGCATCTTTTTTCAAATGAAGAAAATTCAGTTCCTCCGTAAAACTATCTTCCGTAATCTGGTTTCGATTCAATAACGAAAAAATCAACCTGTCACCAATTAATGGCTTAAACACTTCCGCAATATCCAGACTTAACGAAAAACGTCTCGCTCCAGGTTCATGCAGATAACTGATCGTAGGATTCAACTGCGTATGATAAATTTCACCAAGCACTTTCGTATAAATCAGTGTATTAACAAACGAGAGCAAAGAATTGATCATATTATCTGGTGGATGCATTACACGCTTCTCAAACCGAATCTCCTGATTGACAATCACATTCCACGCAGCATAATATCTTCTTCTGATATTACCTTCAATTCCCATCAGCTCTTCAATTGTTGTCACACTGCTTAGCTGTTTACGAAGCGAATCCACATCTCTAAGATATTCATCCACATCTTTTCCACGGCCATTATAATATCGCAAATTCCGATAAATACTATCCGCTGCCGCCTCTATAAATTTCCTTGCAAGAACCAACCTTTTCTCATAATCTGTATAATAACTGACCTGCTTCACCAACAGTTGCCCCGCCAACAGACTTTCTCTCGGATAATAACTCCCCGTATAAAAATTATAATAGTTAAAAAAATGCATCGGAATTCCGTACTGCGATATATAATTAATAAACTTTGTATTAAACGACATCTCGGACATAACATAAATATCCGAAATCCTCTCAATCGGAATATCCCTTTTCTCACCATCATAATTTGTAAACTGAAGCGTATTATCCTTCCGTTTCAAATCCCCGTTATTATAAACGTAAAAACTTTGTTTCATACTTTTCCCCCGATACAAATCCAAAGTTTATATGGTACACAAATCATAATAAGCACATTTTTTACACAATTTACTATTACCCGAAACCGATGGAACCTCCTGATGTTGGATGTCTGTAATCTCAACAAAAATCCTTTCCAGAATTTCCACATCCTTTTCCGACAATTCAACAATCACAGACTTCTTCAACAGCGGATAATCAATCTTCCCCTTAAGACCACTCACGCCTCGCTGCTGCAAATAATAAAGATAATACTTCACCTGCCAGATTCCAGCATCTTCCACAGCCTTACTCTTCTTAACCTCATGCAATTCCTTATGCTCACTGATAAAATCAATGTTTATAATATCATCAATATTTACATGTTTATCCTTCTTCTTATAGCTGCTCTCATCCAGAATCTTACCCAAAATTACATCTTCATTCTCTGCTTCCATCCGGATATCATGACAAAAATACCACAATTTCCGCTTACAAACGAAATAATAATAAATCATCACCCCAGTGATTCTTTCATCCATTTTCATCACCTACATAAATATACCATCCATCTCCAACTCTTCATTTAATAACAAACCTGCACCTTTTCCATTTTCTGAATCAAAGTCATATTTATATCTTGCTCTGTGAATATCCATAATGTTTCTGCCATTTTTACTTCCAATTACATCCCTGTCTACCCCTTTGGGGAATTTATTATAAATACTCATGCTCAACGTCACATCTTCAAGCCTGTTTTTAATAATACTTCTGACTTCTTTTCTCAGATTTGGCTTTCTTAAAAAATCTATTCCATATTCAAACAATTCCTGTTTTTTATCATAAATCTCTTCCGGCACAATCGTAATACTTTTTATATCCCTCACTTTAGCTTCTTTTGATGTATATTCTGCCGGATGAATTGTCGAAAACCTTTTCAACCATTCTTCAATTTCTTTGTAATAGCTCGTTTCAGTTATTTCTTCCGGATTGTAAACATTGTTCATATAAACCGTTTTTAGTTCTTCACCAAACAATATATTTTCATATTCATGAAGAAATCTTAAAGAACGGTCATACATGTCTGAATCATAAACTCGATCTTTTCCCACACCATTTCGATTATCATATACAACAATATTCGGTTCTTCAGGAACATATCGCCCTTTTCGGTTGCATCGTCCCATTCTCTGCAAAAGACTGTCCGCTGTACACATTTCAGTATAAAGTATATCAAAATCTATATCCAGACTCGCCTCTACAATCTGCGTTGTTATCCATATTCCCGGCTTTTCCGATTCCGAAAAAAGCATGATTTTTTCTTCCAAAAAAGCCCTGTCTCTTCTGATATAGCAAGAATGCAAAAGTTCTACGTTTTCCGTTCTTTCCTGCATTTCTTTATAAATTTTTTGTGCCTTGGACACAGTGTTACAAATAACCAGAACTTTTTTAGTGCTTCCCTGTTCTAATATCCTCTCAATATTTATTTCCGACTTTTCAATTTGAATTTTGTGTCTTGGAAACTGATCTAACTGATATTCTTTTTCTGTAAAATCTTTAAACTGATATTGCATTCCTTCTGATAACCCATATTTTTCCATGAACTTCTTTAAAACAGGTGGAAATGTAGCTGTAATAATAGCAAAATATCCTCCCATTTCCTGTATTGTCTTCAAGCCATAAATAATTGTTGCAATAACCCTCGGTTCATACGCCTGGATCTCATCCAAAATTAATTTCGAATACTTTAAGGTTGCAGCCAAAATCTCCGTCCCCAATGCCTTATAAACAAATTTAAAAAGTTGATCTACAGTACATACAGTTAATGGCTGTGACAACATTTTTGCGCGATTATATTTTTCATCAATATCTGTGTCATCCTGTTCAAATTCTTTCAAATACATAGCCATACTATCTGAATGCAATAATGCAACATCACTGTAAGAATAATTCGTTTTAATTCGAGAATAAATCGCATTAGAAGAAACTTTTAATGGCAATGTATAAAAACCCTTTTCTCCATTTAACCATAATAATGCCGCTTCTGTTTTTCCAGAACCTGTAGGTGCTACAATAACCAGATTTTCATTTTTATGTTCCATCATGAATTTCTGTGCAGGCCGTAATTCTTTGTTCTGAAGATAAACTTCTATATTTTTCTTCAATTTTTTCTCCCGCAGATCTGGTGCAATTTCTGCCTTTTCGTACCCTGCACTTACTGTATAATCAAATTTATTGAGCAGTCCTTTAATCAAAAGATACTCATTCCATATTTTAGAATCTACTGTAAATTTAGGCGTACAAATATTATTACGGTATAATAGTTTATTCAAATTGCTGCAATATAACTTGTCAATATCTTTTCCAAGATATTCTTTGATTTGCTTTAAATAATATTTTTCTGCATATTTCCGAATATCAGGTCCTTCATAACAATCATCTCTGTCATGATGATGATATACTGCTGTAATAAAGGGTCCGAAATCTTCTTCTGAAAACAGTTCAGACAATCTTTTAAATTCTTTTTTCGATATGGTAACTGCGCTTAAAAATCCGTGTGGAATCTGCGTATCCCGCTTTATATCAGGATACATTTTTTTAATCAAATTCGAATTTACCAAACCTTGAAAAATCAGGTTTGCTTTTCCCCAATCGTGTATTCTGCATGCCTCTGTAACCAGACATTTTTCTTTTTCTGTAAAATATTCTCCATATTCTAAAAAAAACATCTCTGCACATTTTACAATGTCGTCCTGATGTTCCTTTAACGTTTTCTGTTCCTCTTCTTTCGTATCCTGCAAATGAGCTATATTATTTTTAATAACCTTAAGATCTGTCTCTGTAAATTCATTCTCAAGATTTATTATAAGATTTTCCAGTTCATTTCTGACTTTATCAATCTCTCCCTGCGACAAAATCTTTTTTCCGGATTTTGCATAATACTCCATAGACTTCTCCTTCCGGAGACAGAACATCTGCTCTGCCTCCTTGTAAGCTTCCCATAATCCATTGTATTTCAAATACAAATCATATTACTGAACTGCCTTCTTATAGTTAATCAACAAAATATCAATGCTGCATCTTTCTCGAAGTCATCCACATATGCCCCTTCGTCTATCACCACTCCTCCAGAACAATAATAAGCCTTTACTCTTCCATTTTCTTTTTTCCAGCGACGCAGACCCTGCTTTGTGATTTCATATTCTTTTGTGAGATTGTATATTGTTCCACGTCTGTCTCCTAACTCGATTCCATAGCTCACCGGTATATACATATCTCTCTTTATTTCCACTTCATCTTCCTGATGGATATTCACAATATCCACCCGCTCAATATCCAGAAGATCTTCATAACGTCCCAGTGATAAATATCTTGGTGGATATTTCAGTGAATTATATACTTTCTCAAAATCATCCTCTTCTGGAATTACATGTATCACCATATCATTGTCACAGACCAGTTCAACATTGGCAATTCCCCTGAAAATTCCATACCTTTCTCCATCTTCAACACAGATCTGATGGCGTCCTTCTTCATATTTCGTACCTGCTGAAAATGAATATCTTGTATAAAGTTCTGATACGGTTCCACTATTTGTTCCCTGTATGCAGAGCTTCATTGGATGAAACTCTGTATAACCACAAGCTGCATGGATCATCCCAAGAACTGTAGAATATGGTGGAAGAGGAAATGTTTCTTTAATAATAAAGCTGCTGGGTTTTTTATAATTTACCAGGTTCTGAAAACACTTAACCCTGATTGCCCTCTCCATAATACTGCTCCACTTCCTCTTTCAAATGATTAAATACTGCGCCTACAGATTCTGCTCTTAATACCTCTTTTAATTTATCTTCATTATCAAAAATACCTGCTGTAATTCCTGCATACGTATAATTTCTGATATTATCATCCTCAAGTAATTCCTGCAGTGTATTTACATTAATTTTATTTGCATCCACTTTTACTCTGTTCTCAAAAAATGGATTTTTTCTGCCGTATCTGCCTCCAATTATAAATAATGGACTGAGATTTTCTCTTCTTCCTTTGATATCTCTGTACAAATAATGAACAGAATCCAGGAGAACTTTCACTCTTTCTACTTTCTCCTCTTCTGCAATATTGATCTCACCATCTACACCAACTCTGTCCAGATCTATTGACATAGTATAAGAATAATAAGAGCGATGGATCTCACTCTGCGCAATTCCATTCTGCAGATTTCCTCTCACAGCAAGTCCCATATTGGTCAAAAATTCAAGATTTCCCTGAAATGGCTCCAATGCGATCGCATTGCTAAGTCTGGCAACTGCACTTCTTGTAGAAGCTCCACCATTCTGATCTTCCCCTTTAGAAGTCGTTTTCATATATCCAAACAGATCAATCTCCGGATAATCTTCAATCGTCGCTGAGGGCGCAAACTGTACTACTCCACTTTTTCCATCCACAGGGGTTGTATCCCAGTTTGCCTGCTGCACCATGTTATATCTCAGCGCCTGTCTGGAAATATAAGAATACTCTTCATAATCTCCTCTGGTCATTTTTTTCAGTGATGAAATATTTCCAATTCCTTCTCCATAGTTCGCACTTTCTGCCAGGAAAATTACTGTAAATGTTAAACCTTCTCTTTTCATAATCATGCTTCCTCCTTCTTCGGCTCGTAAGATCCCACTAATCCCATTACAAACGCATATCCATATTCTGTAAATTTCTGCTTGTCATTTAACATCTGAACAAACCCTGTTGGTATCAAAAGTTCATGTCCATCTTCATTTCTCTTGGAACCATACGCACTGTACAAACGCATCACAACGTCCATAAATTTATTTACATTTCTCACGGCTAAAGCATTCAACAGCTGATATTCAATGCCCCTCAAGCCTTCACTGGAAGTCATACCCTTTGCAGTCATAATTGCTTTTCTTAGATCCGCTCCACTTTTTTTCATAGCTCCACAAGTCATAGAAATCTCCTTTCCTTTCTCATTTCTTTCTTCACAATCTAAATATGTCAATACAATCTCCGTCCATAACTGTATTTCATATACCCAGAATATATAAAAATTCTTTGATTCTTCTTTTATATTTTCTTTAAGAAGCTGATTTAACAACTGATACTGGTCTCGATGCTGCAAAAGATTCATGACTACAGTTTCATGTACATTTACAAAATTATCTTTGATTTTAGTAAATGGAGATTTTGCCAGCGATGTCAGAGCATCAGATACCCTTGATTCGCAAATAATTTCCAGCATTTTTTTATGGATAATACTCAATCTATACCTGTCATCTGCACTCACTCCACGCAAGATAACCTGTACATTAGATAATTCCTGCTGTTTTTTTCTTAGTAAAATATTGATCGTCTCTGCAAACCACTGGGAATATTTCTTGTTCTCAGTTTTTTCTCCTTCCTGATCAATTCTTCCAATTTTAGAATTTGCATCTAACAAAGCACCAATGCTGTTATTTATATTTACAAAAACAAATTTATTGGCATATAACCGGAATCCCAACGGACTGAGCGCATATATAAAAGCACAACCAGGGCAAAGAAACGCATCCACTTTACAGTCCCAGAATGCAGAACGTTTTCTTGTAAAATCATCTCCAACTTCATTCATGAATGCTATCGAGACCTTTTCTTTCGGCCCTATTGGATCACCACAATCAATACAGAGATCTTTTGCCTTCTTATGATCTGCACTCAGATACTTTCGAAATGGTTCGGAAAAATCTTTTTCAAACACCTCTCGCATATCTTTTTTTGCATTAGGACGTAAAAGAAAACATTTTCCATTCCAGAACCGGTTTATATAAGTATATATAATACTCTTCATTGCAAAAGTTTCGCTGCATTCTGGCTGATTTATAAAATCCAGAAGTTCTGCTAATCTGTTTTTCAGTTCTTCTGATGACAATTTATCACTGAGTTTGTTCTTTTTTAATTTCTCATAAATTTCCGGATTTTCAATTTTCTTTTTAATATTTGCAAAGCCAGCCTGATAACTGTTTGACTGCAGCTTGTCATTGATAAATTTCAGATCATCTTTTTCCTGTTTTCCCGGATTCCATTTTTCAGCTTCTATCTTTTCAATACATGTTTGAATTTTATCCTTAATTCCCTGATACGTACTAAATGGTCCAAAATACCTGATAAAGGCCTTAAAATACATATCTGTCCAATCCGCGTTTTTCGCAAAATCCATGCTGACCCATAATGCCTGGTCATCATCGGAATGACCGAAATCAACACCTTCCTCTGCCCCTGCAGTTTCAAGCATATAATGAAATCCTACGATTCCGGCATTCTTTAGGAAATCACCAAGAGTGATCACATATTTTTCCATGATAGCACACCTCCTAATATATGACTTCCCACATGCCCTTACCTAATGATCTACGTGTTCCCAACCCAGCAGCGCGCAATAAATTCAGCAATTCCAGATTTCCTGTTATCTTATATACCCCGATACTTCCATCTATAAATCGTCCCCAGGTTCTTGTTACCACTTTTTTCCCTTTCAACGGAGCTATGGAAAAATCACTGATATCCATTTTCAAATTCAGTTTTTCAAGAAAAATCCTGAGATTTTCTTTTACCATTTCTCCAAATTCCGGATCTTCACATGTATAGTACTTGTCACTATTATCCGCGGAATCATGTTTTCGGACAATAAGTGCACTTTTCATTTTTATAATGAGTTCTGTGTCTTGAATTTCTGGAATATTCCGTATCTTTACTGACATTAACCGCATGGAATTTTGATACATAGGATACGGTTTATATTTCATAAGTACAAATGCATTGTAAAATTCGATCAGTTCACCTATATCTGCATCTGAAAATGTCATAATAAATCTGCTATGATTAAGCAGTATTTTTTCCTGTGTAAATCTCGCCCCGGGTAAGTATGTCGCCCAGACATAAGTTTTTAATATGGACGAATTTTTATTATAGAGCTTTTCAAAAAGTGCCGGAGAATAATTTTCCACAGCAGCTTTTAGAAAACTCACTAAAACCTTGTCCAGTTCAGCCGGAATCTCCGTTGTCTCTAACTGAAATTCCAATCTTAGTTCATTCATCTTGTTCCTCCTTTCTGGAAGTTGTTAATTAATTGGTGTTTTCTTTCTTCTAAAATAGCATAGGTTTCGTATAAAGTCAACATCTAAAATGATTAATATTCTAATGGATTGTTTTTTATTGTTAATAATAAATATTTATCTGCATTAAAAAATTCGCCTTTAATTTTATGTATGTATCATTTATAATACTCAAAGATACAATCCATTTTGGAATGTGAATTTAGATTATTAATCATTAATCTATGATTCTAATTTTTATAATAGTCCCATATTGGAACCCATAACAAGGAACTTCCCCGTAGTGGTAAACTTCCGTGTCAACCACGCGCCGATGGTACTGACAAGAACTTTCCTTTTAGCTCTGAAAGATGCAGAAAAATGGCACACCTACCGGATGATTTCCTTGTTAACTTGAAAAGGGGCCGCTGTAAAACAGATGATTTTCTAACTGTCATACAGTAGTTCCTTCTTCATTTTATAATATAACAATTATATCAGCCCCAACACCTTCACCGCATTACTCTCCGTCACGGCCACAACCTCCTCGCAGCTGACACCCTTAATCTCCGCAATAGTCTTCACAACCTCCGGCAGATACAGCGAACTGTTACGTTTCCCACGGTTTGGCACAGGTGCCATATACGGACAGTCGGTTTCCAGAAGAATCTGGTTTAAGGGTGCGTATTCCACTACTTCTTTCAGCTTCCTGGAATTCTTAAATGTAACCACACCACCGATTCCCAGGTAA
>OLSO01000767.1_pt1 | contig 29061 bp, 22 predicted proteins | sample 1672441 | NCBI WGS metagenome assembly OLSO01 (sample SAMEA3136686, study PRJEB25190) | human gut metagenome | biome: human gut; feature: human-associated habitat; material: faeces | place: Austria | collected 2013 | reverse complement strand
CCAGGGGAAAGTACTTCTCCAGCTTTTCTGTGTACGCCCAATCCAGTGCTTTTCTATTTTTACAATCTGTGAGCTGGTCATATAACGCACTGTGCTCCAGTGCATTCGCATTATCGCGCAGTCTTATCATAAAAGAGACCATAAACTCGATCATATCCATCTCATTCGAGATCTCGTGCAGTTTCTCTTTGGGAGGATTGTCCACACCGTAGAATCCGACCATCTTGCCGTTGATTTTGATTGGCCCTGTCACAAAGGTATTGACACCCTGAGGTTTCATCCGCTCATAGATGGCTTCGCTTGTTTTTTTGCATTCTTCAATGTCATGGATGATGGCATTGTTGGATTCTTGATATTGTGCAAACCATGTTTCAATGATGCCTTCATACGGCACATCCTGCAGGTTATCTTTTTCTTTGGGTACGCCCGCTTTGCACCACTCGTAGGTGTTGTCAAACGTTCCGCGGTCATTCTGTTCAAAGATGTACGCTCGATCGGCGGTCACGCGCTGTCCGATATACTCCACCAGTTGATTCAGTACTTTGTCCGGAGTTGCTTCTGAAGCGGCATACCGAACCATGTCCGTGAGGAATCTCTCGTAATTCAGGAGTCGTTCCTGCGATTCGCGCTTGCTGACTTCCAACGCTTCCATTTCCTTATGGTACAGAATTCTCTGGAGCTTGCTTCGCATCATCGTGGCAGTCAGAAACATACTCAGCACCCCGTACAAAATAACATTCACGAGGTTTTTGGATAGAATTGGGTTATGCTGCGCAAAGAAAGCAAGTCCGATATAGAGCAGCATGCTGCTCAGAATCAGCCCGTTCATGACCGCCGCTCTAGCGGTAAACAGCAGCGGCGCTACCATCATGAACACAATGTAGTTGACCGTGAGTTCCTCCGGCGTAATCACCGTTCCCGTAATAATGCCGAACAGCAGCAGCGCGGCAAAAAAGCTGTATACAACCAGCTCTTTCCCCAAGAAGCTTCTAAGTTGACAACGAGAAATGCAAAAATAGAGCAAAGAAAGGAACGTATAGGCCAGATACACCCATTTATAATTTCTGATACTCAGAGAAACCGTACTCAGCAGCGTTATGACTACAAAGGCAACAAGCGCCACAACAGAATACAGCCGCATGGCTTTCCAGTTTTCTTCCCATGCATTCTGCTTTACTTTCTCATATTCACAACGACTAAACATAAACAAGGAAACGATATTATTCATACGTATTTTTCAATCTCTGTTTTATTGCTACTACAAACGGGTCTCTAGGCTCGAAAGGCCGTTCAGGGTCAGGTCGTTGGCGACCGCCGAGACGCGCTCGATGGGAACCGAGCCGTCGGATAATGCCCACGTGCGATAGATACCGATAATACCCGACAGCAAAAACGCCAGGTAGTAATCGAACATCTCGTCCTTGAGACCTTGGGGCAGCAGATCGCGCTCGGCAATCTCATGTTCGAGCGGCGCACGAAGACGAGCCATAAAGTCGTCGAGCGGAATGTTTTCAATCAGCTGGCGATTGAGCACCAAATTGTTGCACAGCGCCTCGTTAACGGTTTTGAAGAAGGTCGCCGCCGCTCCGAGTGCGCGCTCGTTGGTGTTACCGCCCATAGAGGAAAGCGTCTTCTCGACTGAGTCGACAATCATCTCGACCACATCCACGGCAATGGCATCGAGCAAGCCGTCCACCGTGCCAAAGTGCACGTAGAAGGTCTTACGGTCGACATTTGCCTCGCGCGCGATGGCGCTCACCGTAATATCGGCGAGGGGCTTTTCCATCAGCAGTCGCTCGAATGCCGAAAGAATCGCATTGCGACTGCGAACGATGCGGCGGTCAAGGCGCGGTTTAGTGGTGGCCATAGACGTGTCCCCTTCATGTCAACTGCCCACCTATAGCTCCTGTACAAGTGGGAGATAATCAACGTAAGAGGATTATCCTATATCTAGCATCGCAATGACGAGCATCATTAAGAACGCACGAGTCACCAACTGGGCTCTAGGGCCGCTTCTTTTTATTGAGCGCCGCAGGGGAAACGCGGATACCGTCGCCAGTCTGACGAACATAGGTCTTCCGTGCCGCTTTAGAGGCCACAGCAGTCTTTTGAGCATGCTGATTGGGGTCCACGGTAACCTGAGAGGTTGGATGTGCCTTAACGGACGCAGAAGGCTTCTGAGGAGTGCGCCCGAGCTTGCACATCATACGGTCCCAGCGCGCATGGATACTCTCGTTATGAGCGCTCTTAAGGCCCAAAAGAGGGGCGGCCAAAATGGTCGGCGCGATAAAGGTGATCAGACGCCAAAGCAGATAGCCGGCAGTCGCTGCCGTGCCAAAAAAGTGACCCAGGAACAGCGCGAAGCCGCCCTCGGCACCACCGGTGCCGCCAGGCAGCGGGACGGCGGAACTCAACAGCTGTACAAAAGCACTCGCCGCCATGACCGAGAAAAAGTCAACGTCGTACTGACCAAAGGCAAGCATCAAAAAATACGGAACCAGGTAGAAAAACGCCAGCTGCAACATGGTGATGACGACCGTGAGCAGCATGGACGAAAAATGGCCGGCAGAGAGTTTGAATTTCTCGGAGAACGAGTAGATCTCGCCATCGACAAAGGTACGCCAGCCCTCGATCTTAGTAGCGGAAACACCCATGCGCTCGAGCCAATTGATAATACAATGTGCGACGCGCGTGACGGTCTTGGGCATCAACGCCACGGCAAAGATGCCGAGAAGAATGCAGCAGTGGCCGCCAAAACTAAAGACGCAAAGCAGCGTCATGTCGCCATAGCGCTCGGCGAAAAACGGCATGCGGGCGAGCAGCAGAATGGCACCCCATGCCACCAAACCAAACTGGTACACGATAAAGCGGGTGAACTGCGTGGCACCCGCTTCGCCCACATTTTGGCCGGCTTTGGTCAGGCGATAAATCTGGGCAGGCGTGGAGCCCATCATCATGGGCGTCAGGTTGCCAAAGAAGATGCCGCTCGCCTCGACCGAAATGAGGTCGCGGATGCCGACAGGCGAATTGGGATCGAGCCATACGGCAATCGCGTACGCCACGATGCCAAAAAACAAGTATAGGAACATGCAGAAGCACGCGGCAGCGAGCCACGGCGCCTGAACGCTAGCCATGGCGGCCCAGAACTGACCCATCTGACCGGTCACGACCAAATAGACGATATAGCCCACCAGCACAATGCCAATAAAGATGGCACCACGACGTGCGCTCTTGTTGTCATCGCCGCCCGAAACATCGACTTGAGGCTTTGGGGTATGCTGAGAGGACTCCGTCATGAGGCTCCTTCTGACCGTCAATGTATCTGGCCTATTGTACCCGTATGGGAGATAAGCAAAACGTAAAGCTATGGGGCAAATGGGATTAACAGACAAGCCCGCATGTAATAAAAAACCCGACCTTCGAAAAGAAGGTCGGGTATCCAAAACTTGGTAGCCCGTACCAGATTCGAACTGGTGATCTCCGCCTTGAGAGGGTTATCCCACAGCAGCGACTGAGGACAACTGACATACACAAAAGAGCGTCTGAGCAGGTCTTTTGCAGCAACGGACAGCAACTGACAGAACCTGACGAAAACAGAGTTCCGGTCGTTGTTGTGTCCCGATTGTGTCCTGTCCACAGCAAAACCGAAGCGATGGTCAAATCGAAGGAGAGCACCATGAACTACAGCGCAGCAGACATTGAAGCCATGTGCGAGCTCAAGGACTACTCCCACTTCCGCACCGAGCTCGTTGAGATCTCACCGCAAAGCTTTACGCTCGAAGAGCTCAAGGAGATTCTCGGAGACATGATACGAAGCAAGGTCGCCCTAGAAGACAGTATGCGAGAGCACTTCGCTACGCTCGGAGAGCTCGAGCAGACCCAGCTGCTTGACATGCTGGGAGCCAGCGGCTGCAAGGACCGAGACTGGTGGTACCGGATGCTCATGGATGGTCCGGTACACAGGGAGTTCCCGACTATCTAGCGGTAGAATACGCACAAAGAACCACAAGCGTTCCGGAATCTCGATGGAGGCAACGGGGCGCTTCCATATTGAGAAGGACAAGAAATGGCCAATGAGAAGACCGTCGAGTTCCTGAATCTATACAACCGCCTCGAGTCGGTCCTCCGTGAGGAGTACCCACAGATACCGCGAGGCGTTGGACCAATCAAGTGGGCAACGCAAAACGACAGACGGCGTTTCGGTGCTATGAGAGAAGAGCTGGACTATTGCCGCGAGGTGCGCAATCTCGTCCAGCACAACGAGAAAATCGACGGGAGCTATGCTGTCATCCCTAGCGACGCCATGCTCGAAACGCTGCGACGGACGCTAGAAAAAGTTGAGAATCCGCCACGCGCATTCGACGTATGCGTAAAGACTCAAAACGTGTATTCCGCACGCATCACAGACCTCGTGCGCCCCGCTATGAAGAAGATGGTCGAAGGGTCTTTCACGCATATCCCGATACTTGAAGAAGGGCGAGTAATCGGAGCGTTCAGCGAGAACACCCTGCTCTCCTACATGATGCGTGACGAAATCGCAATCATCGAGGAAGACTGCACCTTCGAAGCTTTCTCAAGCCTGATTCCTCTCGCAGCGCACGAATCAGAGACGTTCGCGTTCGTAGGCAGAGAAGAGCGCGCAACAAGCGTCGCAGAGCTGTTTGAGAACTCGATGCGAAACCAAGAGCGCTTGGGAATGGTGTTCATCACTGCAACAGGAGATCCAAATCAAAAGCTACTGGGTATCTTGACAGCATGGGACATGGCAAGGTTTATCTGACCAAAAGAAACAACTAGAGGAAGGCATCTCTAGGCTTTCCAACATTTCCCATACGCCTGCGGGCTATTGAACGTAGGCCCTCCTGCGCATAGAAAATGCTGAAAAGCCGTGCACTGGGAAAAGACCCGCTCGCCCATCTTGTCTATAAAGACGAAATAGATATAAAGGTAAGCAACCATCCCGGATAGACCAAAAGCTCCGAAGTGGTTATGAAGCCAATAATTCACTCGTTAAATGAGCCTTGCTCCAGAACCAAGGCGCCTCATCACGCGGCACATTATTTCATCGAGCTATGTAGCCGATCTTATTCACCCCAACCACACCGCGCTCGTTATATGAGAAACCAATGGTGTGGGCACATGCCTGTCTTATTTTCGCGGCACGCACATTCGACTCTTCGGGTGTAGTCGCCGTAAATCGCGCCTCCTTGAAACTGGCACGCTTTATCCCAAGCTCCCTTGCGGTTGACTCGGGAAGCTCATAGTCCTGTCTGACGAGTCCAAAGAATGAAAAGCCTGAGCTTCTTGCAACCTTGAGCACGCACGACCTCGCAGGAGCAAAGGCTAGCCCACCGGCAGCGGAACCAACGATGGAGCCGACGAGCATAGGGATGGCGGCACCTCCGGTCACTATCGATGCGATACCGGCACCCACAAGAGTCACAGCTGACGTGAAGGTACCTTGAACAACACCGTCCGCAAAGTCTTGCTGCGTCTTCTCGCCTCGCGCCATGAGATAGGCGTCCTTACACGTTTCGATGGTCATCACTGCAAGCGTCCCGATCACGGTCGGCCCCATCGCCTTGCTGGCGGCGCCCATGATGGTCTGCCCAAACGCTCCCTTGCACGCCATCGCCGTAATGGCAGCAGTAGCAGTGCCGTTCACGAAACCGGTGGCACCCCCGTCGAGCGTTGCCGCGCCGATAGCACGGATATTCTCCTCGTCGAGCTCTCCCTCTGCGATGAGCCGGTCGATGGCCCTGTAAATCTCGGGCGCAACCTTGAGAGCTGCAGAGACCGCTGCTGCAGTGGCGCCAGCCTTGAGGGATTGCTGGAGGACGTTCTGAACCCGTATGACCTCGGAGGCAGTCATATGGTCATCAGCGGGGTCAAGCGCCTTTCCGCTACTGACGTCGATGGCCTTCCGTCTCGCCTCGGCAACAGTCATGGGGCGGCCCTCGACACCTCTATCCCCGCGAACCCTGTCCGTGAGCGAGTCGGCAACCTTCTCCCACCGGACCACCTCGGATTCCTTTCCGAGAGCCTTGTTCTTGGCAATGAGTTTGAAAACCTCGTTCTTGCAAGCATCCATCTTGTCCTCGGCAACAAGACCAAACTGACCTTCGTAGAGCAGATCGGATGGCCTAGCTCCCGCCCTTCCCACAGAGGCAGCCCACTCCTCGAAACTCACCGATGACGCGGCGTTCGATCCATGGTACTTGTCGAACAGAGTTGTACCAAGCGCGCGGACAGTCTGATAGGGGTTCTCGTAAACCTTGAGCTGGAAGTCCACGCCCCCCGTGCTTGCAACGTCAACAGAGCCGAGATCGTGCGACTGGAGGACAGCAAAGCGCTCCCCGCTGCCCTTGACGGCGGCGTCCACGTTTGCCGTGCCGGCGGCGAACTCCTCCGCAATGAACCCCTTGAGGGATTCCTGCGCTGGCTTCGTAGCCTTGTAGTAGTCGTAAGCGTTCATGCGGCGATACAGCTCGACTATTGCCGCTTCGACTTCGCGGACGTATTCTGCGCCAACTTCCGCCGCACATGACCCGCCGCCTTGCCTGATGGCGAACTCGTAGCCCCTCTCGAAGTCATCCATAGCTAGCCTTCCACGAAGGCGCGCAGCTTATCGAGGTAGAAGAGCCTTATTGCAAACTGGAACTTCTGGTCCTCAATCGCGGAAGCTTTACGGAAGAGCATCGCTTTGTCGCTCGCTCCGCCCACAACCCCTCTTGCGCCTTTGGCTATTCCTCCGAAGAAGGCGCCTATCTTGTTCTTGCCACTCCTGTCACCATCGGATTCCTCCGAGACAGGCAACGTGCTATCGCGAAGCGCAGAAAGCAGGTCTGGAAATTCGCATCCTCTCGAGGCAGCGTAGTCGAGGAAGCTCCAGTAGGCTTCCTTTGTCACTCCTCCGCTATCAACGGAGACGGAAGCATGCTTGCCACCGATTCGAATATGAATCCCATGCTCGTCAAACTGGTCAGTTGCCAGGGAGTCGAGAGCATCAAGGTAGTCTCTAGCGAACTTCGGGTTCCCAATGAAGATGACCTTCTGCTCGGAGGAGAGCTGGTTGTCGACGAACTTCCTCTCGTCGAAGATGCTCGCCTGGACACTCCCGTCCCTCGGGCCGACAATCACCTCGCCTTCATCGTCATTAGTGCCGATGAGATTGTAGAGCTGCTTGGAGTACTTCCCACAACCCCTCGCCTCGACGATGACCACCACTTCTTGAGTAGGCACCCCGAACATCGAAGCCTCCTGGAACTTAAAACGTACATAGTGAAGTCCATTATAGCTAGGGTGGTTCAAAAGCGGCGCTACCTGACCCCGAGCGCCTTTATTTCGCAGTGAGGTACCCTGCGCCCCCGACGCCGTCGATCCTCATGTACTGGTAGCCGGCGCGCGAGCTCGCGTAGGTCGTGCCCGCGCCGCCCACGAGCGAGGCGCACTGGTAGAACGTCTGGAAGCCGGAGACGCCGGAGGACGGCAGCGCCCAGTCGGCGTCTGCCCAGATCGTCACGAGCGACCCGCACCCTCCGAAGGTGTAGGCGAGGTCCTCGAGCGAGGACGGGTCGAGCCCGGACAGGTCGATCTCGGTGAGCCCCGAGCAGCTGTTGAAGGTGTGCTGCATCTCGCGCACGCCGCAGAGGTTCCCCATCCCCGTCACGCTGACAATCGACTGGTGCCCGTAGAACCAGTAGTTCGTGTTCACGTGGTCGTAGGTCGCCATGTCGGCGGCGATCTCCACCGCCTCCACGTCGTGCCGGTGGTCGTACCAGGGCTGGTAGCCGACGGAGTTGTACCGTGCGTTGGCGCACAGGCGCCCCGACGACACGAGCTCCCGCCCCGCCTCGGGCTCGGCTGCCGCCGTCAGCACGATCCCTCCGTCGGCGTAGAGGAAGCAGCGGAACCACTCGCGCTGGTCGTCGCCGGGGTCGGTCAGCACGCCGTCCACCCCTAGTTGAGCTCGCTGTGGTTGTCCATCTGCTCGGGCACGTAGCCCTGGCCGCCCACGAGCCTGCTGCAGCCGCTGAACATGAGCGACCCGCTCGTGGCGGACGAGGTGAACCCGTCCGCCCAGATCGTCTCGAGCGAGGGGCAGCTCACGAACATCTGGTTCATGCTGGTCGCGCCGGAGAGCCCCTCGAAGCCCTCCACCTCCACGAGGTTCTCGAGCCCGTGGAAGAGGTAGCTGGCGTTGGCGAGCCCGCCCCCGGAGAAGTCGCCGTCGAAGACGACGCGCGTCACGGAGAGCTTCGCGTCGTCCCACGGCCGCGCGCTCGCCGAGCTGTAGCCCGCGGGGTCCACCTCCCAGGCGTCCAGGATCACCGCGCCGGGCACGTCGGAGGAGCGCCCGTCGCGGTAGTTGAACTCGAGCGTGCGGTCCGCGAGCAGGAACGCACGCATCTTCACGCCCACGTCCCAATCGAGCGCCAGGATGGCCGGCGCCATCTCTTGGCGTTGCGGCCAGCGCGCACCATGCGGCGCAGGCTGTTCAGGCACGCGGAGACCGCCGCGCGCTGGTACACCTCGTCAAGGATGGTCGTGTAGTTCTTGGCAGATGCGATGCTGTTGGCCATCTGCTACTCCTCGTCCGCGATGCCCGCAATCTCGCGCCACCGCTTCATCGTCTTGCCCTCGTCTGATGCGGCCCCCGCGTTGGGAAGGCCGGTCTTGCCACCCTGTTGCTTTGCGGGGGTGTCGGCGAACAGCCACGGCTCGGCCTCCTTGAGCGCGTCGACGTCACCGGCGTGGTCGCCCAGGACAGCACGCGCGGCCTTCACGTTTCGCACGCCTGCCAGCTGCAGCTTGAAGTCGATCCGGTCGGACTCGCCCTGGGCCTTGAGCTCCGCGACCTGGTTGCGCAGTTGTTCGGCCGTCTCTGCGTTCCTGGCGGCCTCTGCCACTTGGGCTTCCAGCGCCGCGATCTTCTCGTCACGCTCCGCGACGGCCTTCTCCCAATCGGTGCCGCTCACCTGCGGCTGGTCTTGCGTCGCCTGCTGCTGCCCGAGGTCTTCCTGGGCTTGCGGCTCCTCCTGCGTCTTGTCGCCATGGTTATCACCGGCCATGTCAGCCACCTTTCGTGTCGTGGCCGACAAAGAATTCGGCCCCTTAACCTGCATGTAGGCTAAGGGGCTGTCACAAGCTCATCTAGATTCGTAGCTGAGCCAACTACTCTGTCACAATCTCATTCCTGAAGACCAGGGAGCTTTTGAAGCGAGATTCCGATTAGTTTTTTGTAGCTCCGACCACCTGGACGACGGCTGACCCGCCGCTCTGCCTCGATGTCAACCTGATCGCCAGGATGCAGGGTCACTACATCGGCAGCTGAAATCGTTCCTATAGAGAGCGTTATCTCTTGCTCGCTGTCCGTGAGGACACGGAGCTTATCTTTCTGCGACATGGTTACAGTCAGGATTTTGCCAACGATGTGAATCGTCTCGCTATCGATATTTGCGTTCTGAATGACGACGGAAGCGTGTTTAGCTGTCTCATGCGTCAATCTAGACGTCTCGGGCGGCCTACCAGGTTCCTCCCATTCGAAGTCAACGTCAAGCGCGCCTTTGTCGACAGAATCACAGAAGGCTTTCATGGTAGAGGCCACGCGTGGTCCATGGTCTGTAAGTCGGTCGAGAAACTCTGTCTTGTCTGGCCCATCGACGTTGAGATCCTTAATCAGAGACGTGAACTCGTCAAACGCCAGGTCGGCGAGAGGCCGCGCGCCGATTTCGTCCTCGAGATCGAAGAGCGACTGGTCCTTCCCCTCGGGATAGAGGTCCGACATCCTGTCAAGCGTTGGAGCGACCTGTATGACCACAGAGCCGGGCATTGGCGATGCCACCATGGAAAGCTGTGTCCTACCGGTAACGCTGAACGGCAAAGCACCTGCAGAAGTCATAATTCCCTGAATGGAAGCCCCAATTGCGTCAACACCGTCTTGCAGGGCTGAGAGGAACGTGCCGACGGCTTTGAGCGGTGCGGTGTGACCCTTTACGGACGGTCCGGTGATGTGAATCACTCCAATAGACGCGGGGTCGTCCTCTGGAGAGTGTTCGCGGACAAAGGCGTTCACACCCATCAGGGCCGCATCAGCAGGGTTCTCTGGCACAGTATAGGCGGTATCGGGGTCAAAGCCCAGGGAGGACAAATAGTCATCGAGGTTAGGCGTTGTAGCCATCGATAATCACCTCCAGATACCCTGCAGCCGGATAATGCCAGCGATCGTTTCCTTCAGCAAAACGTGCCTTCGACCAGAACTGGTCCCAATAACCACGAGTCACCATGTAGTTGTAGTCGTACCCGTACTCGGTTGGCGGTACTGGCAGCAAGTAGGAGTCAACACGGTCGTTCAGCCGCTTGACGAGCGGGTTTTTGTGCAGAAGGACCTGTGTAACGAACTGGCCCCTCGGGTCACTGGCAGCTTTGTTATACGCATCGCCATCAACCAGATAGACGACGTCGATATCGTGCGGCACTTCCTCTGAGGTGATAAAGCTGCCGCCAATCCATACCGCCGAGAGTCTTCCATAAGCCTGCCGTACAACGGCGGTCACTTCTTGGAATGCATCCCATATCTCACGGCGATTTGCATTGCCTTCAGGTACGTATTTATTGCGTAGCTCATCCATGGTCGTCTGATATCGGCCAAGCGGAAGAACCTTGCGAACTGCACCGATTTCTTGCAATTCAGGAATCAAGGCTTCTCCTTTCGCTTGGTTTCAAACTGTCGAAGTTAGGATTTAAAAGTATATACCCCCTGGCGTCATCGAAGGCTTCACGTTGCTGGATTTTTGGGTAACTGTAAGCATCTGCCCGGCAGCTAGCACTCTCAACTCGCATAGTAGGTAAAGGTCACATATTTACCGTTTAGCCTGCAGAAGCCCGCTTCGTCCACGACCTTCCTACTTCCTATACAGCGCATCCAGCGTCTGCTTGTCGCCATCTTTCCACTCGATCCACCCGTTGTTGGACCCGCCCAACACGAAGTCAGCAGCGCCGCTGGGCGTAGAGAACGAAACTGTCTTAACCAGTCGTCCGTCATCGCCGTCTTGGACCAGGTCGCCAGACGCCAGCAGCTCCTGCCGAAGCTTCTCGTAGCGGTCGAGCTTAGGTCTCACCTTCAGGTCAACGGGAGAGCCCTCAAGCACATCGAACGTGTCGCCCGTGTACACACCACGCGCGCGCACGCCGCGCCGCGAAGTGTAGAACAGCTTCACGTCCGCCAACGCGTCATCGCTATCCTCGATCTGGTAGCCGAACGTGCCCATCACGAAGGCGATCTCCTCGTAGATTTGCTCGACGGTGGGCTTTTGGTACTGGTCGATCACGTAGCGCGGATCCACCTTGTTCTCCACGGTGTACCGCTTCGATGCGGTCGCCTGCTCGATGGCAAACTTCTCAAGTGCGCTCACGTTATCGAGCGAGAACGACTGAATGTCATCCGAGAGGAACAGTATCGCCTTGTTCCAGAAGTCCTTCTTGGCGTTGTGGTCGTCGAGCCGTGCGATGCCCTGCTTGGTCTGTCCAACGTACAAACGAGAGATGGCCCCATCCTCGTCGTTGATGAGGTAGTAGATGCCGCGCATCGGCAAGTCTGCAATTTGCTTTGCGCGGGAGAGGAGCGGTCTCGGCACGAACACCGTGGTCATGGTCGAGAGCGTGCAGCGGCAGATTCGCACCCCGTTAGGCTCGCCATCAATGAACTGCGTCGTCATGGTCTTCAGTCTTGCCATACTGCGCCCCTTATCAGAGTCTATTCCTGCGGCGAGTTATCGCCAGCGCCGTGCAGGCTCCGATACACGTCATCGACAAACGCATGAACCAGCTGCCTGCGAGCCTCCTCGTTGTTCAAGAGGAAGCCATACCACTCGTTGTCCTGGTCGTAGTCTTTGACCAACGCGTCCTCAGCGCGGTCATCCACCGTGTTGCGGAAGTCGCGGGCAGTGTTGACCCTCGCACTTTGCTGCACCTTCGGATCGGCGCGGAGCGTGTCAAGCAACGAGACAAGCGACCCCGCATGCACCACGGGATCGAGCGTCAACCCGAATCTGGCATTCCACTCCTCAATAATGCGCGAAAGCTTCTCGTACTGGTCCTCGGCAAGACCGGTGCCCGTTCCCTTCGGGATATGAACCTCAGGCTCGGGCTCAAGAGGGACATCAACGTGTTCGCCCGACTTCTCGACCGTGAAGTCTTCGAGCGAGACTTTATCGGCGATGTTGAAATCGTTCCCACCACCATGGCCGGAGTCAATCTCGCGAATGAGTGACACGCAGAAGTTGTATTCCATGTGCATGTTCTTATTCACGAACGGTGCAGCCTGCAGGAGGAATCCGTACTGCTTGATGAAGTTCCTGATGACGCGCCTGACCTCGTCTGCCTCGTCCTCCTCCATAGCCCTGACCAGCGTGGCGGCAGTGTCGAGTAGCGCCCACATGCGGCCCTTCTCGCTGTTGGTCCGATGGGCCTTCGCGAGCAGCGTGTTGAACTCTTCGACGTCATCGAGGTCGAGGATGCCATAGCCGAGGAGCCTGCGCTCGGTCTCCCTCACATCGTCGATGGTCAGCGGCTCGGTGAGCAACGTGTCCTCGTAATAAGGGGCGAACGATTTCCTCACGTTGTCGTAGCTGTTTCGGAAATCGAGCACAAAGGTGCGCTTCTCGTATGGCGGGCAGATGCGGTTGAGCCGCGAAAGCGTCTGCACGCAGGTGATGCCCGATAGACGCTTGTCCACATACATTGCCGCAAGGAGATTCTGATCGAAGCCCGTCTGGTACTTATCAGCGACGAACAGTATGCGGTAGTCATCGGTATCGAAATAGTCGGGCAGCTTCTCCTCGGCGAAACCGTTGATGCCGACCTCCGTGTAATCTGTCCCGTCAACAGAAACAGAGCCAGTGAACGCCACGAGGGCGCGGTACGAGCCCATAGTCTGCATGTGGGCCCTCCGCATCCCCTCGTAGGCGAGGTAGTAGCGTACGGCTTCCTCGCGTCCAGCGGTCACCACCATCGCCTTCGCCTTGCCACCAAGTGTCATGGCAACCGTTGATGCGAAATGGTCGACCATCACGGAAAGGTTGCCCTCGATGGTTCCCGGTGCGACCGAGATGAGGCGCGCCAGCTGTCGCTTTGCGGCCTTAGATTCCAGCTCGGGATCGTCATCAATCGCCTTCACGACCCTGCAATACGAATCGTAGGTCACATAGTTCGAGGTCACATCCAGGATGAATCTCTCCTCGATGGCCTGCTTCATGGAGTACAGATCGAAAGCCACCTTTTGGCCGGATGCGTCGGTTTGCCCAAACTGCTGCAGCGTCTTGCCGGTCGGTGTCGCAGTGAAGCCGATGAGCGTGACATTCGGCTGCTTGCCAGAACGTGCGATGTCATTTGCGACGAATGCGGAGAGCTCGTCGAGCGACGAATCCTCTTCGATGCCCTCTGCGAGCGTGCCGTTCACGGCCTGCATCGTCTTGCCTGAAGTTGATCCATGGGCCTCGTCGATGAGCACGGCAAAGTGACTGCCCTCGCCCTCGAAGGTGCCCGGCTCAAGATGCAGGAACTTCTGCATGGTCGTCACGATGATGCGATAGCTTTTATGCAACGCACGCCCGAGGTCGGCCGAGGTCTTACCCTTGTCCATTACGCACACGATGGCGGGTTCCTTAGCCGTATCGAGCACGGTATCCTGGAGCTGCTTGTCGACGACCCGACGGTCCGTCACGATGACCACCTTGTCGAACAGCGGTGAATCGGTGCCCGGCAGATACGTTGCCGCCAGCTTATGCGATAGCCATGCGATGGTATTGGTCTTTCCCGAGCCTGCACTATGCTCTATCAGGTAGTTTCGTGCGGTAGCGTTGTGCGAGATGTCATCGACAACCTTCTGAACGGCGCGAAGCTGCTGATAGCGCGGGAAGATGCGCGTCTCGCCAATCTTCTTGCCCTGCTTGTTGCGCTTGGTCGCCATGTAGATGAAGTCGTAGATGAGGTTGAAGACGGAGTCCTTGGTGAGAACTTCCTCCCAGAGATACGCCGACCTTGGCCCTCGCGGGTTCGGCGGATTGCCAGGGCCGGTCGCATGAGCATCGCCGCCTTCGTTACAGCCCTTGTTGAATGGCAGGAACGATGACTCCTTGCCCCTCAGCTCGGTGCATACGTAGACCTCGTTCAGGTCTACGGCAAAGTGCGCGAGAGCTCCCGCCTTGCTGTCGAGCAGCCTCGTCGTGCAGTCGCGGTCCTCCTTGTACTGTCGTATTGCCTCTCGATAGTCCCAGCTGGTTCCGGCAGAATTGCATTTCAACTCGATAGTGAAAAGCGCCAGGCCATTCAGAAAGATTACGAGATCAATCCGCTCGTCTTCCTTGTGCCAAACCTCCTGCATAACCGAGAGGTCATTCTCTTCAAAGAGCCTGACAGCATTGGGGTCGAATACGGCAGACGGCTTCGGATACACGAGATCAAGCGTAGCCACACCGTCGAAGTCGACGCCGTCCCACAACACGCGGATGAGTCCACGCCTGCCAATATCGGTGGCGACGCGATTAAAGATGCCTTCTTCGATGTCGCCGTCGAATAGGTTCCAAAGCTTCTCAAACGTCTCAGGCTGCGTGTCCTCGATAAATGCCATGAGCATACCAGGGTCCATCGCACGTTTGGCGTCAAACTCGAAGTTGCCTCGCTTGATGTAGCCGTTCATCTCCAAACCGTCGTAGACGAGCTGTTGGAAGTCTTTCTCAGTAAGGGGGTTCTGCACGGTCATGGGCACATCCTAAAGAACGCGGCGCTTGCCGGTAACGTATTCGTAGATGAGAGACTGGCGCTGGGCGCGAAGGGTTTCGAGCTGTTTGCGCTTGCCAGCTATAAGGCGATCTACAGTAGCGCACTTGGTGTCAAGATAATCGCATATCAAGTCGCGCTCCTGGGGATCTGGACAAAAAGGCACGACCATGTTTCGAAGATTGCCATTGGTAATCTGATTCACAGTGGATGTCTCAAAGGTACCCAGATAGCGTGGAAACAGTTGAGAATTGAGAACCCAATGAAGGTAACGAGGATACGGCGTGCGACATAAAAGCATGAATGCACCAATAGTGCCGATGCCGTTTTCAGGCACAAGAGCATTCTTGCCTACAAGTTCCCGGCTGCCATTAGTGCGTACGATTACAATGTCGTCCTTCTGGAGCCTCAAGGCACTTGGGATTCTCTTGTTTAGATAAACACAGTCGTCAAACATCATACCGTTGCCATCGAGGTTGGACGATCTGACGACAAGAGTTGCGCCAGCATCATCAGGCCCGCACACATCCTCTGCAACGTAATCGAAACCGTTACGAGACTCCGAGATGTTCTTGACCTTCTTGAGCTGCCAGTGTATCGGCATATCGCCGACCCAGTCTAAACCGCTTGGCTTCATATCGACAGTGGGATTCAGCCCTTTGGTGACCGCCTCCTGAATCAGGGACTTTCGGTAGTCGTCGAGGATCTCTAGTTGCTGCGTAACCAAACTAATCGCGTGGTCGATTTCCGCCGTACTCTTGTCGAGCTCTTCGGTAATGGCTTCCTGCTCTTCGATTGGAGGCGATGGGTACACGAAATGTATAAAGTCCCCCTGAAATAGATGTTTTATGGTGCTTGCACCTGCATCTATCTCGCGATACCAGTCGTAAAAGACATCGGTTTGCAGCACGTAGTAGAGATACTTAATGACATATCCATTCGAGCGCGGCACGATTCTCATCAACCCGCTGTTGAGTGAGGCGTGACCAGGCAAGTCGCTAACGATTGCAAGCTTTCCGATGGTCCCGTCCTTGGAAATAAGCAAATCGCCTTCTTGCAGCTTAATCTGCCAGGCCTCTTCCCAACGTTCTTCGGACACATGAACGCAGCTTGACCAGTCTATATAGCCGTCTCGGAAGTCCGTTCCGGTGACGAGATATGCGCCTTCATCCGTATACTCGTCACTGGTCAGCCCCTGCCAACCAATTCGCCCGAATAGTTCAGCAACGTTGTTAAGCCGCTCAAGCTTCCAGGTCACAGGTATTGCTCCGATGGCCGCTATGCCCGTTTCTCGCAATTCAGCCGCCATGCTATTTCAAACCACCAATCAAGCCTGAAAGCTCATCTTCCAGCTGCAAGAACTCATCAAGCAGCTCCTCGGACGGTCGCGGCGCCTCATACTGGTAGAAATAGCGCGTGAACGGGAACTCCGCTCCTGTCCGCACAACCTTGGGCGTCTCCTCGTCAAACCATTGCGCATCGGGCACATACGGATGCACCTCGCGAGCAAAGTAGTCTTCGACGGGCTCAGCCAGGCGGACGATCTCTGTGTCCTTGGTCGCCGGATCGTACTCGACGCTGCCATCGCGCTTGTACCGAAGCGGTGCCTCCTTGTCGATGACCGAGAGGGCAAACATGACCTTCTCTATGACAGCCTTGCGCTGGGCGGGCGTTTCGCCCTTTCGATAGTCCGGCACGTCAGCAAAGAGCGTCTTCAGGTGTGCCTCAAACGCCTTGTGGTCGTACCAAACATCGTCACTCACATTGTCACGTAGAATCTGCACCATCTGTTCGAAGACCGGCTCGGCCGCTTCGAGATCGGCTAGAAGTTTTGCTTCCTTGTCCTTGCGGTCTGCCTCGTCTATGAGCCGCAGTTCTTCCATCTTCGCAGGGTCGTGCATGGCGCGCATGAACTGCCCTTCGCACATAGCATCAATGCGCTCGTCGCAGATGCAGTAGCTTCGCTGAAGAGGCTGGTAGACCGCATACTCCTTGTAAAGGAACTCTTCGCAGGGGAGAATGTGGCTGCGCTCGTTTTCCTCGAAGGCGTGATAGAGCCCCGTGATCTCCTCGGCCTGCTCTTCTGAAATGAACTTGCGCTTCTTGCCGAGCGAACGCCTCATCGGCTCCCAAATGTCGGTTGCATCGATGAGTTGCACCTTGCCGCGACGTTCCGCCCGCTTGTTGCGTGAGATAACCCAGATGTAGATGCCGATGCCGGTGTTGTAGAAGAGGTCGGTCGGCATGCCGATGATGGCTTCGACGTAGTCGTTCTCCAGCAACCAACGGCGCACCTGGCTTTCTCCCGATGTCGTTCCTCCCGAAAAGAGCGGGCTGCCGTTCGAGATGATGCACGCACGCCCGTATTGCGGATCGAGCTTGTAAATTACGTGCTGCATGAAAAGGAGCTGCATGTCGCCCTTCGCGGGAAGTCCCGCCGGGAATCTCCCGTTGGGCTTAAGGTGCTCCTTCTCCACGGCCTTCTCCACACCCTGAGAGGCATCTTTGCCGCCCCACGGCTGTCCAAACGGAGGATTGATGAGCGACAGGCGCATGAACTCGCCTGGGAAGCAGTCTTCCTTCATGGTGTCCGCAAGCTTGATGCGGTCCTCGCGCTGTCCCTTGATGAGCATGTCGGCAAGGCAGATGGCATGCGATTCAGGGTTGACCTCCTGACCGTACAGATAGACCGTCGCATCGGGGCACATCTCGGCGAGCTTCTCCTGGGCGCAGGAAATCATTCCGCCCGTTCCGCAGGCGAAATCCCCCACATTGATGTTCTTGCCAGGTTCGGTTAGGTCGTCGCATCCCTCGGCAAGGGCAAGGCGAACCATGAGTCGCACGATCTCGCGCGGAGTGTAGTGATCACCAGCCTCAGCATTCTCAGAAAAGCGTCGGATGATCTCCTCGAACATGTATCCCATGGCCACGTTGCTCACGGTATCGGGGTCGAGGTCGAGGTCTGCGAATTTGCGTACCACTCCCGTGAGCTTGGCCCCCTTCGCCATCTTGTCAATTTGCTTCTTGAAGTCGAGGTCGCTGATGATCTGCTTGATGTTGGGCGAGAAAGAGTCAAGATAACTCTTGAAGTTTCGCGCAAGCGACTGCGGCTCAGCCAAGAGCTTGGCGAGCGTCCAGCGGCTGTAGTTGTAGAACGGGAATCCCGAAATCTTCCGTAGAACCGCATCGGGCGTGTGCTTGTTCTTCTCGTATGCGGAGCAGACGGCATCTCGCGTATCCGCCATGGCGCATTCCAGTCGACGGATGATAATCATCGGAATGATGACGTCCTTGTACTTGTCCGACTGGTATGTTCCACGAAGACTGTTCGCTATGCTGAATACGGCATCTACCTGCCGCTTGACGTCGATGGAGCTCTCGCTTGCCACTGCTCTCGCTCTTCCCATAACAGACTGCTGCCGCAGAGGCAAGCAGAAACCGATAAGTATAACCAAATTATTTTACCAGCGAAAAGAATCGATGAGAATGAGGCAATAGGCGGGTTATACTAGCGATTCCACAGGCGGGATAATCCGCTGCTGGTGAGCCAGCAAAACAAGCGCGTCTGCTCTTCTCGAGTTTATTTTGCCGCCATCCCTGGCTGCTGGCCTGGCCGTGCGCTACCAACCTCGAGTTGTCCGCAGCCCGGCCGCGACCGTCCAGTCCATCAGCCAGCGCGGGCGGCAAAGGCTCACTGCGGCGGCAACTCAGCAGCCACTACACGCCACCGGCATCCGCCTCCCAGCCGCTCCACCAGCAGCCGACGCCCAGCGGCGCCCGCCAGAAGCCGTCCCAGAGCCGCGACAGCCCCTCTTGCGACCCCCGAACTCGCCAGCTCCACAGAGAGCGCCTGCGGGCTCCTGGCAGCCCACCCGATGCCACATGCCACCCCGGACGCCGCCGCACCTGAAGACCGCCTCCCCCGACGGAAGACGCCGCCCCAGCCGTTACAATTGCTCCTGCAATCGTCCACCGAAAGCGAGGCGAGCCCCATGGCCATGCCCACCACCATAGACGGCCGTGCGGCCATCCAGTCATCCCTCGTGCGGGCGTGGGGGCTCGAGGGCTACGCCCGCATACAGCGCACCGTGCGCGAGACCGACGTCAGCTCCGACGCCGACTTCCAGCGGTTCTACAACCGCTTCTACCGCGAGCGCAGGAACGCGGAGTGGCAGTCGAGCTACTACGCGATCATGGAGAGGGAGAAGGCCACCCCCTCCATGGCGTTCGAGGACGTGCTGCGCGAGATGAACGAGCTCACGGGCAATGTGGAGGCGTCCTTCACCAGCAAGATGATCGCCACGCTCCACCCCGACAGGCCGATATGGGACAGCCTGGCGCTCGCAAGGCTCGACCTGAGGCTCAAGGGAACGACGGCGCAGGCCAAGCTCGAGAACGCCGTCGAGGTGTACGGGAAGATCGTCTCCTGGTACGAGACCTACCTGGCTACGGAGGATGCCGAGAAGAACATACGGCTCTTCGACGAGCTCCTTCCCGACTACGCTTGGCTCATCCCCGTAAAGAAGGTCGACTTCCTCCTCTGGAGCGAACGCTAGGTATCCTCACCATTGGAAGCCTTGCCCCTCGCGAGCCCACGGGCACGCGCCTTGGCCGTCTTCTCGTCCTCGCCGTACCACTTCTGCCGATACTCCCAGGCGTTCATGGTGACGCCCACCTCGGCCATGTCCTGGCGCTTCTCGGCGCTCGTGTCCGTGATGATGCTGTCGTCGAACGTGACGCGCACCTCACCCTCGTCCGGGAGCTCGACCCCGAGCGAGCGCGAAGCCGCCATGACGGCCCTGCATATCCCAGCGATAGCGCTCTCCAGCGCATGCTCGTGCCTGCGGATGTTGCGCATCAGCGCCGAGTTGTCCGCCGTGACCTCCGTCGCGGTCTTCACGTACCCCGCTCCGTCGAAGTCGAAGTACCCCAGGCCGAAGCCCGTCAGGTCGCCGAGCATCTGCAGCGCGCACCTGAAAGCCCTCACCTGAGCGTCGGTCCTCAGCGCCGGCGCAAACTCCTGAATCGTGTCCTCCGTGCTCATCACCTTCCGGAACACGGTGCAGTCCTGCCGCCCAAACGGTATCGAGACCTTGCGCCCCCTGCCGTCCGTTTCCTGGTCGAACATCACGTCACTCAGGAACACCCGCATCTTGCCGTTGTCGATCTCCGAGATCATCGCGTCGAAGGCGAGGTCCACCGCCTGGATAGCGTCCACCGCGTCCGCGAACACGCTCTGCCCGTACGGGCTCATGTCCACGCGCGTATTGTCCACGGCCGGCTTCACGATGGCGAAGGTGGGATAGGGAGAGCCCGTCTCGTACGCGGGGCACACGCCCGCAGGCGCGACCTCGTTGCCGTGCTCGTCAAAGCACACCGTGACGATCCGATAACCGCCCCTCCCCACGCTCTCATTAGGCGAGAAGGACAAAGCGGCCGAGAAGTCCGTCCCAGCACCCTTGAGGTGCATCTGCAGCTGGTCGACCGCGCGCCCCGCCAGAACGCCCGCGTGACGAACGCGCACTCCGTCACGCCCTCCTCGTCCCACGTGAGCGGTATCACCATGCGTGCGTCGTAGTGCCTAATGCGCACGCTCCCCGCATCCGCGTCCACCCAGAGCGCCCACGCGCCCGTCCCCATGCCAAATGCCTTGACCACGGTTGCCTGTGCCGCCGCCATGAAGCCGCTTTGGGCGAGAAACCCCTCGAGCCAGTCCGTGCACTCCTGCGTCCCGCACACCACCTGCGTCTTGTCGTTCAGCAGCAGCGACCCCCACTCCCAGCATACCCGCATCGCCAGATGAATCGAGCACCTATGCACCTCGTACAGGCGTCCCGCACCATCAGTGTCCTTGTAGTCGTAGAACGACCCGCACGCCTGCATCCACTCGTGCCACGAGCGAATATGCGGCTCCATCGCCTCCAAGGGCAGCACAAACTTATAGACATGATTATCCGCCCGTGCATTCAGGGCCTTCGGATTCAAACACGAGACGGGATACTTGCACCACAAGCAGACACAAACTTCACCTCGTTCTGGCTCTGCCTTACAGAGACCTTCCGCGATTCTCGCGTAACGAGGTGCAAGGCGTGCGGGCTTCCCATCATCGTTACAAAAGAGCGTGGGTCGAAACGTCAGTATTGCAACGATACGTGCAAGCGGAAGTACAAACGAGCCCTCAGATTTGCCCATCTCGTAAACGAGGAGCACATGAATCTAAAGGAGGCATCCGCTGCAGCTGGCATAGCTGTTACAACCGCTGAACGAATGCTCAGTAGAAATGAAATCACCATCAATGCCTACCCCGCCCCATAGGGGCGTGATGGAATCACAAAAGACCCGCTCACGACGCTCGCCAACCAAGGAGGTGAATGTAATGGCAAAAGGAGACGGAAGCATTACGGAGGTAAAGAAGCCCGACGGAACCAGCTACGCCCCAAAGCACTGGAAGGTCCGCATCGACCTCGGTACGAACCCCATCACCGGTAAGCGCGACGTGGTCTCAAGAAACATCAAGGGAACAAAGTCCGACGCCTGCAAGCTGCGCGACCAACTCAAGGCAGACCTCGAGAACGGTCTCTCGGCCAACGCCGACAAGATGACCTTCGCCGAGTTTGCGGAGCAGTGACAGCAGGCTCGCGAGACGGCGGCCGAGATCAGCAAGACGCGCCTGCGCCGGGAGCGCACCATCGTCGAAGACATGTGCACCTACATCGGCGGCATCAAGCTGCGCGAGATCACCGCCCAGACCATCGAGGGGCTCTACATGAAGATGCGCTGGGACAAGACGGAGGAGAAGGGCAAGTGCAGCGGCACCACCATGAACATGATCCACAAGCTGCTCAAGCAGATTCTCTCCAGGGCAGTGGACTACGATCTCATCCTTCGCAACCCTGCCGAGAAGGTCAAGGCACCTCGATGCGACACGCCGGACCGTCGCTCCCTCACCACCGCCGAGGCGCGGCGGCTGCTTGCAACGATCGATGAGGCGGAGGACGAGGCCTATGCGTCCCGCGACGCCATCGAGGAGCGGCAGGAGCGGCGAGGCGACACCTCGGAGCGGAGCTACCTGCGAGGCCTGTCCAGCATCGGCAACGTCATGGCCGCACGCATCGGCCTCGCGACCGGTATGCGGCGTGGAGAGGTGCTGGGGCTTACATGGGGCCACATCAGCTTTGCACGGGGAACCATTCGCGTCACCCAGTCGGTCACGACCTACGGTGAGGTGAAGGAGCCGAAGACCGAAGCCGGCAAGCGCGTCATCGCAGTGGACGAGAAGACCATCGAGCACCTGAGGCGCTGGAAGCAGTTCCAGCGAGAAGAGCTCTCCATTCTGTCGCTCGACCAGACGAGGGACACCCCCGTCTGCTGCAGCGACAAGGGCGGAGTCATCGCACCGACGAACTTCTCGCGCTGGTGGCGGTCCTTCACGAAGGACCACGGCTTCGAAGGGCTGAAGTTCCATGAGCTCAGGCACACCCAGGCAACGCAGCTCGTTGCCAGCGGAATGGACATGAAGACCGTCCAGCACCGGCTTGGCCACGCCTCGGCAACCCTGACGATGAACCTCTACGCCCACGCACTGCCCGAGAACGACGCCCAGGCGGCACAGCTCATCGGCAACCTGTTCTCCGAGACGCCGAGCGAGCAGATCAAGCAGGAAGGAGCCCTTAGGGTCGCAGTCTAAGCCGATTGCGTCCCGGATTGTGTCCCAGTCCCCGTTGTGTCCAGATTGTGTCCCGCGAAGGAGGAGTGATGAGGCTTCAAAAGAAAACAGGTCAGAGGACGAATCCCCTGACCAGCGGTCTTGTTGGTAGCCCGTACCAGATTCGAACTGGTGATCTCCGCCTTGAGAGGGCGGCGTCCTAAACCGCTAGACGAACGGGCCATAAGCCTCAGCAGAAAAGAAGTGGTAGCCCGTACCAGATTCGAACTGGTGATCTCCGCCTTGAGAGGGCGGCGTCCTAAACCGCTAGACGAACGGGCCACATGACACCTGCACTGCCGTGCTGCGAGGACATATATTACGGGACAAAAAACGCGAGCGCAAGAAGAAATTCCAAATTGGCCAAATTTTGTCGTGAGGTTATGGAACAAGCAGGTCAACCTGGGGTAGCTAATTTGGGACGGGGCTTTTTTAGCTACCCCCGCTGTCAATAGGACGAACAATCGTGATTTTGGCAGGGGTAGCTAAAAAAGCCCCGTCCCAAATTAGCTACCCCAGGTTGAGGTGGGCCAGAAGGGCCTCGCGGGTGTTGGGAACGTTATTCTCGATCACGGCGTCGAGGGCAACGTTGAGAAGCTGTCCTAGCTCAGGCCCCGGTTTGACGCCGGCGCGAATCAGGTCCCCTCCGTTGATGCCAAGCATCTTAAGCGTATAGGGCTCCCCCGCTTCCAACAGTTCGTGTGCGAGCGAACGCATCTCCTCGATCGTCTCGACGTAATAGAAGCACGACGGTGCCTTACCCAGCGTATCGGCACGCTTAAGGTCCATAAGCTCGTCAATCAAACGCGGCGTGTCGACGCCCTCACCCGAAAGCGAGCGCATCATATTGAGCAAACAGGAGCGCTCGGGGCGCAACGGCTTATCGTGATACCTGATAAGCAGACACACGTCGCGAACCAAATCGTGCGAAAGCGCCAAGCGATCCATAATAGCGCGCGCTTTCTTGGCACCAAGCTCAGGATGACCGTAAAAGTGGCCGCTGCCCGCATGATCGACCGTAAAGCAATCGGGCTTGGAGACATCGTGCAAAAACGCTGCCCACATTAAGCTCGACGAAGGCGCCACGCCGTCACACAGTGCCAGCTCCCCCGCTACCGTCAAAACGCGAGCGATATGTTCGTAGACATTAAAGGCGTGGTAGACGCTGCGCTGGTCAAACCCACGAGCCGGCGCAAGCTCGGGCACGGCGGCGCAAACAAGCTCGGGGTAGCGTAGCATCGCGTCTCCCCCGTGACCGGTCGATAGAATCCCCTCGAGCTCAATGCCCACGCGTTCGCGTGCCACGGCATCGAGCAGCGGCGAGCACTCGGCAAGCGCCTGTTTGGTCTTAGGCTCGATCATAAAATCCAGACGGCAGGCAAAACGCACGGCGCGCAGCATGCGAAGCGCATCCTCGTTAAAGCGACGCTTGGGATCTCCGACGGCACGAATCAGCTTACGCTGCAGGTCGCCCTGGCCATCATAACGGTCGACAAGACCGCGCTGGGGATGCCAAGCCATGGCGTTAACGGTAAAGTCACGACGTGCCAGATCGTCCTCAAGCGACGCCGCACGCTCCACACTCTGGGGATGGCGACCATCGGTGTAAAAACCGTCCAGGCGATACGTCGTGACCTCAATACGCTCATCGTCACAAAGGGCGGTAATGCCGCCAAATTTTATGCCCGACTCAACTACCGCAATGCCGGCTGCCTCGAGCGCCGCCTTGGACTCTTGCCACAGGCCGCTACAGCACATGTCAACATCGTGGCTGGGACGTCCCATCAGGGCGTCACGTACCCAACCGCCTACGAACCAGGCCTCGAGACCGGCGTCCTCAAGCGCACGTAGCACACGCAGGGAGGCATCTGTGGGCTGCGTACCGTTGAGCGAAACATTACACATACCTATGGCCTCCTACGCTTGCAAGCGTTAAACGATGGTTCTCAAGCAGTCTAGCAAGAAACAAGTGTGAGCGCACATGAAATCACATCGTCGATTCGCGCGAACGAGACAGCAGGTCCCATGCGGCCAAAAGATAAAAACACCCGCCTCGGAGAACCAAAGCGGGTGTTCGGCAACGATGTGTCTAAACGGTTAGCAGACCTGGCGAACATCGATGTGCTTCTTATATTCGTCCACCTTGGCAAAATCGCCCAAACCAGGGCACTCGACCACGTTGGCACCGGTTGCCATCGAGAGGCGCAGGGCGTCCTCGACGCACTCGGGGGCATCGTGCCACACGGACAGGAAGGCGGCAAGCGAGGAATCGCCGGCGCAGACCGTCGAGAGCAGCTTGACCTCAAAGGTGCGTTTGGCAAACCAAATGTGCTCGCCGTTGGAGAAGTACGCGCCGTCGCCACCAAGGGTCAGCAGCACATTCTTAGCGCCCTTGGCGTGCAGCTCAGCCATAGCACCCTTAACGGACTCGTCGTCGCCACCGCTCACCTTAATGCCAAAGATGTCGAGCAGCTCGTCGTCGTTGGGCTTAATGAGCAACGGCTCCATGGCAATGAGATCGGCCAGCTGATGGCTCGAAATATCGAGCACGAACTCGGCACCCTTTGCCTTAACACGGCGAAGAACCTCGGCCAGGAAACCCTCGGAGGTGTTGGGGGGCAGCGAGCCGCTAATGACCAGGCAGGTCATGTCGTCGAGCGATTCGATGAGCTCAAACATTTCCTGCTCGTTGGCAGCATTGATGGCAGCGCCTGCATTGACCATGTTGTACTCGGTATCGGGACCGGCGTTGAGGAAAACGTTGACGCGCGTGATGCCGTCAGTCCACACGGGCTTGACGGGCACACCCAGGGCCTCGGCGCCCTTGACGATATACTCGCCTGAGAAGCCGGCAAAAAAGCCCAGGATCGTGGTGTCGACACCGTAGTGATCGAGGGTGAACGAGACGTTGAGACCCTTGCCATTGGGCGTATAGACCGCGTTGCGCGTGCGGGTGACGGTGTTGGCGGAAAGTCCGTCGCAGGAAATGTTGTAATCAATGGCGGGATTTGCAGTGAGCGTGTAAATCATGAATGTTCCTTTCACAAAGCAACGTGATAATGAAAGTATATTCCACACCTTGTGAAAAGACCATAGCAACTCGGCGAACGGTGTAGAACGCGTGCAGGTCGCCAGAAAAGCAGCAAGGCGGGGCAAAAATATCAGGAATGGTTGCCCTGAAGCTCATTTGCAAATTACAAATAAGCGCCCCGGCTTAAACCGGGGCGCCATATAGCCACGAATATGTAGCGTTTCGCTTACTTGCGATCGAGCTTGCGGACAGCAACGCGCTTACTATACTCATCGACGTGACCGAAGTCGCCGATGCCCACGGACTCGGCAACATTGGCGCCGGTGGCCATAGCGAGCTTCATGGCCTCCTCGACGTTGTCGCGATCCCTGTACCACTTGTGCAGGAACGCAGCGAGCGTGCAGTCGCCGGCGCAGACGGAAGAGACCAGCTTGATGTTGAACTCACGCTTAGCGTACCAGATGTCCTCGCCGTTGGAGAAGTAAGCGTCGCCGCGGCTACCACGGGTGAGCAGCACGTTCTGGACGCCGGCATCGTGAGCCATCTTCATAGCAACGCGGACCTCGTCATCGGTGTCGACCGGCACGCCAAAGATGGCCTTCATCTCGTGATGGTTCGGCTTGATGAGCAGCGGCTTCTTGTGAGCGAGCTCCTTGAGCTTGTCGGAAGACAGGTCCAGGACGACGTCGGCGCCACGAGCCTGAGCGTGATCCATGACCTGAGCCAGGAAGTCGGGCGTAGCTTTGGGAGGCACGGAGCCGGAGACGATCAGGCACTCAAGATCGCCCGCGGTGTCCAGGATGTTGTAGAGCTCCTTCTGGTGCTCCGGCGTAATCGGGGCGCCGGGGTTAAGGATGCCGTACTCGTGCTGGCCATCGTTGACATAGGTGTTGATACGCGTGATGCCGTCGGTCCAGACCGGGCGGCACAGGCAACCCAGGTTCATGACCTCCTCGACGATGAACTTGCCCGTGAAGCCGGCGAAGAAGCCGAGCGCGACGGTGTCGACGCCCATCTTCTTAAAGGCGAAGGACACGTCGAGGCCCTTGCCGTTAGCCGTGTAGCTGGCCGAGCCGGTGCGGACGTTCTCGTCGGGCTCGAGCGGAGAGCTCGAAACCGTCATGTCGACAGCCGGGTTAGCGGTTAGCGTGTAGAACATTTACAGTACCCCCTGTATATTTGAGGGCCGCGCGGCCAGCCCATTCCAACCACGCGGTTACCTCTGATACCAAATTAGCGAGCGGCAGCCTCAAGCAGCGCCTTGACCTCTTCGGCAGTGTTGCAGGCGAGCGCCTTCTCGGCGAGGTCGTCGCACTCGGCCTTGGTCCACTGGCTGATGGTCTTGCGGGCGCGAAGGATAGACGGAGCGCTCATCGAGAACTCCTCCAGGCCCCAGCTGATCAGCAGCGGCTCAAGCAGCGGATCGGCAGCGGCCTCGCCGCACATACCGACCATGATGCCAGCCTTGACGCCGCTCTCGATGATGTTCTTGAGCGAGCGAAGCACGGCGGGATAGTACACCTGGTACAGGTTAGAAATGGTGTCGTTACCACGGTCGGCACACATGGTGTAGCCGATCAGGTCGTTGGTGCCGATCGAGAAGAAGTCGGCGACCTCGGCCAGGCGGTCAGCGATCAGCGATGCGGCAGGCGTCTCGACCATAATGCCGACCTCGATGTTCTCGTTGAACTTGCGGCCCTCTTCGGTCAGCTCGGACTTGCACTCCTCAACGAGCTCCTTGACAGCCAAGACCTCCTCGACGCAAGTGACGAGCGGGATCATGATCTTGACATCACCGAAGGCGCTGGCGCGCAGCAGAGCGCGGAGCTGTACCTTGTACTGGTCGGGGTTGGCCAGGCAGTAACGCACGGCACGGAAGCCCATGAAGGGGTTCTCTTCCTTGACCATGTGCAGGTACGGGATCTCTTTGTCGCCACCCACGTCGAGCGTGCGGATGATGACCGGAGCGCCATTGAGCGCGCTGGCAACCTTGCGATAGGCGTTGAACTGCTCCTCCTCGGAAGGAAGCTCGGCGGAGTCCATGAACAGGAACTCGGAGCGGAACAGGCCAATGGCCTCGGCATCGTGATCGAGCGCGTTGGGCACGTCATCGGGGTTACCGATGTTGCAGGCAATGATCTTCTTGATGCCATCGGCAGTCACGGACGGCTTGCCACGGAAAGCCTCGAGGGCTGCCTTCTCGGCAGCGAAAGCCTCGGCCTTGGCGGTGTAGGCGGCAAGCGTCTCCTCGTCGGGATCGGCCTCGACGATACCCTTGCCACCGTCGACGACAACGGTCATGCCGTTGCGCAGCGCGGTGCAGCTGTTGGCAACCGAAAGGACAGCCGGAATCTCGAGGGCGCGGGCGATGATCGCGGAGTGCGACGTGCGGCCACCGGTCTCGGTGACGATACCGGCAACGTGGGCCTTATCGATCGTGGCGGTCATGGACGGCGTAAGGTCGTGCACGACAACGACAGTGTTTTCGGGCAGGACGGAGAGATCGACGACCTCCTTGCCCAAAAGCTCGGCCAGAATACCGGTGCGGATGTCGGCGATGTCTGCCGCGCGCAGGCGGAACATCTCATCGTCCATGGACAGGAACATGTTCTCAAACATGGTCGAGGTGTCCATGAGCGCCTGCTCGGCGCAGGTGCCGCCGTCAATGGCGGCGTTGATGGCGTCGGTCATGCCCGGGTCCTGAGCCAGGACAATGTGTCCGCTCATGATTTCGGCCTCGGCCTCGCCCACCGTCTCCTTCATGTGGTCGGCCTGAGCCTGGGTCTTCTCGCAGAAGACCGAAAGGGCGGTCTGATAGCGCTCCTTCTCTGCTGCCGAATCAGCAACCTCGTGCGGCTCAAACGTCAAGTCGGGTTCGACGGCAACCATGACGGTGCCGATACCGATGCCCTCGGAAGCGTTGACTCCCTGATACATTCCTATTCCTCTCTCCGTGTCATGTGATAAAGCGTTTTGCCATATCCATGACAAAAGAGCGCAGTTCCCTTTAAACAGGTCACTGCGCCCCCAAATATGAACTTAGTTGTTCAACATGCGACCCGTTTGAGTTCTACTCGCCAAGACCGCTCTTGATGAGCTCGATGGCAGCAGCCAGAGCCTCGGCCTCGTCAGCGCCGTCGCACTTGACCTCGACCTCGGTACCGCAGGGGATGCCGGCAGCCATGAGGGCCATCGGGGACTTGCCGTTGACCTCCTTCTCGGGGGTGACGACCGTCACGTCGCAGGCGTACTTGCCCATGGTGGAGGCGAAGAGGCCAGCCGGACGCATGTGAAGACCCTGAGGATTAACGAGGGTAGCCTTCTCAGAAACCATAATTGACTCCTTTTTTGTGTTTAACCCCTATCAGCAATGCGACAGGAGCCATATTCACGACGTTGATTATATTAACTCACATCAAACGGTTTTTCATTATGTTTCGCACGAATTGTTGGACAGATGTCGTTCCTGCACGCTCGCCTGCCGGGCGGGGCGGTTAAGTTTGCTGCTCTACAGTCCTGCGCAAGACGGAAAGCACATTAAGTGCTT
>OLSO01000760.1_pt1 | contig 29264 bp, 27 predicted proteins | sample 1672441 | NCBI WGS metagenome assembly OLSO01 (sample SAMEA3136686, study PRJEB25190) | human gut metagenome | biome: human gut; feature: human-associated habitat; material: faeces | place: Austria | collected 2013 | reverse complement strand
GAGGACAATCAGCGGATCCGCCTTCTGAAGGAAGGTTCGGTGAAGGCCGGGGAACCTCTGTTTGAAATCGAGGTTCTTGCTTAAGCAATGCCTTAAAGTGGGTAAAATAAATGTACAGGATAGCAAAAACACTGAACCACAACTGAGAACAGATCAGCAATCCGCTGACAGATGATATCCGTGTGATGTTTTATAAGGAATACAAAGTCGCCTCCTGCATTCAGGAGCTTTTATGGGGGCGGCTTCAGATCCGGATCGATGAGCATGAGGTCGGCTATCTTGCGCTTCATGTGCATTCTGCGATTGAGGAAGAAAAGGTATCGCAGGCGATGGAAGTGGCAAGAGCCGTCCGGGAGAGTATTTCTCTTGTGGAGCATATCACCGGATATACGATTGATGTGATGTCGTTATCCTATAACCGTATGATGAACCATATCCGGTATATGGTGGCAAGAGCGGTACACGGAGAAAAATTAAAAGTAAATATTAATGATTATATGTCAGTGAAGTTTCCAGATGCATTTCAGGCGGCAAAGCAGATCTGTGAAGAGATGGAAAAGCGGCTGATGCTTCCGATGGAGGAGATCGAGATCGGATATCTGGCAATGCATATGGAGCGGATCATGGACAGAGAAGAAGGAGAATAAAACTATGAAGACATTTGAATATACGATCAAGGACGAACTTGGAATTCATGCAAGACCGGCAGGAGTACTGGTAAAGGAAGCGAAGAATTTTACATCTGAATGTACCATCACAAAGGACGGAAAGACCAAAAAGCTGACTCAGCTGATGATGCTGATGTCACTTGGCGTCAAGCAGGGAGATACCGTGACTGTCACAGCCAACGGCGCAGATGAGGATGCTGCCATCGAGGCACTGAAGGCATGCTTTGAGGCGAATCTGTAAGCATCTGCGGAGGAAGGACGATGCAATATTTTCAGGGAAAATCTGTATATAAAGGGATCGTCATGGGACCGGTGGCGGTGCTTCGAAAGAATGATTATCAGGTAAAAAGAACCAGGATCGAGGATGCGGATGCAGAGATTTTGCGTGTGACCGGTGCAGTCGAAGCGGCAAAGGAGCAGCTGGGACGGCTGTATGACAAGGCCGTTCAAGAGGTCGGTGAGGCTAGTGCGGCGATCTTTGAGGTGCATCAGATGTTGCTTGAGGATGAGGACTATCTGGAATCGATCCAGAGCATGATCCGTACAGAGCTGGTAAATGCAGAATATGCAGCGGCAGCAACCGGGGACAATTTTGCGCAGATGTTTGCGGCGATGGACGATGATTATATGAAAGCACGCGCCGCTGATATCAAGGATATTTCGGAGCGTCTTGTCCGGAATTTAAGTGGGGGAGCGGATGCGGACCTGAACTCCATGGAGCCGTCTGTGATTGTGGCGGACGACTTAAGTCCGAGCGAAACCGTGCAGATGGACAAGGAGAAGATTCTTGCGTTTGTGACCGTACACGGTTCCACCAATTCCCACACGGCAATTCTTGCGCGTATGATGAATATTCCGGCTCTGATCGGTGTTCCGATGAAGCCGGATGAGCTGAAGAACGGTATGACAGCGGTTGTGGACGGCTTTTCCGGTCAGGTGATCTTTGAGCCGGATGAGACGGTAAAGGCAGAGACGAAAAAGAGGATCGAGGAAGAAGCGGAAAAGCAGAAGCTTCTTCAGGAATTGAAGGGAAAAGAAAATGTGACACTGGACGGGCGCAGGATTCATATCTATGCAAACATCGGAAGTGTCGGTGATATGGGCTATGTGCTGGAAAATGATGCCGGCGGGATCGGACTTTTCCGGAGTGAGTTCCTCTATCTTGGGAGAAATGATTTCCCGACCGAGGAAGAGCAGTTCCAGGCATACCGTCAGGCAGTACAGATGATGGCAGGGAAAAAGGTCATCATCCGCACGCTGGATATCGGTGCGGACAAGCAGGTGGATTATTTTCAGCTTGGCCGGGAAGATAATCCGGCGATGGGCTACCGGGCGATCCGTATCTGTCTGAAACAGCCGGAGATCTTCAAGGTACAGCTGCGTGCACTGCTGCGTGCGGCAGTCTATGGCAACCTTTCGATCATGTATCCGATGATTACCTCCACAGAAGAGGTGAAGTGGATTTATGAGATCGTAGCGGAAGTGGAGGAAGAGCTGAAGGAACAGGGCGTACAGTACCGGATTCCGGAGCAGGGAGTGATGATCGAGACACCGGCGGCAGTGATGATCAGCGACCGGCTGGCAGAGCTGGTAGATTTCTTCAGTATCGGAACGAATGATCTGACCCAGTACACGCTGGCGATCGACCGTCAGAATGAACGGCTCGATGATTTTTACAATCCGCATCATGAGGCAATTCTGCGGATGATTCAGATGGTAGTGGAGAACGCGCACAAATGCGGAAAATGGGCAGGTATTTGCGGAGAGCTCGGGGCAGACCCGACGCTGACGGAGCAGTTTGTACGAATGGGCGTGGATGAGCTTTCCGTAGCGCCATCCATGATTCTGAAGCTTCGCAAAATTGTCCGCGAGATGAAGGCAGAAGCATAAGAAAAATGACAGAAGCTCTCTGGCTGAGAAAACAGTCAGGGGGCTTTTTTGTCAATACATTTTCTGCTTTTCTGCGTGTCCGTTCTCATCCAGCAGAAACCGTGAGTCTTCCGTATCAGGGATCAGCGTGCGTGCGTGCAGCTTCCGGTATGCGGACGGTCCGGCCTTATAATACTTTTCAAAGGAATGCGCGAAATGCTGGCGGCTGTTGTAGCCGCAGGCAAAGGCGATATCCGTGATCTTCATGGAGCTGTTTGTCAGCAAAAAGGCAGCCTGTTCGAGCCGCTTCTGTGTAATATAGCCGATGACGGAGCAGCCCATCTGCCGCGAGAACAAAAGCTGCAGATAGGATTTATTAATACCGGTATGTGCGGCGATCAAAGGGACAGTCAGCGTCTCGAGAAGGTTCTGTTCGATATAGGAGCAGGCCTTTTTCAGATAGGCTGCGCCCTGTGTCCTGCGGGAGTGCTTCGTACAGAAGAGAAATTCCAGAATCATTCTGGAAAAGAGAAGCCGCATCAGCTCCGGCCCATCGTCCTGTGCAAGCGGAAGCTGCGTGATCAGATCCTTCATCGCATAGCCGAGATTGCGCTGGTCCTCCGCAATCAGGCAGGCATCTCCTGCTTCCAGCCATGTCGCAAAGCCGGGGCAGCGCTCAAGCAGTTCCCGAAGCGGCAGCTCCGTTTGTTTCCGGCCAAGGCAGTTAAATTCCAGATTCAGGATTGCGCAGGGGCGCCCGGCACTGATTTCCAGCCGATGCGGTGTATTTGCCGACAGGAAAATAAACTGATTTGCAGTCAGTGCGTGCACCCCATCCTCACTGTATACCTGACAGCCGCCACTTGTCACATACATGATCTCACAGCTGTCGTGCGTATGCATCGGCATATGATACTCAGGGAGTGAGAGCGCATAGTAAGCGGTGACAGAGATAAAAAACGGAGAGGCGTCGAAGGGTGTTTTCATGGCAGTAGTCCTTTGCTTTTTTTGCTATTATAAGCCTGCTTTTAAAAGAATGCCACCGGAAAATTAAAAATTTAAATGCGACAATATCTTGCATATTCTCTCTTCCGCGAGAATATGTTCCACCTGATGGCCGTGTGGCAGGTATAATAACAGCATCAGAAAAATCCGGCGGATTGCAGCGGCCGGAGAAAAACACCTGCAAAGAAAAATGTGGCAGGAGATATCAGGAGGAATGGATATGAGCTTTAAGGTAGCATTTATCGGTGCGGGCAGTCTTGTGTTTGCACGCACATTATTTACGGACATTATGTCGGTACCGGAGTTTCGGGATATTGAAGTCGCATTTACAGACATCAATGCGACGAATCTGGAGCGGACGCGCGCGCTCTGCCAGCGGGATCTGGATGCGAATGGGATTCCGGTGACGATCGAGGCGACTACAGACCGCAGAAAGGCATTTGAAAATGCGCGTTATATCGTAAACTGTGTCCGGATCGGCGGACTTGAGGGCTTTGAGAAGGATGTGGAGATCCCGCTGAAGTATGGCGTGGACCAGTGTGTGGGCGATACACTTTGCACGGGCGGTATCATGTACGGACAGCGCGTCATCGCGGCGTTGCTTGACTTCTGCAAGGATATCCGCGAGGTGGCAGAGCCGGGTGCGATCATGCTGAACTATTCGAATCCGAATGCGATGGCGACCTGGGCCTGCAATAAATATGGAAAGGTAAAGACAATTGGTCTGTGCCACGGAGAAATCCACGGCGAGATGCAGATCGCGGAGGTGCTCGGCATCCCGAGAGAGGAACTGGACATCACCTGTGCAGGTATCAACCACCAGACATGGTACATTGCGGTGAAGCATCATGGCGAGGATATGTTGCCGAAGCTTCTGCCGGGCTTTGAGGCGCATGAAAAATTCAGCGAGGAGGAGAAGGTCCGCATCGATATTCTCAAGCGCTTTGGCTACTATTCCACGGAGTCCAACGGACATCTCTCAGAATATGTGGCATGGTATCGCAAACGCCCGGATGAGATCAAAGACTGGATCAATCTGGACAACTGGATCAATGGCGAGACAGGCGGATATCTGCGCGTGACCCGTGAGGAGCGCAACTGGTTTGACACCGATTATCCGAAGATTCTGCAGGAGCCGCCGAAGAAGCTGGATGGCTCTGAGCGTGGAAATGAGCATTGCTCTTATATTATGGAGTCGCTGGAGACGGGAAGAAAGTACCGTGGCCATTTCAATATGATGAATGAGGGCTGTATCACGAATCTGCCGTATGAATCGGTTGTAGAGGTGCCATGCTATGTGGATGGAAATGGTATCAGCGTGCCGAAGATCGGCGATCTGCCGCTTGGCTGTGCAGCTGTATGTTCCCAGTCAATCTGGGTACAGAAGCTGGCAGTGGAGGCAGCGGTTGCAGGAGATGCGAAGCTTCTGAAGCAGGCAGCACTGATGGATCCGCTGACCGGAGCGGTCTGCAATCCGCCGGAGGTATGGCAGATGATCGATGAGATGCTCGTTGCAGAGGAAGAATGGCTGCCGCAGTACGCGGAGGCAATCGCCAAGGCGAAGGAGAATCTCGCGAAGGGCGATCTGATACCGACGAATGAGAATTACCACGGAGCGGTACGATTAAGAGAAAAGACGCCTGAGGAAGTGGCGGCAGAGCGCGCGGCGCGGAAGATTACAGCCTGAGCATTTCCTAGCGCTCTACGTATTGGAACGCAGATAAGCATTCCATCGCTTTAAGTGCGCCTGCATTTTTCTTCTTTGCAGAATGAAAATTCTTAGTCCGGTTAATTTTTGTATGCTGTACTAGCGATTGCGAATGTCCGCTTTACCGTTTGATCTGTGTTAAAAAAGAAAAAGCAGAAGCAGCTCCGGAACTCATCCGGAATGTCGCTTCTGCTTTTGTCTTATACACTTATACGCCATCCGGCAGCGGGTCCCATTCGTTCAGTCCCATCCGCTGCTTTTCCTCGGCCTCCTCTAAGGTGAGCGTCGGAAGATCTTCGTTCAGATATTCGAGCAGCTCCGGGATCCCTTCCCGGGTCACGTTGTTGATCAGAAAGATCCGATGGCAGCCAGCGTTGTGCAGCCACTCTGTCACCATCGGGATATTGGCATAGGGCGAATCGATCTTTGTGATGATCCCGATCAGCGGGCGAAGGATGAAGCTCTGGCAATTCGCACCGAAAAGATTGAATGGTTCATCGGCCGCCTGCACCAGGGCAACAACGTCCGCCTCGAAGGAGAAGCAGGCGAGTCCGGCGCTGAAATGTTTGGATTCGGCATATTCTCCCGGGGAATCGATCGTGTCCTCGGATGTATTGGTATATTGTGTTTTTACATAGTGAAGGGTCTCTCCCTTCAGGGCCTGAGTCAGGGAGGTCTTGCCGGCCTCACTGCGGCCTGTTAAAAACAGTTTCTTCATAGTAGTCAATGATTCCTTTTGTCAGCTTTTATGGATCGCACAAGTCTTAAAATGCAGTTCCTCGCCAAAGAAACGGACAACCTCCGTCACCGCGGTCTGCACCTGAGAGAGACCGCCGGTGATGATCAGTGATCCGCAGAACCGATCCATAAAGCTGATCTGGACGTCTCCGGCCTTTACCGCGATATCAGCCGCAGCCACAACAGTCTCCCACGGCGTGAGGCGTACCATGCCGATCGCATCTCCGGTATGATCCTCGCCTGCGTGTGTACCGATGTGCAGTCCGAGATTCTGGTAGATGCACGGATCGGAAGGTGTGATGATATGCGCCAGACACACTTCTCTGCCCGGTACGCGCAGACGCGTCATACGCAGACGCTTTCCCTTTAAATGCTCATAGTCGTCATGGAAGAGCGTTTCCAGTAATTCTTCCTTTGATATCCGATTCATAACTGCACTTCCTATCGTTTGGTGATCTTGCAGACAACGTAGCCTAAGGAATCACGGAAATAGTTCACGACTTCGGTCAGTGCGGACATGACTTCTGAAATCTCTCCAGTAATAATCAGTGTTCCTGTGAAACGGTCTGCAAAACCGAGGTAAACATTTCCACTCTTGACTGCGATATCTGATGCAATGACCGCGGACTCCGGCGGCGTCATATTCATAATTCCGATTGCAGAGGAGCGGTAGTCGACCTGTGGGTTCAGCCCAAGCTTCTGATAAATGATCGGGGCCGGACCGCCCATCACATGTGCAAAAGTGATCTCCTTACCGGCTACCGTCTCCTGTACAATTCGGATCTGCTGATTTTCATTTTCCATTTCAAACACCCCACTTTCTGAATAATCAGGACCTGCCAGTACCTTTTATAATACTATTAGAAAAAAACTCTGTCAAGCGACGTGCAATGAACTGAAAAGAAAGGAATGAAATATTTACGTACAACTTTAAAGTACAAGTTTGATACAAATGAAAAAATATACGCACATCTGACTTGACATCTGGCCATTCAAATCATATAATATGCTTGTAATCGATCCAATTTAAAATATAAACTATAAGAATTGCATAAAAATCCGCTTGTAAAATTGCATGCTTTGAATCTGAAAAAGCAGGTGATTTTTAAGTATTTGTTTTTAAACATACATCTTATAAGTACAACTTGAAATGCGGCATTCAGAAAGCAGAGCGAAGCATGGGAAGAGCACCGAAGTATCAGCAGATCACAGAATGGATTCAGAATCAAATAGCATCCGGGGAGCTTTCCGGTGGAGACCGGCTGGAGTCGGAGTATGAGCTTTCCGCGCGGTTTCGGCTGAGCCGCCAGACGGTGCGGCATGCACTCTCAGAGCTTGAGGAGGCCGGGATTGTGAGTCGGGTGAAGGGCAGCGGGACGTATATTCAGTACGGGACCGGGAGCACAGAGCCGCTTTCTCAGACTGTGACGATCATCAGCACTTATGCGGACAGCTATATTTTTCCGAAACTGCTGCAAGTGATGGTGCGCAGGCTTTCTAAGGCGGGCTACAGCACGAAGATCATGTTCACGAATAACCGGGTCGAGACCGAGGGACGGCTGCTGCGACAGCTTTTATCCGAGGGAAGCAGGGATCCACTTCTGATCGAGCCGGTCATGAGCGGGCTGCCGAATCCGAATTCCGGCTATTATCGAAAGCTGCAGGCAGCGGGGATCCCGATTCTCTTTTTCCACAGCTTTTATCCGGAGCTGTCGATTCCGCATGTGAGCATGGATGACCGTGCGGTCGGGCGTGTGGCGGCAGAGTATCTGCTGCAACAGGGTCACGCACGGATCGGAGGTATTTTCAAGGCTGATGATGGGCAGGGGCGTCTGCGCTACGAGGGATTTACTGACGCGATGCGTGCATCCGGCGCTGAGATCCGGGAGGAGCGTATTTCATGGATTGATACACAGGAGCTGCGGGATCAGCTGTCCTACAGCCCTTACATATTGAGACGACTGCAGACATGCAGTGCATGTGTCTGCTACAACGATGAGATAGCACATCTGGTGACGGAGCAGTGTATTCAGGCGGGGATCCGCATTCCGGATGATCTTTCTCTTGTCAGCGTGGACAATTCCGAGCTGGCGAAGCTCAATGCCGTACCGCTGACCTCAGTGATCCATCCGCTGGAGGCACTCGGTGAGAAGGTGGCGGAGAATCTGCTGCGGCTCATTGCGGACAGGGAATGCGATGCGACCTTTGAATTTGCCCCGCAGATCGAAGAGCGCGCGTCAGTCTTACCCACTGTTTCCGCTGCGCAGAGTAATAATCAGTGAACCAATATATACACATATACACTATCAAGCAAAGGAGAATAATACGATGAAAGCAGCAAAGAATTACAAGTTCTGGTTTGCAACCGGATCTCAGGATCTGTATGGCGAGGAGTGCCTGCGCAAGGTGGCAGAGCATTCCAGAATAATCGTGGACCGTCTGAACGCTTCCGGCGTTCTGCCGTATGAGGTCGTATGGAAACCGACCCTGATCACGAACGAAGTCATCCGCAGGACCTTCAATGAGGCAAATGCGGACGAGGAGTGTGCAGGCGTCATCACCTGGATGCATACCTTCTCACCGGCGAAGTCCTGGATTCTCGGACTGCAGGAGTACCGCAAGCCGCTTCTTCATCTGCATACCCAGTTCAATCAGGAGATCCCGTATGATACGATCGACATGGACTTCATGAATGAGAACCAGGCTGCACACGGCGACCGTGAGTACGGCCATATCGTGACCAGAATGGGCATCGAGCGCAAGGTCATCGTAGGATATTGGGAAGACCGTCAGGTACAGGAGCGCATCGCATCCTGGATGCGCACTGCGATCGGTATTATGGAGAGCAGTCACATCCGCGTTATGCGTGTCGCAGACAACATGCGCAATGTAGCTGTTACCGAGGGCGATAAGGTCGAGGCTCAGATCAAGTTCGGCTGGGAAGTAGACGCATATCCGGTCAATGAGATCGCAGAGGCAGTCGAGGCAGTCGGCAAGGCAGATGTTGATACGCTCGTGGAAGAGTACTATGATAAATATCAGATTCTGCTCGAGGGCAGAGATGAGGCGGAGTTCCGTCGTCACGTAGCCGTACAGGCACAGATCGAGATTGGATTCGAGCGTTTCCTGGAGGAGAAAAACTATCAGGCAATCGTGACACACTTCGGTGATCTTGGCTCCTTAAAGCAGCTTCCGGGTCTGGCGATCCAGAGACTGATGCAGAAGGGCTACGGCTTCGGCGGAGAGGGCGACTGGAAGACCGCTGCAATGGTCCGCCTGATGAAGATCATGGCACAGAATACTCCGAACGCAAAGGGAACTTCCTTCATGGAGGACTACACCTACAATCTCGTACCGGGCAAAGAAGGAGTGCTTGAGGCACACATGCTTGAGGTTTGCCCGACGATCGCAGACGGCCCGATCAGCATCAAGGTAAATCCGCTGACGATGGGGGACCGTGAAGATCCGGCACGCCTTGTATTTACCGCAAAGGAAGGCCCGGCAGTAGCGACCTCCCTGATCGACCTTGGCAACCGCTTCCGTCTGATTATCAACAGCGTAGATTGCAAAAAGACCGAGAAGCCGATGCCGAAGCTTCCGGTAGCGACCGCATTCTGGACTCCGCAGCCGGATCTCGTGACAGGTGCAGAGGCATGGATCCTCGCCGGAGGAGCGCATCACACCGCGTTCTCCTACGATCTGACTGCAGAGCAGATGGGTGACTGGGCAAATGCGATGGGTATCGAGGCCGTATACATCGACAAGGATACGAAAATCCGCGATTTCAAGAACGAGCTGAAGTGGAATTCCGTATACTACAGATAAGAAGAAAAAAGAAAACACAAAGTGCGATATCTTACGTCCGGGCAGAATTCATCTGTCCGGACGGTTTTTAACCGAATCAAGCAAGTCACCTGCTTCAATTGCGCAAAGCAATAAGCTGCAAAGCTGTTCGGTTATGATATGTCCAAAAAACCATCGACATCCGATATCATGTACGTTATAATGTACGTCAAATAAGACAACCGGATACTCGTTAATGCGAAATCGAACCGTGATGTTGACCGACGAAGTGAATTCGATGAAGCGAAAAGGGTGAAGGAATATATAAAATATAAAGGAGAAAATTTTATGGAATATGCAGCAATTTTTCATGACATGGACAAAAGATTCTGCTATGCGATTGATAAGGATTTATTCGTGATACGCGTGCAGGTAAAAAAAGATGATATGAGGGAAGTCATTCTCCACTATGAAGATAAGTATATACCCATGGAGTCAGAGGATACACGGAAGACGATTCCGATGAAGAAGATTGCCACCTCGCAGTTTCATGATTATTATGAAGCACAGCTTCAGATGCATCTGATATGTCTGCGCTATTATTTTGAGTTTACGGACATGCAGGGGGAAAAGGTATATTACGGCAATTATGAGTTCAATAAGGATTGTATTACAAACAGGGACAGAATGTTTGATTGTCCGCAGAACCTCCGAGAGGAAGAAATGTTTGAAGTGCCGAAGTGGGCGGCAAACAAGGTCGTGTATCAGGTTTTCCCGTCTCGTTTTGCAGCGTCACAGCCGGTAGAGAAGGACCTGTGGTATAAAGCGCCGGTTACGCCTGAGGATAATCTGCATGGTGATCTCAGAGGAGTTATTGAGCATCTCGATTATATTCAGAAGCTTGGAATCGATGTTTTGTATCTGACCCCGATCTTTAAGTCAAATTCATGCCATAAGTACGATACCATTGATTACTACCAGATTGATCCTTCATTTGGCACAACAGAGGATCTGAAGGAGCTGGTACAAAAAGCGCATGAATGTGGAATGAAGGTAGTTCTGGATGCGGTGTTCAACCATACCGGAAGAGAATTTTTTGCATTTGCAGATATCATGGAAAAGCAGGAAAAATCAAAATATCTGGACTGGTATTTTATCGAGGGCTTCCCACTTAAAAGTGATCTGGGAGATGTCCCGAACTTCAAAAGCTTTGCTTATTATGCAGGGATGCCAAAGTTAAACCTGAAAAATCCTGAGGTTGAAAAGTTTGTCACAGATGTTGCGTGCCACTGGATTAAGGAATGCGATATTGACGGATGGAGAATGGACGTAGGAGATGAAATCAGCCATTTCTTCTGGAAGCGTTTCAGAAAAGCAATTAAGGCAGTAAAGAAGGATATGCTGATCATTGGAGAGATATGGCATTATGCAGGGGATTTCCTTGAGGGAGATGAGTGGGATACGGTTATGAATTATCCGTTTTATCTGAATCTGATAGATCTGCTTGCAGATGAAAAGATTACGGTCAGCCAGTTTGTGCAGAACCTTGGATATTTGAAGGGGCGCTTAAACAAAAAATGCTATCCTCTTATGTGGAATCTGATCGACAGTCATGATACGGCAAGATTTTTGCATCTGTGTGACAATAATAAGAAAAAGCAGCATCTGGCAGCAGCTTTTCAGTTACTGTTGCCGGGAATGCCTATGATTTATTATGGAGACGAGTTTGCAATGCCGGGTGCAAACGATCCGGATTGCAGGCGGGGCATGTACTGGGATGAGGAATACCAGGACAAAGAGATGTTTGCATGGTACAAACAGCTGCTGCAGGTTCGGAGAGCACATGCATGCATCGTAGAGGGCGAATTGACCGAGACAATCACAAGAGACGAGGATGAGACGATCGTTTTGACACGGAAAAATGACAAAGAGACAATTGCCCTGATTTTTAACTGCAGCAGTACTGTGAAGGAATTTCATGCGTATGCGCAAAAATATAATCTGCTTAGCCAGAAGAGCTTTGACGGAAAGGTAGAAGGGCTTGATGCCGCTGTAATCGTATTGTAGAGAGGAATCGAGGATAAAAATGAGCGAGAGGCGGAAAAACGTCGAAGAGAAGATCCTGGAGCTGTTAGAGTAAAATTAGTACATCATACTGCAAATAGCTGTACTAGTTCAACCGACTGATTCGCAGAAGAAGGCAAATGACAGAGCCACCGCGTGTGAGGATTCCGGGCGGTGGCTTTACTTAACCGTTTTTCGTATGATTTGAACGCAGATAAGCATTCCCCTGCTTCAAGTGCGCGGAGCACTAAGCGGCGGGTGAGGGGGGATGCTTCTGTCAGTGGGAGTTGAAAGCTCCCACTGACAGAACGCGAAGCGACTGCGTTCATGAGCAAGTAGCGAAGCGGATTGCGAATGTCCGCTTTACTGCAGATAAGCATTCCCCCGCTTCAAGTGTGCGGAACGGATTGCGAATGTCCGCTTTACAAATAAAAAATTGTAAAAATGTAAGTTTTAGAAAGCTGGATACTTTTTTGGAAGTATCCGGCTTTTTTTGAATATATTGTTATAACAAGTAAAACTGAGAATTTGGATAGAAAAGAATGAAGCGAATAAAAGGATTAGCCGGTATTACGATTTTATTTTTTATGCTAATCGCCGTGGCAGGTTTAGATGGAGACTTTGATAAAAAAGAACAATCTGTATTTGGAGCACTTTCAGATGAGGAACATCCGAAAATTGCACTGACCTTTGATGACGGACCCCATCCGGTTTATACAGAAGAACTCTTAGATGGTCTAAAAAAGCGAAAAGTCATGGCAACTTTTTTTCTGATTGGAAATAATATCGAAGGAAATGAAGAGATTGTAAAACGGATGGCAGAAGAAGGACATTTAATCGGAAGTCATACTTATAACCATGTGCAGTTAAATAAACTTTCAGAATCGAAAGCGAAAGAAGAAATATTAAAGGGCTGTAATAAAATTTATGAGACAACCGGAGTCTGCCCTTCATTTGTGCGTCCACCGTTTGGAGAGTGGAAGAAAAATATGGATTTTTGTGTGACCATGCTTCCTGTTTTCTGGAATGTTGATTCTCTTGACTGGAAACTGCAAAATACAGAAAAAATCGTAAAAAGGGTAGTGAAAGATGTGAAAGAAGGTGATATTATTTTAATGCATGATATTTTTGAAACTTCCGTTCAGGCGGCATTTCAGATTATTGATACGCTTGAAAAAGAAAACTATGAATTTGTTACGGTAGATGAACTGCTTTGGGAATAAATTTAAGCAAGAAGCTCGGTTGCTTGTAGCCGAGTAGTTCACGAACTATATAGAAAACGTATTTTAAAAAATGTATTTTACGAAATGGAGAAGGTTATGGATTTATTTGATTATATGAAAGAACAGACTTTAGAAAACGAATCTCCGCTTGCTTCAAGGATGAGACCGGTTTCTTTAGAAGAGGTGGTAGGTCAGGAACATATTATTGGAAAGGGAAAACTGCTTTATCGTGCGATTAAGGCAGATAAACTGAGTAGTATTATTTTTTACGGACCTCCGGGAACCGGAAAGACAACACTTGCAAAGGTGATTGCAAATACAACAAGTGCAAGATTTTGTCAGATGAATGCGACGGTTGCCGGAAAGAAAGACATGGAAGAAGTCGTAAAAACGGCACAGGATTATCTTGGAATGTACGGAAAAAAGACGATTTTATTTGTAGATGAGATTCATCGGTTTAATAAAGGGCAGCAGGATTATCTGCTTCCGTTTGTAGAGGATGGAACGCTGGTTTTAATCGGGGCAACTACGGAAAATCCGTATTTTGAAGTAAACAGTGCGTTGATTTCACGCTCGATTGTGTTTGAATTAAAGTCACTTGAAAAGAAAGATATTGATAAGTTGCTTTTAAGGGCGGTATCAGATACCGAAAAAGGAATGGGTGCTTATGGTGCGGTATTGGATGACGATGCAAGAGAATTCCTTTCGGATATTGCAGGCGGAGATGCAAGAGCAGCTTTAAATGCATTAGAGCTTGCCATTCTTACAACCGAAAAAAGTGAAGATGGAAAGATACATATTACATTAGAAGTTGCCTCTGAATGTATTCAGAAGCGAGTAGTGCGTTATGATAAAACCGGAGACAATCATTACGATACGATTTCGGCATTTATCAAAAGTATGAGAGGTTCTGATCCTGATGCAGCAGTTTATTATCTGGCAAAGATGCTTTATGCCGGTGAGGACATTAAATTTATTGCAAGAAGAATTATGATTTGTGCTTCAGAAGATGTAGGAAATGCAGATCCACAGGCACTTCAAGTTGCAGTTTCGGCAGCTCAGGCAGTAGAGCGGGTTGGTATGCCGGAAGCTCAGATTATTTTATCGCAGGCAGTTTTATATGTAGCGTGTGCGCCAAAAAGCAATGCGGCATATATGGCAGTTTTTGATGCAATGGAAAATGTAAAACAGGTAAAAACAACCGTTCCTCCGCATCTTCAGGATGCACATTATAAAGGAGCGTCAAATTTTGGACGTGGAATTGGATATAAGTATGCACATGATTATCCGAATCATTATGTAAAACAGCAGTATCTTCCATCTGAGATAGAGGGAACGAAATTTTATCATCCAAGTGAAAACGGATATGAAAAACAGATACAGGAACATTTAAAAAAAATTGCTGAGCATGCTACATGAGCATGTCCAGCAGTTTTTCATATACGGCTTTATTTTTTGTCTGCCAGGAAGCACACACGGCTTCAGCGGCAGCCTTTGTCGGAACGGTCATAGTTAATTCAATAAGCGGTACTTCTTTTTCTTTTGCGCTGCATCGAACCTGATAACCTTCTTTTTCTCCTTTGTAATAATTGGCAAAGGTTGAAAGTTCTTCCTTGATTTCCATTGCATTATTTTTGAAAAATTCAGCAATTTCTCCTTTGATTTCTTTAGGAATTTCTTTTCCGAAATACTCAAGTGTCTGTTCTCCGGATTTTGTAATCGAGAAATAAGAAGAATTTCGGATAGTTTCGCAGTGGATTAACTCGGATTCGGTTAACTCTGAAAGTGCCTGCTGTAAATGGAAATAGGTAGTATATCCTTTATCAAGAATAAATCCGGAAATCTGTGCGTTGGTTAGTGGAAAATCTACCTTTTCCAGCATATAGAGTACAATAAGTTTATATAAAGTAAGTGATTCTCCCATGAGAGTCCTCCTTTTAAATGTAATGTTCTCTTGAAATCTTTTATGATAGTTACAGAAAAAATCCAAGAGTACATTTGTGATAGGTTTTCAGGTTTCATGAAACAGTCTGCCCTGCCAGGTGTTTCGGATTTTACACTCATGATGAAGGGTGTTTAATACTGTTTTTTTGGCGCTGCTCCATAAAGGGGCGATTAAAAGTGCTTTTGGACCGTCTCCTGTTACGCGATGGACAACGATGTCTGGTGAAAGGCGTTCGAGGCAGCTGATGACCAAATCAATATATTCTTCCATGGAGTAGACTTTAAATTTACCATCCAGGTAATCAGAAGCTAAATCGGTTCCTTTTAAAACATGCAGAAGTTGAAGTTTAATTCCCTGAATGTCTTTGTGATTTAAATAATCAATCGTTTCTAAAATATCTTCTTTTGATTCGCCTGGCAGTCCAAGAATGGTATGCACAATGACTTCAAGCCCTGCCTCTTTTAAATTTTTTACTGCTGTTTCAAAACAGGAGAGTGAGTAGCCTCTGCGAATGTAGCGAGCAGTTTCTTCATGCATGGTTTGAAGACCAAGTTCAACCCAGACAGGCTTTATCTGATTCAAACGTTTTAGAAGTGCAATGACATCGTCTCCAAGGCAGTCGGGGCGTGTGCCGATAGAAATTGCGACAACATCGGGATAAGAAAGTGCCTCTGTAAAAATTTTTTCCAGATAGTCAACGGGAGCATAGGTGTTTGTGTATGCTTGAAAATAGGCAATAAATTTTTTTGCCCCACGTTTTTCTCTGAGGCGGTCAGCCTGAATCTTAATTTGGGTGGTGATGCTGTCACAGGAATTTCCGGCAAAATCACCGGAACCTCCGGCACTGCAGAAAATACAGCCTCCGTTTCCGAGTGTACCGTCACGGTTTGGACAGCTCATTCCTCCATTTAATGCTACTTTATAAACTTTGGTGGAAAATCGTTCCTTTAGCATTGCATCGAATGAATAGTAAGGTTTTCCATTCCAAGAATTTGCCATAATAATTCAATGACTCCTTCCAGTTTTTCTTTTAGCTCTATCATACCATTAGCAAAATCCTTTTGCAAGAACCGAAGGCACATATTTGACAAAGAAGAGGGAGCATGATATCGTAGTGTTAGCAAAATGGAATGTATGCGTTAACAAAAACAAAAAGTGAGGTAAAAAATGTGAAAAACATAAGAAGAAAACTGGGAGCAGTAGCGTTAGCCGCTGTTTTAATGATAATTTCCCTGTCAGGTTGTGGTGTGGGAAAGACATCTTCTGATGGAAGTATTTCTACTATAGAAAAAGGTGTCTTAAAAGTCGGAATGAATTTAAATGATTCTCCGATGAGTTATTTAAATACCGATACCGCAAGACCGGATGGATTTGAGGCAAAGGTAGCAGAGCAGGTAGCAGAGAAACTTGGATTAAAACTTGAAATTATCGATACTACCCAGAAAAATTTATTAAAATCATTAGATGCAGACATTTATGATTGTGTGATTTCAAGTGTTGGCATGACAGAAGAAAACTGTGAAAAATATGAAGCAACAAATGCTTATGCAGATGTCAGTGCGATAGAAGATGAGTTAACTGAAAAGCCGAAAAATACCAAAATTGCTATCTTTGGTAAGAAAAATAATGGATTAATCCAGGCAATCGAAAAACAGGCATTAGAGCCGTTAAAAGAGGATGGAACACTTTCAGAAATTTCGAAGAGTTCTTTAAAAGAAGATATTATTATAAAGTAAAAGAAAAATTCTACTTGCAAAATTGCAAGTAGAATTTTTTTATAAAAAAAGCAAAAAACGACTTGATTTTTTTTACATTCGATGGTAGCATAAGTATATAGTTTAATGACTAAACTAATTAAGAAGGAGGTAACGTCCCATGGAAATTTTAAATGTCATGGACAAAGCATTTGCTCCATACGGAAAAGTTGTAACAGGACTTAACGTAAGCGATCTTCTGGCTGCACTTGAGAAAACACCAAAGCCGGATGATGTTATTTATGTTGCTTCAGATGAAGCCCTTGAAGCCTGTCCAAGCGTAGAAAAGATTGCTTACAGTCTTTTTGGAGGAATGCCGATTCAGGTAGGTTATTGTAATGGAAGCAATTATCTGTTGAATGCAGTGGAATACCACAGAGATAGTGAAGTCAATGTAGCATTAACAGATTTAATCCTGATTCTTGGAAAAGAGCAGGATATTGAAGCTGACGGTACATATCAGACAGAGAAGATGGAAGCATTTCTTGTTCCGGCAGGAACGGTCGTGGAAGTATATGCAACCACCCTTCACTATGCACCATGTAATGTAAATGAAAATAAGTTCTGTACAGCAGTCATTCTTCCGAAAGGAACAAACGAAGATGCACCGGCACCACAGAACAATACAGCAGAAGACAAACTGCTTTTTGCAAAAAATAAATGGCTCATCGCACATAAAGATGCAAAAATTCAGGGCGCTTTTGAAGGATTGATTGGAGAAAATCTTTCCGTAAAATAAAAAATCTAATTTTTAGTTTCATTTTTCAGGAGGAAAATAAAATGAATTTATCAAATATGCCACAGGCAAAATTAGGTATTGTAGCAGTAAGCCGTAACTGTTTCCCAAAATCTCTGTCCGAAAACAGAAGAAAAGCAGTAGCAGCAGCTTATAAAGGTGAAATCTACGAATGTCCAACAGTTGTAGAAAATGAAATGGATATGAAACAGGCATTAAAAGAACTGCGTGAAGCAGGATGTAATGCATTAGTTGTATATCTTGGAAACTTTGGACCAGAAACAGAAGAAACTTTACTGGTAAAATACTTCCATGGACCAGCTATGGTTGTTGCAGCAGCAGAAGAAAGAGGAGACAACTTAGTACAGGGTCGTGGTGATGCTTACTGTGGTATGCTCAACGCAAGCTACAACTTAAAACTGCGTGAATTAAAAGCGTATATTCCGGAATATCCAGTTGGAACACCGGAAGAAGTTGCAGATATGATTGCTGAATTTGAGCCAATCGCACGTGCAATCGTTGCAATCAAAAACTTAAAAATCATCAGCTTTGGACCGCGTCCTACAGACTTCCTTGCTTGTAATGCTCCAATCAAACGTCTGTATGATTTAGGTGTTGAAATTGAAGAAAACTCCGAACTTGACCTGTTTGAAAGCTTTAACAAACATGCTGGAGACCCACGTATCGAAGGCATTGTAAAAGAAATGGAAGAAGAACTGGGAGAAGGAAACAAAAAACCGGAAGTTCTTCCAAAACTTGCTCAGTATGAAATTACTCTGCTTGACTGGGTAGAAGCTCATAAAGGTGCAAGACAGTATGTTGCCCTGACAACAAAATGCTGGCCGGCATTCCAGACACAGTTTGGTTTTGTACCTTGCTATGTAAACAGCCGTTTAACAGGAAGAGGACTTCCGGTATCCTGTGAAGTAGATATCTGGGGAACATTAAGTGAATTCATTGGTACTGTTGTAAGCCAGGATATCGTTACTCTGCTTGATATCAACAATACAGTTCCGGCTGATATGTACAATGATGAAATCAAAGGAAAATTCAACTATACACATAAAGATACATTCATGGGATTCCATTGTGGAAATACAGCTTCCCAGAAACTGTCCTTCTGCTCTATGAAATATCAGATGATTATGGCAAGAGCACTTCCGGAAGAAGTAACACAGGGAACTCTTGAAGGAGATATCATCCCTGGAGATATCACATTCTATCGTCTGCAGAGCACAGCTGACTGCAAACTTCGTGCATACATCGCACATGGTGAAGTTCTTCCGGTAGCAACTCGTTCCTTTGGTGCAATCGGTATCTTTGCAATTCCGGAAATGGGACGTTTCTATCGTCACGTACTGGTAGAAAAGAATTATCCACATCACGGAGCAGTTGCTTTTGGACACTTCGGAAAAGCGCTCTATGAAGTATTTAAATACCTTGGCATTGATGTAGAAGAAATCGACTACAACCAGCCAAAGGGAACTCTGTACCCAACAGAAAATCCATTTGCATAATTTTTGCAGGTAAGAATCAAAAATGGAGGCTGCCCGAAAGAGCAGCCTCTTAGTGAATAAGGAGAAGAAAATATGTTATACATTGGTGTTGACCTTGGTACATCCGCTGTAAAATTACTGTTAATGAACGAAGAAGGCAAAATTGAAAAAATCGTTTCCAGAGAATATCCTCTCTCTTTTCCGCATCCAGGCTGGTCAGAACAGAAACCGGAAGACTGGTGGACACAGAGTATTGAGGGAATCAAAGAGCTGACAGCAGAATGTGATAAGAGTCAGGTTGCAGGTATCAGCTTTGGTGGACAGATGCATGGTCTTGTTATCTTAGATGAAAATGATGAAGTCATTCGTCCGGCAATTCTTTGGAATGACGGAAGAACAACAAAAGAGACTGCTTACTTAAATGAAGTAATCGGAAAAGACAAACTCTCTGAGTATACAGCAAATATTGCATTTGCAGGATTTACTGCACCGAAGATTCTGTGGGTAAAAGAAAATGAGCCGGAGAATTTCAAACGTATCAAAAAAATCATGCTTCCAAAAGACTATCTGGCGTATAAATTATCCGGTACTCACTGCAGTGATATGTCCGATGCATCCGGTATGCTGTTAATGGACGTAAAGAACCGCTGCTGGTCAAAAGAAATGCTTGATATCTGCGGAATCACAGAAGAACAGATGCCGAAACTGTTTGAAAGCTATGAAGTAGTTGGAACATTAAAACCGGAATTAGCAGAAGAACTGGGTATTCCGGCAACCTGTAAAATAGTAGCAGGTGCAGGTGACAATGCAGCAGCCGCAGTCGGAACAGGAACTGTTGGCGATGGAATGTGTAACATTTCCCTTGGAACAAGTGGAACAATCTTTATTTCAAGCAAAGAATTTGGTGTAGACCCACACAATGCACTCCATGCATTTGCTCATGCGGATGGAAATTATCACTTAATGGGATGTATGTTAAGTGCGGCTTCCTGTAATAAATGGTGGATGGATGAAATCATCGGAACAAAAGATTATGCCGGTGAGCAGGCAAAAATTGAAAAACTTGGTGAAAATAATGTATACTTCCTGCCATATCTGATGGGAGAACGCTCTCCTCACAATAATCCAAATGCAAGAGGAACTTTCATTGGTCTTACAATGGACAGCACAAGAGCCGATATGACACAGGCTGTTCTGGAAGGTGTCGCTTTTGCAATCCGTGATTCCTTTGAGGTTGCAAAATCTCTTGGAATTAAGATTGAACGCACAAAAATCTGTGGTGGCGGTGCAAAGAGTCCGTTATGGAAGAAAATGATTGCAAACATCTTAAACATCAAAGTAGATGTAATTGAATCCGAAGAAGGACCGGCACTTGGTGGTGCAATGCTTGCAGCAGTTGCAAACGGAGAGTTCGCTTCCGTAGAGGATGCAGCAGCTAAGATTGTAAAAGTTATTGATACGGTAGAACCGGAACCGGAATTGGCAGCAAAATATGAAGAAAAATATCAGAAATTTGCTAAGATTTATCCGACTGTAAAAGATTTATTTGGCGAATTACTGTAAAAGATATTCGAATTTGAACGCAGATAAGCATTCTGCTTTACAGCAGGAGACAGTGTACAGAAAATTTTTTCTATACGCTGTCTTTTTTTGCGTTGTTTTTACGATGCTAATGCTATAGTGTAATAGGAAAACATACTTGATTTTGAAAAATAAGAGCGGTATAATAAAAGCCCTGTTAGCAAGAAAAAATTTTACAGAGGAGAAGGAATAAAGACTCCGAGAATACATAATTGAATCAGGAGGAGAGTATCATGAAATACGTACTGGATGTGCACACACATACGATTGCAAGCGGACATGCCTATAATACGATTAAAGAAATGGCACAGTCTGCATCAGAAAAAGGGCTGGAGTTGTTGGGAATCACAGAACATGCAATGAAAATGCCGGGAACCTGTCATTCGTTTTATTTTGCAAATTTAAAAATGCTGGAACGAAAGATGTTTGGGGTAGAAATGCTGTTTGGTGTGGAACTTAATATCTTAAATCAAGACGGTGAAGTAGATATGGAAGAAAATCTCTTAAAAAAAATGGACATCGTGATTGCAAGTATGCATATACCTTGCTTTAAGTCTGGTACAAAAGAAGAAAATACACAGACTTATTTAAAAGTTATGGAAAATCCTTATGTGAATATTATCGGGCATCCGGACGATGGAAGATTTCCGGTCGATTATGAACAGCTGGTACTTGGAGCAAAGAAGCATCATGTACTTCTGGAAGTGAATAATAACTCTTTAGACCCTTGCTGTACCAGAGAAAATGGGGAAGAGAATGTAAAGGACATGCTTTGCTATTGTAAGAAATATGAAGTTCCGGTTGTGGTGGATAGTGATGCACATACAGATGCTCTGGTTGGCTGTCACTGCTTTGCCGAAAAAGTAATAAAAGAAGTAGATTTTCCGGAAGAACTGATTATAAACCGTTCAGTAGAAGAACTGAAAAAATTTCTTAATAAGTAAATTTTGAAAATACTGCTTTACTTTAAAATTTTAGTGTGTTAATATAGGAAGAAGAGAAGTCATATTGGGGTGACAAAAATATACGTTATGATAGGAGAGTTAGAATTATGAGTAAAAAAATTCATACAGAAGCAGTCGATTCTTTATTTGATGCGATTTTATGTTTAAAAGATAGAGAGGAATGTTATACATTTTTTGAAGATGTATGCACAATCAATGAAATCTTGTCTTTGTCACAGCGTTTTGAGGTAGCAAAGATGCTCAAAGATAAGAGAACTTATCTTGATATTTCCGAAAAGACAGGTGCTTCCACAGCAACCATCAGCCGTGTAAACAGAAGTCTGAACTATGGAAATGACGGATACGAAATGGTATTTAAGAGAATGGCAGAAAAAACAGAAGAATAAAAACAGAAAAGAAAAAGTCAGGAGAGGACCTTTTAAAAATAAAAATGTGTACCTCTCCATTTTTTTGAGAATTTTTACAATTTATTATTTCTTACTGTTCTTATTCTTATTTTTCGTCTCTTTGGGCTGGTTATCTGCCATATCGTCTATAATCTTTTCGATAACCTGTTTTTTAACATATACGTCAAAACTGAGCATACAGATGAAAGAGAATTTTCGGAGAAAATCCTGTTCTTCTTCTGTTGCGTGCTCAAAAGAACTGCAGGCAAGTTTATATTTTTTGGTCACGTCTTTGGCAAGTGGCTCAATCTGCTTAAGTTCTAAGTTCATAATTTCATTATAGAGTTCGGTCATATCCATTGAGCCGTCACCGGAAAAATAATTTTGGGAAATCGGGTCAAGCAGGGTCTGGATATCATTGATACATAAAATATTTTTTAAATAATAAATAAAAGTAAGCATTAAAAGATGCTCTTTTGAATATTTCTTTTTGACCGGTGGCGGTAACAGGTTATTTTTTGCATAGTTGTTAATCATGGTTTTCGTCAGGATTTTATCTCCTTCATGTCTTCTTGAAGAAGAAAGATGACTCTCCATAAATGTCGTTACCTGATCCATATATAAATCAATTTCCGGAATTTCTTCGGGTTTAATATAAGAAATACGAGAAATGCTTTCAAGAATACTATTGAGCATGTCTTTTGTGTCAATTGTCATTTTATCACCTCTATGCTATATTATATAGTTTTCAAAACTATTTGTAAACGAATTTCTGTAAAATTTTCACGCTTGAAGCCGATAAGGGGAGTATGGTATATTGTAGAAACAGGTGACACTGAAAAATAATTTTAAAGAAGGTGCAGGTTTATGAGTATATATGATACCTTAAATCCGGAACAGAAAGAAGCTGTCTTACAGACGGAAGGTCCGGTTTTAATTTTAGCAGGTGCCGGTTCTGGAAAGACCCGTGTGCTGACCCATCGAATTGCCTATCTGATTGATGAAAAAGGGGTTAATCCGTGGAATATCATGGCGATTACATTTACGAATAAGGCAGCAGGTGAAATGCGGGAACGAGTGGATAAGATTGTGGGATTTGGCTCAGAAAGCATCTGGGTTTCAACCTTTCACTCAAGCTGTGTGCGGATTTTAAGAAGATACATAGATCGCTTAGGCTATGAAAATAATTTTACGATTTATGATACCGATGACCAGAAAAGTCTGATGAAAGAAGTCTGCAAAAAACTGAATATTGACACGAAAATCTATAAAGAACGTGCGATTTTAGGTGCAATTTCTTCTGCAAAGGATAATCTGGTTGGCCCGGAAGAATACGAAAAAAGTGTGATGGACGATTACGGCCGGAAAAAAATTGCAATGGCGTATACAGAGTATCAGAAAGAATTAAAGAAAAACAATGCATTGGACTTTGATGATTTGATTGTAAAAACTGTTGAATTGTTCCAGAGCTGTCCGGATGTGCTGGATTCTTATCAGGAAAGATTTAAGTATATTATGGTAGACGAATATCAGGATACGAACACAGCGCAATTTAAGTTTGTCAGTCTTTTAGCCGGCAAGTATCAGAATTTATGTGTCGTTGGTGATGACGATCAGTCCATCTATAAGTTCCGTGGTGCAAATATCGGAAATATTCTTGGATTTGAGAAGATATTTCCAAGAGCAAGAGTAATTAAATTGGAGCAGAATTATCGTTCCACAAAAACAATCCTTGAGGCTGCCAATCAGGTCATTCACAATAATATTGGAAGAAAAGCAAAAACGCTTTGGACCGATAATGAAATCGGTGAACCCGTGCATTACCGCCAGTTTATGAATGGTTATGAAGAGGCAGAATATATCGCAGGAGACATTAGTAAAAGGGTTCGTGAGGGAGAATGTGAATATAAAGACTGCGCAATTCTATATCGAACCAACGCACAGTCCCGTATGTTTGAAGAAAAATTTTTGATGGCAAATATTCCATACAGACTGGTAGGGGGCGTAAACTTCTATGCACGTAAGGAAATCAAAGATTTGCTGGCCTATTTAAAAACCGTAGATAATGCCAGAGATGACCTTGCAGTGCGTCGTATTATCAACGTGCCAAAGAGAGGAATTGGTGCTGCAAGTCTCTCTAAAGTGCAGGATTTTGCAGACCAGAACGGAATTGGATTCTATGATGCTTTGCAAAGAGCAGATGAAATTACAACACTTGGACGTGCAGTATCTAAAATTACACCATTTGTAACCTTTATTCAGAGTTTAAGAAGTAAATTGGACTATATCAGTCCGTCTGAATTATTGAAAGATATCATTGACGAAACCGGATATGTGACAGAACTTCAGGCAGAAAAAACAGAAGAAGCGGAATCTCGAATCGAAAATATTGATGAATTGATTACAAAAGTGGTAAGTTATGAAGAAGAATGTGAAGCAAATAATGAGGAAATCAGTTTAAGCGGTTTCTTGGAAGAAGTAGCGTTGATTGCGGATATTGACACGGTAGATGGAGATGATAATCGTGTACTTCTAATGACTCTTCACAGTGCAAAAGGTCTGGAATTTCCTTATGTATATCTGGCAGGAATGGAAGATGGCGTATTCCCAAGTTACATGACCATTGTGTCAGATGACCCGACTGAAATCGAAGAAGAAAGACGTCTTTGTTATGTTGGAATCACAAGAGCGATGAAAGATTTAACTCTGACCTGTGCACAGCAGAGAATGATTCGTGGAGAAACCCAGTATAATAAGCCGTCCAGATTTATCCGTGAAATTCCGAAGGAATTAGTAGACCTTGGAAAAAATTTCAAAGAAAGAAAAGTAAAAGAAATTCCGCTTCCAAAAGGCTACCAGCAGATGAAAAAAGCAATCAAAGAGCCGGCATTTATGCAGAAAAAATTTGAGGTAAAAAAAGCATCCAGCCTTTCTTATGATGTGGGAGATACTGTCAAACATATCAAATTTGGAACTGGTGTGGTAAAATCCATTGTTGATGGTGGAAGAGATTACGAAGTAACGGTAGATTTTGAAAAAGCAGGCGTAAAAAAGATGTTTGCCTCCTTTGCAAAATTAAAGAAATTATAACATTATTTCAAAATGCAAAAGATAAAGGTACAAATACAGGGAAAGAAGAAAGAAAAGATAGTAAAATTTACATAAGCGTGATATAATAATGGAAGCAGCCAAAGTAACGGACTTAAAGTTGCCGGAAAGTAAGTTTCTGTGCAAGAGAGGAAGGTGTAGTATCATGAATCGTATTGAAGATTTAGTAGCAGCATTGCAGAAAAGGGAAGAGGAGAAAAATAAAAATACAGTTTTATGGATTCTCGCAATTGTTGGAGCTGTATCTGTAGTTGCAGGAATTGCTTATGCGGTTTATCGTTTCTTCACACCTGATTATCTCGAAGATTTTGAAGAAGACTTTGATGATGATTTCGATGACTACTTCGAGGATGATGAGGAAAACGAAGAACACGAAGAAGATAAGGACGAAGAGTAACAAAATAATAAAAAGAAGCTTCGGGAAACCGGAGCTTCTTTTTTAGAAAGAATGAAATAGAAAATAAAAATAAAGAAGAATAAATAGCATCAGACATGGAGGTCGAACATTTGAAAAAAGGTGAAATTTATGAAGGCGTAGTAGAAAAAATTGAATTTCCAAATAAAGGAAAAGTAAAAGTTGGAGAAGAAACGGTTATTGTAAAAAATGCAATCCCAGGTCAGAAAGTCCGTTTTATGATAAATAAAAAACGTGGAAAAAAATTAGAGGGACGTCTTTTGGAAGTATTAGAAAAATCTCCTCTTGAAAAAAGAGAACCGGTCTGTAGCATTTTTCCGGCATGTGGAGGCTGTATGTATCAGACCATGTCTTATGAAGACCAGCTTAAGATGAAAGCAAAGCAGGTAAAAGAACTTTTAGATACAGCAGTAAAAAATGGTGGACAGGTAGACGAAAACGGAAATCCGGATTATGTATTTGAAGGAATAAAAGGAAGTCCATTTGAATTTGCTTACCGCAATAAAATGGAATTTTCCTTTGGAGATGAATATAAGGACGGACCGCTTGCACTTGGACTGCACAAAAAAGGCAGTACTTATGATGTGTTAAGTGCCCGTGACTGTAAATTGGTACATGAAGATATGACAAAAATCCTTTGTTGTGTCCTTGAATATTTTCAGGAAAGAAAGACCAGTTTTTATAAAAAAATGCAGCATGTGGGCTATCTGCGCCATCTGCTGTTACGCCGTGCCAACACAACCGGAGAAATTTTAGTCAATCTGGTAACTACAAGTCAGGAAGAAATGGATTTAACACCATTAAAAGAAGCACTTCTTGCATTGGATTTGGAAGGAAAAATTGTGGGATTTCTTCATATTATCAATGATGGATTATCCGATATGGTAAGAAGCGATGAGACGAGAATTCTTTATGGACAGGATTACTTCTACGAAGAAATCTTGGGATTAAAATTCAAAGTGACGCCATTTTCTTTCTTTCAGCCAAATTCTTACGGTGCAGAAGTACTTTACAATACTGCAAGAGAATACCTTGGAAGTACAAAAGATATGACCGTGTTTGATTTATATAGCGGAACCGGAACGATTTCACAGATTTTAGCACCGGTAGCAAAAGAGGTAATTGGTGTGGAAATTGTGGAAGAAGCAGTTGAAGCAGCAAAAGCAAATGCAGCTTTAAATGAAATCGAAAACTGCCACTTTATCGCAGGCGATGTATTAAAAGTGATCGATGAGATCAAAGAAAAACCAGATACGATCGTGCTTGACCCGCCAAGAGATGGAATACATCCAAAAGCACTGCCGAAGATTATTCAGTATGGAGTGGATAAGATAGTGTATATCTCCTGTAAACCGTCCAGTCTGGCAAGAGATTTGGAAGTGTTCTTACAGAGAGGATATCGGGTTGAGAAATGCGTGTGTGTGGACCAATTTTGTCAGACTGTGCATGTGGAGACTGTGTGCCTGATGAAAAAGGTAGAAAGATAAGGGAGAAGAGTTGAAAGAAAATAATATGAATCAGGTAATACACGGCAATAGTCTTGAAATAATCAAAGTAATTGAAGATGAAAGTATCCATTTGATATTAAGCGATATCCCATATGGGATTAGTTTTGAAGATTGGGATGTATTGCATCATAATACGAACTCAGCGTTATTGGGAAGTAGTCCGGCACAAGAGAAAGCAGGAAAAGTTTTTAAGAAAAGGGGAAAACCACTAAACGGATGGTCTGAAGCAGATAAAAAAATTCCAAAAGAATATTATGAATGGTGTTCTAAATGGGCGGGTGACTGGCTGAGAGTTTTAAAGCCTGGTGGTTCAGTATTTGTATTTGCAGGAAGAAGATTAGCGCATAGATGCATTGCGGCTATGGAGGATGCAGGATTTATCTATAAAGATATGATTTGCTGGGAAAAAGAAACCGCACCCCATAGAGCACAAAGAGTGAGTCTTGTGTATGAAAGAAGGGGAGATCAGGAAAATGCTGAAAAATGGGAAGGTTGGAGACTGGGAAATCTCAGGCCGTTGTTCGAACCAATACTGTGGTTTATGAAACCATATAAAATTGGAGGAACACTGGCAGATAATATTGTAGAACACGGAGTAGGAGCTTATAATTATATAGAATGGAGTAAATATAATTCGCTTACTTCAAATATGATAAAAGTGACAAGCAATTCAAATGATCATAGAAAGCATCCGACTCAAAAACCGGTTGCTTTAATGGAGTCTTTAATTAAATTAACTACGCAAGAGGGACAGATAGTATTGGATCCGTTTTGTGGGAGCGGTTCGACTCTTGTTGCAGCTAAAAAGTTAAAAAGAAATTATATTGGAATAGAATTTTCGGAGGAATTTTGCAATATAGCAAGAGAAAGATTAGAAAACGAAATATCAGAAATTATGGATGAAAATTAAAGTTTGGGGCGATTACTTAAAACAATGCAGGAGATTGGAAAATGATAGACATCCAAACTCCTGTGTTTGTTTCTTAAGAGAAGTTAAAGCCTGAAATTTTTAATCCGATTAATCAAATCTGTTAAATTGCCAGTTTCTGCCGCAATTTTATATTCGATAATTTCTTCTTTGAGTTTATTGATATCTGTTTCTGTATTGATAGAATTATTAATTTCAGTAATAATTGCTCCCTTTTGATATTCAAGTCTTTCTAAATTGGCTTGAATACATTCTTTGATGAGTTGATCTGCTTGTAAAATGTAATTATGTAATTCTTCAGATGTAGTATGAGTAATGTTTAATATTTCAGAATCAATTTTAGACCAGTAGGCTTTTTTATTTCCACCTTTCATTTTTTTGGGTAATATATTAGGAAAAATACGGCTGTAATCCCATAATTCCGACAATTCAGTTGTGGAATAGTTAGATTTTGTTTTAAGCAAATAGGATAAGTATTTATAGGGGAGCATTACGGTAGGAGCCGATTTGTCACTACAATATTGGTAGGCATCACTTCCTGAACTCCAATCATGAGTACAAGGATAAGTAACAAGACCGCCTAATTTGTTTGGATAACGTGCCATCCATTTTCTGATGTCTTCTAATTTTAAAAAGTCTTTTACATTAGGTGCCTTTTGGCTTCGACCAAGACGAAAACTTTTGGCATCACAAACAATAACCTTATTGTCAATTACAATGTTGACGTCTTCATAACTGGCTTTTTGCTTTATGAAACGACTACTAAATCCCATTCTTTTAGCCCATTCACAAACAAGAACTTCTATAAGTTTTGAAAAAAGAGTTTCTTGACTAGAATCTTTTTCATAAGAATCAGGAATATATCCTGAATAAATTAAGAGTTCAGCAAACTGGTCATCTGTAAAATTTTTCTCGAGCATAGACTGGAAATTTGTAGAAATGATATCATGGTTGATGATGGAATTAGTCTTAAAAGATTCATCTACAATATTTTGCAGAAGAAAGAAATAATGATTTTCCATAGTGAGCCTCCTTTGTAATATAAGTGTTTTAATTATAGCATAATAGGAGCTTTAGCAGTGAAAAAAAGCAAAATAATAAACAAAAATTAGATGATAGGAATAGAGCATCTTATAAAATAAATTTACCTTTCAAAACTGAAAAAATTTATTTGACTTTTAGAAAAACAGGAAATATAATAAACTTAAACGAGTAGCAGGTAAGCGTAAATCCAGTTTAGCAGCTACTCGTTTTTGTTTTGTTAAAATAATATATTTGCTATGAGAAAAGTGTGTAGCTTGTCAGCGTAAGTCCAGCTTATATGACAGAGTGCGCACTTTTTTTGTGCCAAAAAGAAAGGAGTTAAAACAAAATGGCGGAAAGC